>Ga0307510_10000217_pt1 | contig 51069 bp, 38 predicted proteins | sample 12_EM_MG_FD_207224 | JGI IMG/M metagenome (GOLD analysis project Ga0307510, IMG submission 207224) | Populus trichocarpa ectomycorrhiza microbial communities from riparian zone in the Pacific Northwest, United States - 12_EM | ecosystem: Host-associated > Plants > Roots > Unclassified | place... | reverse complement strand
TCGTGACGCCTGTGTGCCATTTATGGAGGCCGGCGACACCGGCAGTTTGGGTAACGTCACGGAATTTCCAATTGCCTTCGTTGAGGTAAAGCCGATTGGACCCCTGGTTGGCTGTAAAAAAAATATCGGGTTTACCGTCATTGTTGATATCTCCGATGGCTACGCCGCCGCCATTGTAAAAATTTCGGTAGTTGAAGATGTTGAGGGTTGGGGAGTCATTTACGTTGTTGACAAAGGTGATGCCTGTTTGGGCGGGGGGCTGGAGCTGGAACAGGGGTGCTTCGCCAACAGTGGACGGGGAGTGGCAGGCAAAGAGGAAAAGAAGAGGGAGACTGCAGAGGACGGCTTTCATGATGTGAAGTTAAAAAAAGCCGGCAATGCCGGCTTTTTTTTAGAATGCGGGGTAACCGGGATTCTGTTTCAAATTAGGGTTGGCGTCGTGTTGGGCCTGGGGGATAGGGAAGATCTGCCAGTGATTATCGGCATCGACAGTTTTGTTGGGGATACGGGCATTGCCAAAGGTGCCGAAGCGGATACAGTCTTGTCGTCTGACGTTCTCCCATGCCAGCTCGCGTGCTCTTTCATCGAGGATATGAGGCAGGGTGAGATCTGTCATGGTCCAGTTGTGGCTGGCGTCACCACCATAGGCGCGGGTACGGATGGAGTTGACATAACCGAGGTCGGTGCCGGTTGCCGTACTGTTCCGGAGGGCGGCTTCGGTGCGCATGAGCAGGAGATCTGCCAGCCGGAAGACGGGCACGTCGTTGTTCATGCTGACTTGTGTGCCCGGATTGGGGAAGTATTTGATATTACGCAGACCGGCGAGGCGGAAGGTATCTGCCGGATTGCTGATCTCTGTGATGTTGGCATAGAAGGAAAGGTTCTTGCCTGTCTGGGCGTCCTGGATCTTCAAAGTAGGGTCGGTGCTGGCAACGAGCACGTTGGTGTTTGGCGGATAGGTGAAGACGGGGGAGAACTGCTGACCGATGAGATACTGACCGCTGCGGGCGTCGAGGAAGGTGCGATAGGTGTTGGGCCCCTTGACCGTATAGACGGAGGTCGTATCATAATGGCTATAGAATTCCGCATTGCTGCAGAATCCGTTCCATGCACCGCTGCTCAGTTGGAAGTTGATGTTGTTCTGATAGTGCAGGTTCTGGGTCTGGTAGTTCTCTCCTCCGATGTTGACGTGATCAAAAGGGATGACGAAGATATTCTCTACAGAGCTTTCGTTGTTTTGTGAGAAGTTGTCGAAGTAATTGGGTTGGAGGCTGTATTTTCCCGATGCGATGACAGAGTCACACATGCTGATGGCGTCAGCCCAGCGGGGTGTTCCTGTATAGACACCGGCGTTGAGATACAATTTTGCCAGCAGGCAGAAGGAGGTCCATTTGGTGACACGGCCATAGGTTGTCGGGCTTACTTCATCTGTCAGCAGATCGATGTTGGTCTTCAGCTCCTTTTCGATGAAATTGAACACATCGGTACGTGTGCTGTTGGTGACTGTATTTGGGTTGGTATTGAAATCTGTTACGAGCGGGATATTTCCGTAGAGGTCCATAGTCCAGTAGTAATACAGGGCGCGCAAAGTCTTCAGCTCGGCATTGATCTTATCGAGGTTTGGCGGGGCGGGGTTGAGCGTATTGACGATGCCAAGGATGAAATTGATCTTACCTATGCCTCCATAAAGGTCGGTCCAGGTATCCACTACCTGCTGTGTTTGTGAATTCCACGTATGTGTCCAGAGTGCGATGTGCTGACCGTCTGCAAGCCAGTCGCTGCCACGGGCGGGGACAACCTGCTCGTCGGAGCTGGTCTCCTGGAGGTTCTGAAAATTTCCGTCTGGGATTACGGTCAGCGCTGCATAAGCCGGGGCGATGCCTGCTGCTATCTGGTCGGGTGTCTGCCAGAAGTTCTGGTTCGGCACAACGCTGTACACCTTCTGATCGAGTTTCGTACAGGCGCCGAGCGTACTGCATAAGGCTAGCAGGAGCAGGGTAGTATTTTTCGTTATAACAAGCTTCATATATTCGACTATTTAAGGGATTATTTAAAGGAAACGTTGACACCTATGAGGGCCGTCCGGCTTCTCGGATAAAAGGCATCACCATAAACATTTGTATCGATATAGGACTGGTTGGAATCACCGTTGCGGATCTCAGGGTCCATGCCTTTGTAGTGAGTGATCACGAAGAGGTTGGTACCCGTTGCGTAGACGCGCAGGCTTTCGATGCCTTTTATGTTGTGGAAACTATACGAAAGGGTGATGTTGTCCAGCCGCAGGTAGGAGGCATTCTCAAGCCAGAGGTCGGAGGCGGTTTGGGAACCTCTTATCCCGTTGGTGAGAGCGTCTTTTGTCACGTTGTTACCCGGAAGACGGGAGAAGTTGCTTACGATATTGCTGAAGTCATTGAAAAGCTTCTGGCCATACACGCCGCGAAGGAAAAAGTTAAGGCCCCAGTCTTTATAGTTGAAATTACTGTTGAACCCGTAGGTGAACTTTGGAGTGGGGTCGATGTAGTTCTTTTTTGCGGCTGTGATGTCAGCGACTTTTGAACCGTCGGGAGCATAGTATAGCTGGTTGCTATTGGTGGAAGCATTGACAGTCGGGCTGAGGCCTGCAAATTTCGGCAGGTAGAAAGAGTAAGGAGCCCTGCCTACCGACAGATAGGTGATGGCATTACCGTCATAACCGCGGCCTTCTGCATAACCGACGGGGATATTGTTGGTAGTAAGGTGGGTACTGTCGTAGGAGCCGGAAAGGCTGGTGATCTTTGTACGGACGAAGGTGATCTGACCGCCTACGGACCAGCTGAAATTGCGGGCGCGGATGATGTCTCCGTTCAGCTGAAGCTCGATCCCTTTATTGGTGAGATCACCAACGTTGGCCAGGATGGTATTGTAGAAGAAGGGTGGAACGGGGACGGTGTAGGTGAACAGCAGGTTCTTTGTCTTGTCGCTGAAGGCGTTGATATTACCGTTGAGCCTGTTGTTAAAGAAGGCAAAGCTGGCGCCTATGTTGGCCCCGTGCCTGGTCTCCCATTTCAGATCGGGATTAGCGTTCTGATTAGGAGCATAGGATTGGGGGTAGAGATAGGCGCTGTTGGAGGGATTATAATATCTGCCGGCGCTGCCGAGTGTCAGCAGGGTGTTATAGGGGCTGATGGCGTCCTGGTTACCTACCACGCCATAACCGGCGTTGAGCTTGAGGTCATCGACCCAGGAGACATCTTTCAGAAAGGGCTCGCTTTTCAGTCTCCATGCGACCGAGGCGGAGGGGAAATTGCCCCAGCGATTGTTGACGCCGACTTTTGATGACCCATCTCTTCTAAAGCTGACGGTAGCATAATACTTTGAATCAAAGTTATAGGTTACTCTGCCGAGTAAGGAGATGAGCTTGAAATACTGTTTGTAAGAATTGATGACGTTGAGGGCCGGGTTGCCGCCGGCCAGATAATTATCCTGGAGATCCTCAACCAGGAAGTTCTGACCGGAAGCGCTGAAAGCCTGGTTGGTGAAATCATTGTATTCGTACACTGCAGTAGCGGATACGGAATGTTTGCCAAAACTATTGAGGTAGTTGAGATGGATGTCTCCTTTTTTGGAATCCGATTGGCGGTGGGCCTGGCTGGCATTGTTGATGTTGCCGACACCGGGCAGGGTAGGCTGGAAGAATTCGGCGAGTGTGTCCAGCTGTGTGATGGAACCTTGTACACCTGCTTTGAGGCCTTTAAAAAGAGAATAGTCGACACGGCCGAAATACTGTGTCAGTCTCTCCTTACTGGTATTTTGTTCCAGCATTTGCTGGGCAACCGGGTTTTGCTGGTCGTAATCATAATACCCGAAATAAGTACCATCCGGGTTGTAGACTGGATAGGTAGGTGGGGTTGTGTTTACATAATCGAAGATATTGTAATCGACATATTTCCGGTTGACCTGGCTGCTGAACAGGGCGACCTGTATATCCAGCTTATCGTCGAGGGCTTTTTGCTGCGCGTTGAAACGGAGGCTATATTGTTCTTTACCGGAGTTGATGACTATTCCTTCCTGGTTCATATAATTCACGGAGGCGCGGTAATTAAAGCCACCGCTGCCGCCGGAGACGGCGACATTGTGGCTATGTGTATAGGCGGTTCGGGTGATCGCTTTGAGCCAGTCTGTATTTGCGCCTTTGTCGAGTCCGGCGATGGTCGAGGGGGTGATACCGGGGATCGTCTTTACGGCGGCGCGCCATTCGTCGGCGTTGAGCAGGTTGAAGCCTTTTTCGATATGGTCCATGCCGACATAGGTGTTGTATTCGACACGGCTTCTGCTGGTCTGTCCTTTTTTGGTGTTGATGATGATCACGCCGTTGGCGCCGCGGGAACCATAAATAGCGGTAGCGGAAACATCTTTTAGCACGTCATAGGAGGCGATGTCCGTTGCCGGGATGTTGGAGAGCTGATTGGGATCATCTAAGGGGATACCGTCTACTACGATGAGGGGTGTTTGTCCGCCGCTGAGAGAAGTCTGGCCACGGAGCCGGATGATGAGGCTACCGTTGGGATCGCCGCCGGGTTGAGTGATGACGAGACCCGAAACTTTACCCTGGATCTGTTGCAGTGGATTGTTGATGACACCGGGGCTGAAGTCTTTTGAAGCGATGCTGGCTACGGCGCCGGTGACGTCTTTTTTCCGGACTGTTCCATATCCAACGACTACTACGTCGTTGAGTGCCTTATTGTCGGACTGCAATACGATATTGAGAGATGTCTGGCCGTTGATGGCTACTTCTTTGTCGGTGAAGCCAATCGAGCTGACTACGAGGGTACGTGTGCCGGCCGGGGCGTTGATCCTGAACTGGCCGAGGGCATCGGCTGATACGCTGAGACTGCTGCCTTTGACCGTTACTGTTGCTCCGGGCAGGGGATTGCCTTTGTCGTCGATGACCTTGCCTGTGATGGCGGGGGGCTGAGCAAAGGACAGGAGTGAGAGGAAAAGGAGAAATCCGGACAGGGCGCCTTTCTTGAATAGATGTTTGAGTGGCATAGACAGTCGTTTTGGCTTTTTACTAAAAATCAGAACTTTTATAAAATTATATACTGGTACATACTGGTATACAATATTAAAAACTTTTTTTTGATATCGAAAAATATTTTTTAGCAAAACCGATTTTGCAAGACTTATAAATTGGGGGAAGGGAAACAGAGCTGTTTTGCGCGGGTATGCGGGATTGAGGGGTTGGGCATAGAAAAAGGGGACACTTTAGTGTCCCCCTCTCTGGGTTCGAAGGTTGCTCATATTTTAATTGCCTACGGCATTAATTCAGATTGATGGCCGGGGTGTCGGGAGATTGTTTGAATACTTTTGATTGATAGATGGGATCTCCGGCGGCGGTCTTTATATTCAGCTGATAAGTGCCCGGGGCCAGGAGTTGAAGGTCATCGAGCGGGATCCTGTTGATACCGGCTTTGAGACCGGCGCCAAGCATGCGGACTATTTTTTCTTCCTTTACATCGGCCAGCAGGATAATGCAATCCAGATCTTCTTCGCATGTAATTTCCAGGATGATGTAATAATCAAACGGGTTCGGGTAAACCGAAATTTCTTTTGCCATAACCATAGACCAGTAATTTTAGCTGTGTTGATCAGGGAATACCTTTGTGACGACCCTTACCGGGATCAGCGCGGGCATTTTTTCTTTTGAGAATGTAGGAATAAGGGCGGCGATAAGATTAATAAGGAGAGTTTTCATACTGGGCGATTTTGCAAGTATATAGACCAATTTGCTGCCAAAAAACAAGACATTGATTATGTATGGGTTACACTTTGGCATGGCGGCGGGCTTGTCCCGGGATGGGAAAATTTGTGAAATTTTGGGAAAACTACGTATGGGGATGTGGAAAATACGATGCTAAAAGCGGCCGACGAGCTTGAGGTTCAGGAGGCGGGGAGTGAGGCGATTGGGGATGGCGTAGGTGGTATTGGAGAAGTCTTTGATCAGCATGTAGGAGATGGTATTGGCCCGGTCGATGAGGTTGAAGACTTCGAGGGTGGCCCAGATATTTTCGAAGTTCCGGAAGGGGCTATGGCTGCGGCGGTTGCTTTTTTCGCTGTCGAGCAGCAGGGCGCTGAAGCCGACGTCGATGCGGATATAGGGATCGATCGTGAGGGCATTGCGGTAGCGCAGGTTACCGGGAATATTGAAAGGGAGGTTACTGCCGTAGAGAAAATTGAGAAAGGCCTTGAGGTTTTTGTTGGTTGCGAGATAGTCCTGGAGGAAAAGCCCGAAGGTGAAGAGGCGGTCGGAGGGGCGTCGTACCCAGCCGGCTTTTGTTTTCACGCTGTCTGTCGGTTGGCCTTGTGCGTTGAGGGTATAGTTGTAATAGAAGGTGTCGATCTTTTCCATGGACTTCATAAAGCCCATGCTTACCCAGCTCTCGGCATCTTTTACCAGTTCGCCGAAGAGTCGGAACTCCACACCTGTCGCATATGCTTTGGCGTCATTAAGACCGAAATACTGGATGTGGACGTTGTTGATATCGTAAGGATCGACCCTTGTCATTTGTTTATAGTAAGCTTCTGTGGTAAAGCGGAAGGGGCGATCGCCCAGCTTGAAATTACGGTCGAAGCCGGCTACTACCTGCCAGCTGCGTTGGGCTTTGAGGGCGGTGTTGAGGCTACCGTCGGCGCGTAGCATTTCCCGGAAGAAAGGCGGCTGATCATAGATACCTACAGAGGCCTTATATACGATGTCTTTTTTTGCGTTGCGGGGTTTCCAGGAGGCTCCGAAACGGGGGGATAATAAGAGCTCTTTGTTAAGGGTATTGTAGTTGTAGCGTAATCCGCCCTGGAGCGTGAAGTCGCCGGATCGCTGTACGAGGAGATTGTCCTGGATAAAGCCGGTCAACCGGGTAATAGCGGGATTGTCGATGGAATGGACGACATTACTGATGCTGGGTACTCCGGGGTTATAGGGGAGGGAATAACCTGCAGAATCCTGGTATTGCCATTCATTCAGCTGTGAGTGAACGATCTGTCGTTCTGCGCTGACTCCCCATTGGAAGAAATGTTTGTGGAGAGTAAGGTATCCTTTGTGTGTGATATTATAGACGTCAATGTTCAGCTTGTCACGGGCGAAGTTCTGATAGGTGCCGGCTCCTAGCGGATTGGTGATCTGGCCAAAGGTCGAGCTGGTTTTGTCGAAGTCCCTGTCGCCAAAAAGATAGGCGCCGGTGATGTCGTAATCCTGTTGTTCTTTGTCTTCGAACCGGGAGACCATCCATTTAAGGCGCAGGTTGTGATCGATCTGCTGTGTGAGAGAAAGTCCGGCCATATTCGTTTGGTACTGGTCTTTCTCCTGGCCGTCGAAGGCTATGTCCAGACCCAGGTTGGCCGTATAATAGGGGGAGAAGATAGAAGACGTGAGCTGGCTGGATTCGGGGATCAGGTGGAAGCGGGTCTGGGAGAAATTGCCGAGGAATTCCACTTGATTAATTTGACTGAGCTGCCAGGTCAGCAGGGCCTGCAGATCGGAGGAAGAAGGGGCATAGGTTCCTTTTGTCTCCTGGCTGCTGAGGAGGGTGCTATTGGTGCGATTGCGTGCGCCGACGAGCCAGGTGAAACGGCCGGACGCGCCTGTTCCTTCGAGATGGAGCCCCTGTTCTAACAGTCCTGCATACACGGAGCCTCCAAAGGCAGTCGGTTTCCTGTACTGGATATCCAGCGCCGAAGACATTTTATCGCCATACCGGGCCTGGAAGCCGCCGGTGTAAAAATTGACGCTGCGGGTAAGCTCAGGATTTATAAAGCTCAGTCCTTCCTGTTGGGCATTGTTGACGAGATAGGGACGGAATACTTCAAAATCGTTGACATAAACGAGATTTTCGTCGTAGTTGCCGCCGCGGACGGAATACTGTGAGGTCAGCTCATTATTAGAGCCGACAAAGACCTTGAGCAGGCTTTCGATGCCGCCGATGGGAGCAGGGATATTTATTGCGTTTTTGGGATTGACACGGACAAGGCCAGTCTCACGGCTTTCGCGCTGGTCGGAGACGACCACTTCCTGGAGGGAGCGTTGTCCTCTCTCCAATCGAACGACTATGTGTTCGTCTTCCTGTTCGTTGAGCAGGAAATTGCGTTGTTCGGTCTTATAGCCGGTGAAGGAGAAGACGAGGGCTATTGCCTTGTCGGCCGGCACTTTCATCCTGAAGGTACCGGAGTCGGAGGTAATGAGGCCGGATTGCCGGCCAAGGATGGTGACGGATACGCCGGGTAATGGCTTTTCGTTCTCATCCAGGAGTCTGCCTGAGACAAAGGCAGACTTTTTTTGAGCGAATACAGGTTGAAGGAATAGGATGAAGAGGGCGGCGATGAAGAATCTCAAGAATTTTATAGTTTAACGATCAATCACAATTTTTAAGTGTATGGATGGTCGCTTTAGGGTCATTAGACTTGAACACGGTGGTGCCTGCCACCAGGACATCGGCGCCGGCCTTTACCAGGCTGGTAGCATTTTCTGTGGTGACGCCGCCGTCGATCTGGATAAGGGTTTCAAGGCCCCGGTCGTGGATCATACGGCGCAGGTTGCGGATCTTCTGGAAGGTATGCGGGATAAATTCCTGGCCGCCAAAACCAGGGTTGACACTCATGATCAGCACCATGTCGATGTCCTGTAATACATCCGACAGGAGGTCCACCGGGGAATGAGGGTTGAGGGCAACACCGGCTTTCATGCCCAGGGATCTTATCTGCTGGATATTCCGGTGTAAATGGCGGCAGGCCTCAAGGTGTACGGTGAGGCGGTCGGCTCCCGCCTTTTTAAAATCTTCGGCATATCTTTCGGGTTCTTCGATCATCAGGTGGACGTCACAGACCTTTGTAGTTGCCTTGCGGATCTGTGCGATGACCGGCATGCCGAAGCTGATATTGGGGACAAACCGTCCGTCCATCACGTCGAGGTGAAACCAGTCAGCCTTGCTTTCGTTAAGCATCTTACATTCGTCTTCCAGCCGAAGAAAATTTGATGCCAGTAATGAGGGAGCTATAATGGGCATTATTTTGTATTATAAGGCTTAAAGATAAGTAATTACTGCAGTCTTTTTATCCTTTCGGCCGCCTCGGTAAAATCCTTATCCAGGGCCAGCGCCTGCCGGTAATAGAGGATCGCTTTATCTTTTTGGTCCATGACCTCATAACAACGACCGGTCCAGTAATAGGCATCGGGATAAGTATTGGACACCTGGATGGTCATCTGAAAAGTGCTAAGGGCTGTGTCATACGCTTTTTGTTCATAGAGGGCTATGCCTTTTTCAAGATATGCGTCTGTGAATTTCCAGTCCCGGTGGATACAGGAGTCGAACTGTACGATAGCCTTTTTGTACAATGTTATATTGGAATAGTAGATACCTTTTATAAAAAGGGGGTCCAACAATTCATGAGAGCTGTCTTTACGTAGTACATTGTCGCAGATAGTAAGGGCGGTGGGATTGCGGCTTTCGGCATAGAGGTGAGCCAGTTCCAGGGCATAGGTATTGACCGGCTGGAGCTGATATGCTTTTGCAAGTGCCCGTATCGCGCCGGTGGTGTCCTTCCCTTTTTCCAGCAGCAGGCCTTTTTCATACCAGATCTCAAAATTCGAGGAATCTTTGTTTAAGAGTGCATTGTATAAGCTGAGGGCTTCTGTCAAGCGGCCTGATTGCTGGTATAGTTCACCCAGAAGGGAGGCGAAAGAGGTATTGGATGGAAACTTTTGCTGGCAATCCTGTAGTAAGCGGATGGCCTGACCTGTTTGACCGAGAATGGAAAGTGTGGAGGCATAACGAAAGCCGGTCAACTCTTCGGGGTTGAGCTTCCAGGACTGCTGATAGTCCTTCAGGGCTAGCTCGTGGAGGTTGTTTCGGGCCAGGAGCTCGGCCCTTCTGAAATAGAGGCCGGCTTTATCCCCGGCATTATTCTGTGAAAGGGAGTCGGTCAGGGGCAAGAAGGGCTGGCGATGTAAGACAGCGGCCTGCTGATCGTTCTTGTTATTACCATTATTGTTACAGCCTGCTGTCCAGAGCCCTGCAAAACAAAAAAGGAGGCAAAGGGTCCGCAATGAATTGTTCATCCGACAAAACTAAGAAAAACTATGGCTTAGCGAACTGGTGGCGTAAAGGTTAGCGAACCAGCAGGGTAAAGGTGGACGAACTGCTCTGGCTGGTGGCTCTGACGACAATAGCAGACCCGGCAGACACCTGGGCGGGCAACTGCAGGGCGTATTGGGTCTGGCCCTTCAACTGGGTCTGTGTGAGCAACTGGCCTGTCATCGTATATATGTCCACGACCAATTGGCCTGTAGTCGGGGTAGCAATGAAGAAATTATGGCCGGTTGTCGGGTTGGGATATAAGCGAATCGAAGCCTGGGCAGCAGCAACGGTTATGGTGCTGATACCGGAGTATAAAGACTGTCCATCCTTATCGATGCGGCTGATGCGGTAGTAGAGCGTTCCGGCGGGTGCGCCGGCGTCTGAGAAAGTATAATCTCCGGTCGAATACCCGCCGGCTATTACGGTGCCAAGATCTGTCCATGACTTGTTGTCGCTGCTACGTTGTACCCGGTATTCGGTGGCGGCGGAAGATGCGGCATCTGACCAGGACAGGTCGACAGAACCCTTGCTACCGGCTGTGGCAGTAAGGCTGATGTCGGCAATGGCCAGCACGGTACAGGCGAGAGCTCCGGATTTATTGAGGGTAGCGCAGCCGTAAACCATTTTTGGTGTACAGCTATTTGCATTACCCGTCACGGCGCCCTGGTTACAACTGATGGTGTTGGGGTTGATGGTATAGTCGGTTGTACCTCCGTGAAAGGTAGATGAATTGCTGTTGAGGTAATTGTTCCCGTTGCTGATCTTCATCTGGGAATTATCAAGGATCTGTAGGGCATTGTTCGAATACAGATGGGCGGTGCTGGCGAGCGTTCCGTCCCCGATGATCATACTGCTGTTATTTTCGAGAGTCGTATAGTTGTTGGTGGTAATAGACGAATTTCCATTCAATGTTGCCGCGGTTGTCTTCAGGTCGAGGGTATTGTTGCTGGTAAGGGATGCTGTGCCATCCATGGTCAGCGAGCTGTTTGTAAAAGTGGAATATGCGGTAGTGACGGTAGTGCTTCCGGTTAAGGACACGGTACTGTTTGTGGGATCAAAGTTATTGTCGGATTGTATCGTATTGGCGCCGCTGGCGTTGAAGGTGCTGCCGCTCATCGTGATGGTAGAGGCCTTGATCTTAGCGGAACCACTCATAATGAATGTGCTGTTATTGATAGGTAAGGCATTGCTGAACTGTATAAGATTGGTTGCGCTGGTGCCATCCATTACGATAGTGCTGCCATTTTGAATGGCGCCGTTGGCGGCGATTATCGAAGAGGTACTATGCAGGTAGAAGCTGCTTGCGTCGATGGTCAGGGTATTATTAATGGTCATCTTTGATGAAGCGCTGAATGTAGAACGGGATGAGCTGGAAAAGGTGGCAGCGTTGAAGCTCATGTCTGCGGCGACTCCCAGGCGGGCTCCGGAGAAGGTTGCCGTATTGTTTTGGGTGGTCAGCGTGAAATTGACGGCAACGCTATCGTTGTTGAAGCTGGCGTTGTAGAAAGAAGTGGCTTTATTGATCAGGACGGTATCATTATTAAAAGTGGTAAGGTTATTAGGGAAGCTGACGGTATTGTTGATAGCCACGGTGCCGCCGTTGAAAGTACAGCCATCACAGGTGCCATTGTTAAAGGTCAATGTCTTACCGGGAGTTATATTGAAAGTACAAGCGGTGCAGCTGGAGCCACCGATCACGGCGTTGAATGTTGAGTTGGAGGAGACGGTATAGGTCTGGGCTTCGCTGAGTAGCGGAAGGCTTAGAAAAACTACGAGTACAGGTGTTACGAATAGGGTCGAGTTCATATAGGGTTTTTAAAAGGGATAAGGATTTTCAGGAACAGTAAGCCAAAATTAATGCCGTTTACGTAAGTGGTTGATAATCAGATGTTGTATACTAAGTGTTATCACCTATGATTCTCCCATTTCAGGAATTTGTTCCCATTGATAAATGATTTTTCCCGAGTGAAGCTTTTTAAGATGTGTGGTTGTAGCTTTGGGCCTCACAAAAAAATATAGTTGCATGTACACCGGATTACTACACTTGCATAGTTCTTTGCGATGGGTTATCATCGTACTGGCTTTAATCGCTATTTACAGGAGTTATACAGGCATGACGGCTGGCAGAGTTTTTTCGGCCGGGGATAAAAAGACCGGGCTTTTTTTGATGATCACCGCGCATACGACCTTGTTGGTTGGTCTTTATTTGTGGATAGCTGGTCCCTATGGTCTGGCGAATATCCGGAACCTGGGTTTTGGGGATGTGATGAAGGATAAGTACTACCGCTTTTTTGCCATCGAGCATATTTTTGGGATGCTGGTTGCGATCGTATTGATCACGATCGGCCGGGGTGTGGCGAAAAAGAACATTCCGGATCTGGCGAAGTTCAAAAGATCCTTCTGGTTGTTCTTAGTAGCTCTGGTTATCATTCTGGCTACTGTGCCCTGGCCATTCCGGGCAGTGATTGGCAGGCCCTGGCTGTAGGGGTCTTTATAGGATGATAGTGCGGAGAGCTTGTATAAAATGAAGCCGCCACGGGAGTTCTGTTTCCGTGGCGGCAATTTTTTTGTCAGGGCCATCGATCGATCATCGGTTCATCTAAGGGTCGTAATTGGAATTGGATCTACTGGTTTTCGGGATCTTTGGATTTCTGATCTTAGGATTTCAGGGGTTTGGATTTGGGGTTTTTCAGGACTTTTGGAAGGTTGGTTTTTTTTAGGATCCAGGATGTTTGTTTTTCTAAGGGTTTGGGATTTTAAGGTCTTTTGGATGTTTGGATTTTCAGGGTCTTTCAGGGATTTGGGTTGTTTTCGTTTGCTGATACAAAGATGTAAAAGAGTAGGGGAGATTGGAAACTTTTTCGATCAAGGGCATATTTTGCCCGACGAAAGTACCCGAGCCCCCGGCGAAGGTTACGAGCGAGAAGGAGCGAGGAACGACGCTCCGACGAAGCTCTAAGCAGCGCGGACGAAGGTCTATGGCCCGACGAATCGGTTTTATTGGTGGGAAAGGGGGAGCAATAGGATAAAAACGAAGCCGCCACGGGGTTCTGGTTCCGTGGCGGCAAATTTTTTGTCAGGGTCAACGATCGATTTTCAGGCTCATCGAGGGATCATGGATGGGATGGAATCATTTGGACGGATTTCACTTTTCCCGGGTCTTGTTTGCCCCTGGCATCTTCTAAGTTTTTCGGATTTGGACTTCAATATGTTTCTCGGTTTCGGATGAGGTATTTGCACTACAGTCAATCAGAACCCGGTCAACAGGTTTTCATCAGATGTTCGGATTTCGTCGGGTTTTCAAGGATCAATGGATTTCGGCTTTTCGGATTTTGGAGCACTAAGGGTTTTTCCAGGCTTTTCGGATTGCACTACGGTTTTTCAGGTCTTTGGATAAATTCTATTTCTCAGGATTTAGGTTTTGGGGTTTTAAGGATTTTGGGTTTTGGTTTTTTTTAAGGATTTTGGATCTTACTGTTTTTTCGGATTTTGGATATTAGGGTCTTTCAGGGATTTGGATCGTTTCGTTTGCTGATACAAAGATGTAAAAGTGTGGGGGAGAAAGGAAACTTTTTCGATAAAGGGTGTGTTTTGCCCGACGAAAGTACCCGAGCCCCCGGCGAAGGTCTATGACCCGACGAATGATTTTGGATGTTGATGGTGAAACGTGAAGATCTAGAGGATATTGAGCCGGGCGGTTACTTCCTCTTTGTGGCCTTTACCAATAGGAATTTGATTACCAAGTAAATAGATAGTGTTTCCCCGGATATCGTCTATTTTATTAATATTGACGATATAGGACCGATGTACTTTCAGGAAGAGGGGGCCAATGAGCTTTTCTTCCATATTTTTCAGGGTGCTGTAAGTAATATAACTTTTGCCGGGAGTGACGAACTTGACATAATCCCGCATGCTTTCCAGAAAGAGGATATCGTCCTTTTTTATTTTGACCAGTTTGTCCTCTGATTTTATAAAAAGGAAGTCGGTATCTGAGCTCTGTGTGGGTGTGGCAGGTAATTGCTGTTGTGGAATGATCGTCTGAGCGGGTTCCTGCGTCTGCATCTGTTGTTGCAGCTTTTGGATGGCTTCCAGGAAGCGTTTGTACGTAAAGGGTTTCTTCAGATAATCGTTGACATGGTATTGGAAGGCATCGAAAGCGTATTCTGTCTTGGAAGTGGTGAGGATGATCATTGGCGAGTAAGTAAGACTATCGAGGAGGTCGAAGCCAGTGGCACCGGGCATTTCGACGTCGAGAAAGAGAAGGTCCACTTTTTCCCGGTCGAGAAATTCCAGGGCATCCGCAACATTGAGGAAATGCCCTTTTACTTCGACAAGTTCGCTCTTTTCACAGAATTTTCGTAAAAAGTCAGCAGCGATCTGGATGTCTTCTACTATAATACAAGTGGTCTTCATTACGAGATAATGTCCTTTCAACGGAGCAATGCAGTCGCAGGGCTCGTGTCATTTTGCAAACTACTTCCCTTCATTGAACAGCCTTAATCGGGCATATTCTTTTTCTATTATATGTTGAGCTCTTTCCTTTCGCTGGATCAAAAGGATATATTCCACCCGAAGCTCTTCAGCACTATTAACGGAACATTTGTTCTCGAATTGTTGACACTGCTCCTGAAGATCGGTAAAACCGACATAACCGAAGAGTGTTTTGCAGGTATGAACGCTGGTTCCCAATACGGGAAGATTTTGGCTGTCATAGGCAGCTTCGACCCGTTGCCAATAGACAGGCAAGTCTTTTAGAAAATCTTCGAAAACGGTTTCTGCGTATGTCGTATCGTCTTCGAACAATTCGGCTAAGAAAGTGGCATTCAGGCTTTCATCGAAAACAAATGCTGTACGGATCTTTTGCATGGTTGCTGCAATTTTTTTGTCTTTTGTTCGTTAAGAGTATATATGTACAACCTACATATAATCCTAAAACCGGTCGACGGGAACTTTATCCAGACGGGAAAAAGCTCCAATTATTGTTCAAAATCCAAATAGTTATGAAAAAATTTAGACCCCTATTCCTGCTGATCTTAACCGTGGGTATCATTGCTTCATCTTCTTCTCCCGCCCATTGTCAGTCACAGTGTGATCTCTTACAAGTCAACAATGCCGCCGCAACTGCCAATGGCTCCGCTATGAGTTACTGGTTTGGCGTCATGGAACTGCCCTTCCTTTTTATCGCCGTATTTTTTGCTTTCCTTACTGCCTATGCGCTGCGTGGCGGCAGGTTTGGAAAAGGCTTGACCTATATGGCCTGGGGTTTCCTGGTCATGGCTGTAGGTCATCTGCACATGCAGATAGAGCATTACTACGGATTCAATCTCTTTAAATCTCTATTGGGTCCGCTAAGCGGTTCTATCGCCTGGTTTATTGCGCTTATCGTTACCTGGGGATTGTCGGGGCTTGGCTTTTACTCTATTTACAAGGCCAGTAGGGCGGCATAGGATCTTTCATGCTTAAAAACTTACTCAAGGTCAGGGGTAGGTCGAGGCCTCTCAGGGGACGCAACGATCAATCTGCTTTATTTCACGCTTTATTTGACTTTCTTATCGGCTGTATCTCGGTTCCTTCGAATGCGGAGCAACTGATACAACTGGGTCATAAGTCAGCCGGAAAAGACGCGGAAGAGGTATTTCATACCTATCTCTTATTCGAAAAATATCTTACTTCCTTTGAGCTGATAGAGCAGCCCACGAGAAAGTCGTTGCGGGAAAGGGTCCGGCAGCGATTTCCTGCTTTACTGCATGATGGGTCTATTTTCAATATCCTTTTTGTTTCCGAGACTGAGCAAAAAAATACATTGGCCATTCAATTTCTGCAATCTTTTCTGACGGCTGTTCGGGAAAAGTTTGGAAGGGGTGGGGATGGTTATATTGAAAAGAAGTTGAAAGAGCTGTCTATTCTTGCGATAGAAATACAGGAGCCGGAGATCTTCCGGAAATTACAATTCCTAAGTTTTGAGACCTTTAAGTTTGTCAGCAGCAATTATGGAGAATCGCTGGCCGGCAAGATCTTCGAAAAGAACTATGAAACCTATTCTGCCAGATATAAAGAACTGGAAGTATTTCCCTACATGATCTCAATGATCCCAAAAGAGATTGTGGATCGGGAGCATCTGGGGATCTTCTCTCAGTCACAGATAGAACAGATCTTCCTCGACAAGCTGGCGGAGTCCGAGCAGCTGAATATAGCGCTGGATGCAAAGATCAGGGAGAATGAACGGACGCAACGATTACTGAGGAAGAATGAGATCATGCTGAGCGGAGTGATCTCTTCGGCATTGGATGCGATAGTCATTATCGGGGATGCCGGTCATATCATGCATTGGAACAAGGCTGCTACAGAGATCTTCGGATACACTGAGAGCGAGGTAAGAGGGCGCACGCTGATGGAAACGATCATACCCTTCTCTTATCAATATTCATCCTGGAATGGGTTCAGGGGATTTCTGGGTGATAGTGAGGACAGCTTCGTAAACCAGCGGATCGAGCTTACTGCTATCCGGAAGAATAAAGAGGAATTCCCTATCGAGCTGACCATAACCGGTATAAAGGACGACAACGAATTTTATTACAGCGCTTTTATCCGCGATATTTCGAGCCGCATACAGCGGGAGCAGGAGCTCTTACAAATGAAGGAAAAGGCTGAGCAGGCTGCCAAGGCCAAGTCTCAGTTCCTGAGCGTGATGAGTCATGAGCTGCGTACGCCTTTGAATGCGGTGATCGGCATTACACATCTGATGCAGCAGAATCAACCCCGGGAAGATCAGCAGGAAGACTTACGAACGCTGCAATTCTCAGGAGAAAGTCTGCTTCATATTATCAACGATATTCTCGATTTTACCAAACTGGACTCTGGCAAGATCGAGCTTTCTGCTATTGACTTCAACCTGCGGGAACTGACGCAAAGCCTGTATCAGTCGTTCAGTTTCAAGGCAAAAGAAAAGAACATCGTCTTCGACGTCGAGTATGACGAGAGAATGCCTTTCTATGTGAAAGGGGATAGTTTCCGCTTATCCCAGGTGCTGAACAATCTGATCAGCAATGCCATTAAGTTCACACAGGAAGGAGCAGTGAAGCTGAAAGTGGAGATGACAGAAAACAATGTTTCCTCTTTCGTGACCCGGTTCTCTGTTGTCGATACGGGTATTGGGATTCCCAAGGATAAACAGGAAAAGATCTTTGAACAATTCACACAGGCCGATAGTGATACGACCCGTCTTTATGGCGGAACAGGACTGGGGCTTTCCATTTCGGGCCGGCTGGCGGAGCTGATGGGAGGGGAAATTCTTGTGGAGAGTATCCCCGGGAAGGGCTCTACTTTTCATTTCAGCATCCAATTGCAGGTAGGAGAAATGCCTGCAACGGCGGCGGTGGCGCCAAAGGTGGTGACAAAAAGCAATGATCAGTTCAGGAATAAGGTTATCCTGCTGGCGGAAGACAATGCCTTTAATGCGAATATCGCCAGGCGATTTATCACCGGCTGGGGAGGCCAGCTGGACATTGTCGTGGATGGCCGCCAGGCGCTGGAGTTCATCTCCCGAAAAAGATATGACCTGATCTTAATGGATGTGCAGATGCCGGTATTGGATGGATTTGCATGTACGCGGAAGATCCGCAAACATTTTTTAGATATCCCGATCATTGCCATAACGGCTTCGCCCAAGAATGAGATCATCAATGAGATTATTGCCTGTGGTATGGATGATTTTGTCAGCAAGCCGTTCAAGCCGAATGAACTCCGAAGCAAGCTGCTGGAATGGTTATAAGTGGGCTGACTGTGTTCTGGAACGGCTGCTATCGATCAAGAGCGATTGCCAAGCTCGATGACCTCACAATCTTTCATGTTATTGCCATCGATGGTCAGTCTGACCAGGGTGCGAACCGTATGCCAGCCCTGGCGGCCTGCTGCGCCGGGGTTGATGTGCAGGCAGCTGAGCTTGTCGTCATAGATGATCTTTAAAATATGAGAATGGCCGCAGATAAATAACTGGGGCGGGTCAGCCTGGAGGATCTTTTTTACTGCAGGATTGTATTTGGGTGGGTAGCCTCCGATATGGGTCATGAAAACATTGATCTCTTCCGATTTCCAGCGCAATTTTTCGGGATATACGGCCCGGACATCCTGTCCGTCGATGTTGCCATAGACGCCTCTCAGGGGCTTGAAAGCGGCCAGCTTATTTGCCACTTCTATAGTGCCGAAGTCTCCGGCATGCCAGATCTCATCACATTTTTCAAAGTGTTTAAAGACGTTGTCGTCGAGGAAGTGGTGGGTATCGGAAATAAGGCCAATTCGAAGCATAATCAGTGGGCTTTTTGAATATATGTGGAAAAGTAACCGCACTCCTTCAGCACTTCGCTGTAATACTTTGTATTTGCATATTGTTTTAGGGATTTAAAGCCATCCCAGGCGATGAAGTCGGGCTGGCTTTCTTTCTTTTCGGCCCAGGGGTTACGACTGTCGGCTATTTTGTTGTACCATTCATTACGCTGGCATTTGGCGAGCAGGTACTGGCATTTCGCTTTTTGTTCGTCGTTGGATGCGGCGCTGAGGGCGAGTGCATAATACTTTATCGCGATCTTCATATCGGTTATTGGTGCCTGATATACGCTGTCGATAGACCAAATGCCACCAGAACCGATGATCGCACATTCATAAAAGGACCGGTTGTTTCCATAGTAAGTGATGTTGTATTGAGCGTTGGCAAAGAGGATAGCGTTGGTATAAACGTCCTGGCCGGCGGCTATTTTTTCTTTTAATTCCTTTAGCTTGTTCAGCAGCCCTATTTTGCTGTATTTGATCTTTTGGGGGGCCGCCTGGTCGCAGTCATGGCAGTCATTGATCCGGCCGTTGAAGGGATTGGCGGGGAGGGTTATCTGTGCCTTGCCGGGTTCGGACTGCTGCATAGCCTGGATGGCTTCGTCGGTATGGTCGTTGAAACAGAGCCGGATGGCCTGATATTCGAAAAGGTCCGTTCGTTTAATAGGGCAGAGGCTGCCAATGAAATTTTCATACGGTGTCTTATCCGGCTTGTTCAAAAAGGCTTTCAGGGACTCGACATTGTTGTTGTTGGTGTAGAAGGCTGGCCGGGTGGAAAAGCATTCCGCTTTGACGATGTTGCCGCTCAGCCGATATTTGGCCGCCATGACTTTTTTTACCCATTCAAAAGCGTCGTTGTTGCGGAAGCTGTGATCGGCCTGACTGCGGCCGAGCCATTCTATTTCCGGATAGAGCCTTTGTTCGAGGGCCGCGTCGATGGTTCGTGCGCTGGCGAGCGTATTGATCAGTTTCAGCAATCTGAGCTGGGCTTGTGGGCGGGGGTCTTTGGGAGTCGTAGTTTCCGCTTTTGTAAAATATCCTGCGGCTATGGGATAACGCCTGTCGAGCGTATTCAGGTAGCCTGCTGCCAGTTGCCAGGCCCAGGGCCTGGCTGTGTTGCCTGCGTCGGCGATGCGTCCGATCAGCGCCTTGATGGTTTTGTTGGAGCTGTCTTTCTGCTCGGGCATCATGTCGAAGCCAGGCAGACGGGTTTGGAAGGAGCTGAATTTTTGCTCGATCTGATTGACCGCCCTGACCAGCAGCAGATCTAATTTGTCCGACTTTGGATCCAGCCGGTAGATCTCTTCGATAGCCCTTGCCGGGTCAGAATAAAAGATGCCCAGCATCTGCCAGAGGGTAGCCTGCTGGTCCTTATTGCGGCAAAGGGCTAATGTACCCCGCCAATCCTGTTCTTCCTGCGGATGAAAGCTAAAATGGGCGACTGTTCTCAACTGGTCACAGCCGGCATAGACGAGGCTGTAATAATAATTTGCCTTGCTGTATTCCTTTTGCTTATAGTAGGCACCGGCCATGTAGGCGAGGCTGCGATAGTACAATTTGTCGAGAGGGAATTTTTGTGCATAGGTATCGAAGGTGCGGACAACATCCCCTGGTTTGCCATTGAAGTACAGGGAGCGGACCAACTGGAACCAATATCTTTCCTGCAGGAAGGCGTCGGGTGCGGCAGTGAGCCGATCCTGCAACTGGCGATTGAGAGCGGTCACATCGAAGTTGAGCTTCTTCTTGGTCGTGTCTAGATCCCAACGGCTGATAGAGGTCAAGGAAAAGTCCTCGCATTTTTTTGCCATTCGGAGATACTCAAGAAACGCCTTCATTTTTTTGTCGGAGACGGGAGCGGACAGGGCACTGTCGACGGACTTGCCGGCGGCTGTATTGAGCAGGTAGTCGATGGTCGCCGGCTGGATCGCCTTGCCCAGCCAAACTGACCATTCTTTTACGTTGCTGTTGTTAAACCGGTTGATATAGTTTTCATCATGGCCGATGCCATAGTAGAATTGCCAGGAGTAGAAGAACGGGCTATAGGTGGTGTCTACGAAAATCTCTGGCGTAAAATTGGAGGTCCCGTATTCTTCTCCGTAGTCACCGGCGCAGGCAAGACCTATAGCTGTCGCGAGGCAGCAGGCGCTAGTCAGTATGATCCAATATTTTCTTAAAAATGTCTTTTTCATATAGTTGGAGATTTTGGCGGTCGAGATCGAAGAAAATAAGATTTCGGATATGGTGATTTGAATGTTTGTTGATATCGGCGACGATCTCCAGCAGGTCGTCGGCTGAAACTGACTCCACTTTTACGAGATCCCCTGCGCGAAAATAATAGCCACTTTTAAAACAACCCTGTTTTGCACTGTACAAATTTGCGAAAAGGGAATTGAAGCTGGTGTCTTTTTGAAAAAGACCGGCATTCATCTTGTCCAGTAATTGGACGACTTTTCCATCGCGGACCAGCAGGGCCCAGGAAAATACGGGAAGGGCGATGTCCAGGGGCATGGGATAAGTACGCAGTGACGGCGTATAACGATGTGCGATGGCCTTTTCATAGATCGATGACCCTCCGCCGGCATCGATATTTCCCATGTTGTAATACATGAGGACGCCGTGGTTTACAGGGGGGATGCCGGTGAGTTCGGGATATTTTACCTGGTGCAGGCGGATGGTGCAGGAAAGATCTTTTCCGGAGAGCCTTTGGTAAGAACGGAGGAAATTGAAATAGTTATCTTTTGTCCGTTGGGTCCAGTCACAATCGAACTGGATCTCGTCGGATCGTATGGTTTGGGCGCCGCTGATGCGCTGAACGAGGGCAAAGACCCGGGCTGTAAAACCGGGGAGGGCTGCCGGGGTTAATTTTTCGAAGACCCTGTTCCTGAAATAAACGACTGGTACGATAGTATAAGGGCCGGGAGACGATGCAAAACGAATGGGGGAGACGGGACCGGGGACGCTGTCTGTTTCGGGCCAGTCGACATCAAAGTAACGGATGTAGAGCTTGCTGACAGAATTATCCTGCAGGGTCTTTATTTCGAGACTGTCAAGGGAGAAGGTCGTACGCCAGTAGTAGAAGCTCATAACTTTTGTCCGGTGGCGGCAGGCGGTCAGGGCTATGACAAAACAAAAGAAAAACAATTTCATACCTGAATTGGCGGGTTTCATACCAAGAATCCGTTTAAAAAATGAAAATTACTGTAAATTTACGGGAACGATTAGCTTTACATTATGCCGCATTATTATACCCTCGGAAAAATTCCTCACAAACGCCACACGCAATTTCGCCGGGAGGACGGCGCCCTTTATTCGGAGCAGCTGTTTTCAACGGAAGGCTTTTCCAACGATTACACTTTGTTGTATCATGTTCATCCACCGACGGAGATCATTTCTACGGATGAACCTTATGATGCACAGCCCCGAATAGCCGAGGAGAAAATGTTGAAACACCGCAGCTTTGAGGGATTCAAGGTGAAGCCGACGGCGGACTTCCTGGAGAGCCGTGTGCCTGTATTGGTGAATAACGATTGCCATATTGTACTTGCTGCGCCCACGGGTAGCATGGAGGAGTATTTTTATAAGAATGCCGATGCGGATGAGATGATCTTTATACATAAAGGGAGCGGGGTATTAAAGACCTTATATGGGGAGCTGGATTTTGGATATGGGGATTACCTTGTCCTGCCAAGAGGTACGATCTACCAGATCCATTTTAACGATAGTGATAACCGGTTGTTTATTGTCGAATCCTTTAGCCCTATCCGTTACCCCAAAAAATATTTGAGCCCTTATGGGCAGCTGCTGGAGCATTCTCCTTATTGTGAAAGGGATATCCGTGGGCCGCAGCGGCTGACAACGATCGATGAAAAAGGGGATTTTCTTATTAAAATGAAGAAAAAGGGCAGGATGTATGGTATTCATTACGGGCATCATCCTTTTGATGTCGTTGGCTGGGATGGGTGCTGTTACCCGTATGCGTTCAGCATTCATGACTTCGAACCTATCACCGGCAGGGTGCATCAGCCGCCGCCCGTGCATCAGACCTTTGAGGGGCATAACTTCGTGGTCTGTTCGTTCTGTCCCCGTCTGTTCGATTACCATCCTTTAGCTATACCGGCTCCTTACAATCACAGCAATATAGACAGCGATGAGGTCTTGTATTATGTCGATGGAGATTTTATGAGCCGGAAGAATGTAACAAAAGGGATGATCACCCTTCATCCGGGCGGGATACCTCATGGGCCACATCCCGGTGCTGTCCAGCGCAGCATTGGTGCAAAAGAGACAAAGGAGCTGGCGGTCATGGTCGATACTTTTCATCCGCTGATGCTGACAGTGGAGGCATTGGAGATCGAGAATCCGGGTTATACGATGAGCTGGGCGGAATAACTGGGGTAGATGGGACAACGGAATAGCCGCGACGGCGGGATTTCCTTATATTCGTCGGCAAATCGTCTTACATGCGACCTGCCAAACTACTGCTGACGGCCTTATCGGGCCTTGTTCTTTTTTCCTGTCGTTCAAAAGAGGCAGCGGACCTTCTTATTTATCACAGTAAAGTATATACAGTAGACAGTGCTTTTTCTACGGCCGAGGCGGTGGTGGTCAGGGACGGGAAGGTCCTGGCTACGGGCACGAGCGATGAGATCCGGAGTAAGTATTCTGCGAAGGAAGTGATCGATGCCGGGGGTGTGATGTATGTTTACCCGGGGTTTATCGATGCGCATACGCACTTTGTCCGATATGGCCACTCCTTGTTTACGGCGGCATTATATGGCAGCACCAGCTTTGAAGAAGTAGTGCAGCGGGTGAAACAATTTGCCGATGCGCATCCGGGGCAGACCTGGATATTGGGGCGCGGCTGGGATCAGAATAAATTTCCTGGAAAGGCTTTTCCTGACAACACTTTATTAAATCAGCTTTTCCCTTCTACGCCGGTGGTCCTGGGGAGGGTGGATGGACATGCGGTTATTGCCAATGCGCGGGCGCTGGAGCTGGCGGGGGTGAAACCGGGGCAGAAGCTGGAGGGTGGTACGGTCGAAACAAAAGATGGACGGCTTACCGGCATTCTGATAGACAATGCGCAGCATCTGGTGGGTTCGAAAGTGCCAGAACCGTCGGGTGCAGACTGGAACACGATGCTGGATGCAGGGCAGAAAAATTGTTTTGCCCAGGGGCTGACGACGGTGACGGATTGCGGGCTGGACAGGGTAGATATAGAAAGACTGGACTCGCTGCAAAAGGCGGGAAAACTGAAGATGCGTGTATATGTGATGCTGAGCGATAATCCGGACAATCTTTCTTACTATCTGCCGAAGGGGCCTTATAAGACTGACCTCCTGTATGTAAAGGGGATAAAGGCTTATGCGGATGGCGCACTGGGGAGCCGGGGCGCCTGTCTGTTGCAGCCCTATGATGACAAGCCGGGCTGGCAGGGGTTTCTGCTAAGGAACCCTGCGCATTATGACTCATTGGCGGCTGCTGTGGTTGGAACTGATTTTCAGCTTTGCACGCATGCGATTGGAGATTCGGCTAACCGGATCATATTACAGGTCTATAATAAATATCTCAAGGGCAAAAATGACAAGCGCTGGCGTATCGAGCATGCGCAGGTGATCGATAGCGCTGATTTTGGATTATTTGGTAAGGCTTCGGTTATCCCTTCGGTTCAGCCTACGCACGCCACGAGCGATATGTACTGGGCTGGTGAGCGTCTTGGTCCGGTTCGAATAAAGGGTGCCTATGCTTTTAAGCAATTGCTGCAACAGAATGGATGGATACCATTGGGTACGGATTTTCCCGTGGAGGATATAAGTCCTTTTAAGACTTTTATGGCGGCGGTGTTTCGTGTGGATGCAAAGGGGTATCCGGCCGGAGGATTTCAGCCGGAGAATGCCCTGACGAGGGAAGAGGCGATAAGGGGGATGACCATCTGGGCGGCAAAGGCGGATTGTCTGGAAAAAGAGATTGGCAGTCTGGAGCCTGGGAAAAAGGCAGATTTTATCATGCTGGACAAGGACCTTATGACGATAGGGCAAGGGGAAGTGTTGCAAACCAAAGTGTTGGCTACGTATCTTGGGGGAAGGAAGGTGAAGTGATACTAATTCGCCCGGGTTTTCGTTATTAATGATCATCTATTCCTATGACACCTTTTTACCCTAAACAAACCCGCCCTGTAGGCATTTCAAAAGGGTCAGTCTTTTTCCGTCTCTTTTTTTGCTGGTGTATTCTTATGACTGGGACCAATGTAAGCAAGGCCCAGTGGAGTACTGCATTTCATGGTACGGACCAGAATGATGCCATAACAGGGATGTCCTTTTTTACTCCGACTAACGGGTATGTAGCTTTCCAAAAATTTGTGGGATATACGCAGGATGGCGGTAAGACGCTGTTGCGTTATTATATAAGTCCGGCCAATGTCAATTTTAACGGTTATTCCGTCAACCTGACCTTTGGCTTTTTGATGCAGGGAGTCAAGGCTTTTAGTACCGATTCCCTCTATGTATACGGGCATTATGGCACAGAACCTTCCATTCTCTTTTCTGCCGACGGGGCTCAAACCTGGAAACTGGTGTATCATAAGCCGATCCGAACCAATGCCAGCACAACCAATATGGGGGTTACGGACATTCAGTTCCCGGGCAACGGCAATATAGGGTTTGCCGTGCATCACGATGAAGTATTACAAACGACAAATAGAGGTCAGTCCTGGCATACGGTGTTGAGTGCACCGGAGAGCCAGATGCAGAAGCTGTGTTTTATAGATGGCAGCCATGGGTATGTATCCGGGGGTACTGCGGCATATAGGACGACAGATGGCGGGGTCAACTGGCAGGCCGTAGCCAGTCCGGGAGGCCATAGCTGGAGCTATCTGCAATCGGTGGCCGGCCCCTCAGGGATCTTCTCTTTTGTCAATGCTCAGGTGGGCTATGTCAATACATCGGTGGATGGAAGCATATATCGGACGGAAGACGGAGCCGCGACCTGGACCCTGATGAATGACCCTTCGATGATCTTCATTGGCGGAGAGAGCATGAACTTTATCAATGACAGCACGGGTTATGTCAGCGCTCATCCCTATGCGGTGTGGCTGACAAAAGACAAGGGGAAAACCTGGGAGCCGACGAAAGGCAGCAATGAATATACTGATCTGGGGTGGGGTTTGGGTTCCTTGTACTTTTATGATGCCCTGCATATTTGGGCGGGGGGGCATGATGAATACTTATTGTCTACGGATAATGGGGCGATGGCAACTTATCCGCAGGCCTATTTCAAAGCCGATACGACGGGAGTGGCGGCAACGGGTCATGTTACGTTGACAAATTATTCCCGACCCAATTACAGCTATATGTGGCTGGTCAATGGAACTGTGGTAGCAACGACCTATAACGCGGTCTATACGCATAACAATTCGATACTGAATGATACTGTCTCATTGGTGGTGAGCAATGGCACCGATAAGGATACATCTACTCAGGTGTATTATATTCCGGCACCGGTGGTCACACCTCCGGTGGTCCATATCGGCTGGACTCCCATTGTCACGGGGCTGACAGATAATTTACGGGATGTACGGTTCTGGGGACAGAGTGGTGTGGTATTGGGGGATCAAGGCATCTATTATACCACAACGGGTGGCGTCGGCGCCGGCAGCTGGACAAAATTTGCCATTACAGGTAATACGGGTGATGCTCTTCTTTTGCAACATACTCGTCTGGTACAAATGACATCGGCGGCGGCGGGGAAGGTATTTATCTGCGGAACGGATACGGTATTACATCATGCTATCCTGTTCTATTTTGACATGAATGCCCTGACTTATTCGTTCCGGTATATCGGTGCGGATAATACCAACTTCAATTCTCTCTGTGTCTTGCCATATCAGGACCTGGTGACGGTGGTGGGGGATAATGGGCTTATAATTGTGAACTATATTTCCACGGGTGTAAGTAAGCAGGAACCTATGACTAATCCGCAGAATCTGCATATGGTAGAGGCGATCACTTCATTGACCCAGGTATCGATCCTTGGAGATAGCACGATCTTTATGGGCGACCCGCGTCCGGACTATGGCGTGTTCAATCAGAAGGCTGCCGGGAATTTTCCTTCCTCGTGGCATATGAAAAGCATGGCTTATTTCGGTGGCATAGGGGATGTAGGGGTCAGCGATACTAAATGTTATGAGGGGCTCTTCCAGGGTTCTATCGATAATGTGAAAAGCCAGGGAATCGTGTTTAACTGGATCTCCCCGGGGTATTCCAATGGGGCTGCGCTGATAGCTACCAATCATGGTATATACAGGCCATTTCCCTCCAATTTTGGTCTTGCGTCGGCGGAGGTAGAATATCAGCTTACCAGCGGAACTGCCCCTGTCAACCGGATATGGATGAGCGAAGACTACCAGAGCACGGTGGGCTATGCGGTGGGGCCAAATGGCTTGTTGCTGGCGACCACAAATTTTGGTGGAGAGACCGTTCCTTATGTAAGTGCGAATGTCATTGGAGCCTGTGTGGGACAAAGCTTTGACCTGACGGGTGTACATGGGACGGGTACGGTATGTAACTGGTACCTGGACAACAAATCTGTCAGCAGCAGCTGTGCCAGCAGTCTTGTGATCAACCAGGCAGGGCAGCATACTATTAAATATGTCTCTTCGACTGCCAGCGGGATAGCCGATTCGGCAATACAGACTATCAATATCAATCCGCCGCCTGCGATAAACCTTCCGGTGCGGGTCAGCGACAGTGTGCTGTGCCAGCCTGGAAATATTACGTTGCAGATCAGCAATACACAGAACGGAGCCATATATACGCTGAAGCGAAAAGGGGATGCCGTTACCTATGGAACGGTAACAGGAAATGGCAGCCAGGTCTTTATGACCTCACAGGTCCTGCCGGTGGGTGGCGCCTATTATCTCGGCGTCAGCGGTCAGGGCGGTGCATGTTCGTCCGATTTTACGGATTCTTTCCATGTTATCATAGCAAAAAATCGCAGCGGCTTCCATGTGGGTATGGCGAATGTGGCGACGGGGGAAGCGGTGGGCTATTATGAAACGGCTACAAGCGCGGATCATTTCCTCTGGCAATTTGGTCCGGATGCCAGTCCTTCACAGTCCAGCGACGCGAATCCATCGCAGATCACTTACAGCAGTGCCGGTCAAAAGTCGGTAACGCTGATCAGCTGGAATGCCCAGGGCTGTTATGATACGCTGACGGCTGCGGGAGCATTTGTCTATCAGGCTCCCGCTACATCGGATTCCTGTTTTATCGTAGATGTCTCCGGAGCGAGCTATTACGATCAATATTATCAACAGCCGGGATTTTCGCAGGTAGCCTATACCAAGGGCGGATACCTGACCTGTGGTATGGGATTGACACCCTTGTTCCAGGCGCGGCAGGGAGCTTCCTATGGAAGGACACCTTATGGGGGTGCCTTACTTGCCAAATATGCGACTGACGGTTCGATCCGGTGGGTGGTCTACAGCCGGCAGCCTGATTTCAGCTCACAGACCAATTTCAAGGACGTTGTCAACTCCTGTACGTCTGACAAGGACGGTAATATCTATATCACAGGGGAGTGTACCAACAACTCCTGGTTCTATTTTCCAAATGGTGATTCGGCGCTGTTTACGAGGACACAGCATACTGAATATCGTAACAACGGCTTTATCGCCAAGCTGGACCCGAATGGGATATTGCTGTGGAAGGCGATACTGGAGGACAATGTAGCCGATTGGAGTGGTGTGAATCCGGCCATGGTATATGGGCAAAGGATCTTGCTGCGTCCATCCGGTGACCTCGTTCTGACAGGAGGGTTCGGCGGCAACATGTCTTATACTATTGGAGCGAACAGTATGGCATTGTGGAATATGAATCAGTCTACTGTTGCGCCCACGCTGAATTTTCTCATGGACGTTTCGGCCGCTACGGGACAGCTCAACTGGAACAAATATTATGACAAGACCTTCTATAACGATCTGACTATCGATAACGGAGGTAATATCCTGCTGGCAACGACTACGGGTGTGCTGGCTCTTGATGGGAATGGAGCTATCCGTTGGAAGACGGGGATAGCGAATGCAAGTGTAAAGGCCATCACGAGTGACCCGGCGGGAAATATTTATATTACCGGAGGCGCTAACAACTGCGGGACTCCGGCTTGTGCCGTCACCGTCGCCAATCCGAGCTCGGATACCAGCAAAGGAAATTATGGTGGATTCTATCTTATGAAGCTGGGGGCTGACGGGCATTACAACTGGATGGCCGGAAGCCGTTATGCTACCGCAGGAACCGGCATGGCGCTGGTCTTCCGAAATAACCGCATTCATGTGTTGGGGAATGTTTTTGGAACGATCTATGGTCAGGCCAGCGATAGTCTGGTCGCCAGGAACGGGAACATCGTTTACAACACGCAATCTTCCGACTTTTTTGAGGGGCAATATGATGTCAATGGTAATATGAAGCAGATCGCCAAAGGCGGGCAGACCTCGCCCATGAATGGAGGCATCGTACCCATATCGATCTTCTATGACGATGACAACCATCGCATCATCGGTGGATATGCCAATAATTACAGTGGAGGCGGCACTGCTATTCCTGTCTTTGGGCAAAGCCTTACTATAACAGGCATTGATGGATTTTTGCTAAAAACCAACGAAGATCTTTGCGGGGCGCCAATAACCTATGGGCCTGATGTGGTAGATACTACGGGGCCGGTGATAAGCTCTACGCTTATCACTAATCCCCAGATCCATGCACCTGTGGTGATCAAGGCGACCGTGCAGGATGACCGGGGTGTCGCAACAGGCGGCAGCCGGCAGCCGAAGGTGGTGATCATAGCGGATTCCCTGACGCCACCGGTGGTGGTGGACACGGTCTTCGGGCAACTGAAGAGTGGGGATGGTCTCAATGGGAGCTGGGAATTTGCCGTTCCTTCTTCTTTCCTGGCTATGCTGAAAGTCGGACAAACGTTCAATTATTATATCACGGCGTCAGATTCTGCGGGGAATGTGGGGAGGTACCCGGATACCGGATTGATCCGCCGACATATCGTCGATACTACGACATTACCTTCGGATACGACAAGATCACATGTCGACACCAGTGGACCTGTTATTACTTACCGGGGATTAAGGACTGATACTGCGGCCGGCATCTATCATCTGGATAGTGTATTGGTAACCGGTACCAGCGGTGTAGATGTGGCTGCGGATCGTCCCCAGGTGTATTTCCGCGTAGGCAGCCGGGGTGTATTATACAGGCAGCCTGGTACATTTACCTGGGATGGATGGAGTTTCGCGATCACACCGGCAAATCAGGGGATTGTGCTCAACCCGGGAGACACCTTGTATTATTTTGTCGTGGCGCAGGATGTGGATACGCCGGCTAATGTACGGTCCAATCCGGCTGGTGCGAGAGGAAGTTCTGTGTTCTCGATAACGACTCTTCCGCCTGTCATGAACTACCTGGTATTGTCAATACCGTCCACGACACCTGATGAATCTACTTTGCTGAATGTAGACCTGACCATATTGCCCAATCCGAATAATGGGATCTTTAACTACCGGATCAATGGACCCGTAGAGGCGGAGACAAGGATAGAGGTCAGAGGATTTGATGGCAGGGTAATGTATGGCCAGAATATAGGAAGGGTACAGGACAGCTATACCGGGCATGTCACTGCAATTCTACCGCGCGGAGTATACTTCCTGCAGGTACTGACGGAGAGGGGTCGGGTGGTGCGCCTGTTCCTCGTGCCGTAGGGTGCTTAAGCACTGGTAATCACTCATAATAACTTTGTAGGGCCCCGGCAGATGCATTGTCTGCCGGGGCTTTTTTTTCGCACAATCGTTTGCGTGAAATTCAATTACGCAATCGTTTGATCAAAAATCCTATTGTCTAATTCTCTATTTTACTTACTCACCTAAACAAATCTTCTTATGAAATGTAAACTTCTACAAGCCTTACTGGGTTTACTTTTAATGCTATGCGCCCAGTTGACTTTTGCACAAACTTTTTATGTAGACGGCACGAAAACGGTCAATGGAGACGGATCTGCGGCCAATCCCTGGAATGATTTCCGCTATGCCGTGTGGGGAACGCCTGCGGCCACCAGCTCTGATGTGACCGTGTATTTTCGGCAGGGCACGTATTACTTCAATTATGCTGCCGACTCGACTATTTTTATCGGGTCTGACCACAGCGCTGCGAGCGGGCATCATTTTATTATTTCGAACTATCCTGGAGAGCATGTAACCTTTGACGGTAGTAGACTAACCACCTCCGGGGCTGCTATGGTCACTGTCAGCAGCGCCAATAATATACGGTTCAAGGGACTTACTTTCGCCAATATACAGAATATGAGTGCCTATGGGATCGAGATCGCCGGTACCAGCAATGGTGTGAACATCGACAGCTGCTTCTTCCGAAACATGCTGTGGAGTACGGATACGGCCAACGTCAGATACCCTATCTCCGGGGACAATAGCATAGCCCCGATCTATATCGCCGGGTCTGGTGGCACCCCCAGCAATATCAGTATAGATTCCACTTTGTTTGCCTCCATCGCGCCGGGGTATAATGACAGCCTGGTCTATAGGACCGGAACGCCGGGTACGATAACGGAAATAGCCAATGTCGATTCCAATATCATCTGGAAACAGCAGCGTACCCGGTTTTATGTGAGCAATACAGGCAACGACACCACGGGCAACGGATCTTTTAGCAAACCCTGGCGGACTCCAAGGTATGCGTTGAATAGTGCGGGCTACGACTGGAGTACCGGTTCTGCTGTGCTTGTCGATTCCAATATCACGCTCTACTTACGGGGAGGGACCTATAACCTGGATACCAGTCTCTACATCGGCTCCAACAGGGGACAGAACGGGAAATGGACGACCCTTACTAATTATCCGGGTGAGGATGCAACGCTGGACGGAGGACATCTTACCCAGAAATTCTCCTGTATAGTGATCATCGACAGCGCCAGCTACATTAATATAAGCGGGTTGAATCTTCAGAACCTGACCGACGACTCGACCCTCAACGTTCCGGGGTCAAAGGACTCGCGTTTTGGGATCGAGGTAGCGGGAAAATGTGCTCATATTACTATCGAGAACAATGATCTGTATAATATGAAATGGACCCGGGATACCACCAAGGCGAAGAACCCTCAGCCGGACGATGTGCTTAGCGCCATTACCGTATTGGGGAACAGCAATACCCCAATTACGAATTTACTCATCAGCAACAATACCGTTCACGATATTGTTCCTGGTTATGCGGAAGGGATGACCCTGAACGGGAATGTGGACTCTTTCACTATCATCGGCAACGAAGTATATGATGTAGCCAATATCGGGATTTGTGTGGCCGGGAACTATCAGTGGGTACTGGCCCAATACCCTAATCTGCTAAAGGCGAATAACCAGTCCCGTAATGGTCTTGTCAAGGACAACTCTGTTTATCGTTGTATCTCGCCGGTAGCCACGTCTGCGGGTATCTATCTCGACGGCGCCCTGAATGTGAAAGTACAGGGGAATGAAAGCTACAACAACGGTACGGGCATCTCGGTGGGCAATGAGCAGGACTCCAGCACGAGTGGCGGGCATACTATCATCAGCAACAACTTCTGGAAGAACCTGGGTCCGGGTATGTACCTTGGCAGCAACAACCCGACGTCCACCTGTAATAATGTAACGGTAAAGTATAATACCGATTCGAATAACTATACCATCAATCCTACTTTATATGCGCGGGCTAATGGCAGGTATGGGACGCCGGACTCGGCACATCAGGGGCCGGAGATCATGATGCAGCGGATACAGAATCTCACTTTTGATGAGAACGATGTCTACTCATCGTCGAATAACGTGCTGGAATTTGCCTATACCCAGTCCAATCTCGTCTTTACGTACAACGACTATTATACGAGAGACAACAACCCCTGTAAGGCCTATTTTCTCCGGGACACCGTGGGTCTCGGCACTTCGTTCAAGAAGGATACGACTTTTAACCAGTACGGCTCTGAGACGCATCTGGACACCACCTCATACCTGGGCGGTGTGGCGTACAATCGCCATGGCTGCGGAACCCATACGTCAGCTGTAACCGCTGTGGCGGCAACGGGTCTGGGGGCAAGAATTGCGGGGGACAGCGCAGGTCTGTATGAATATCCTAATCCTGTGACCAATGGGCTGTTTGTCCATATTCCGGCGGCTACGGCTGGTGCTGCAAGACTGGAGCTGATCGATCTTGCGGGCAGGCTGCTTCTGCGGAAGGACGTGCAACTGGCGGCGGGCGTCAATGACATAGGGTGGTCCGATATCAGGCAACAGCGTTTGACGTCGGGGTTGTATATCGTGCAGCTGGTGACGGCGACGGGAAGGACCACGTTCAAAGTGATGGTGCAATGATCATTTATTAATTATTAATAGCTCAGAATAAAGTTAGTCGGAGGCGCCGGTCTGATTTGTCTTGTTGCCTGTAAATTCGTGTTCAAAAAAAGGATATGGAATACAGACAATTGGGTGAATCAGGCTTAAGCGCCTCTGCTATTACTTTTGGCGCCTGGGCCATTGGGGGATGGATGTGGGGAGGGTCGGAGCGAAAGGATGCGGTGGAAGCGATAAGGGCTTCCTATGATCAGGGGGTGACTTCTATTGATACGGCGGCTGTATATGGGCAGGGGTTGAGCGAGGAGATCGTCGGGGAGGCTTTGAAGGGTCTTCCGAGGGATAAGGTGCAGGTCATGACGAAGTTCGGTATGCGATGGGATGATACGAAGGGGGAGTTTGCCTTTAAGAGCCAGGACAATGACGGGAAACCGTTGGACATCTATAAATATGCCGGGAAGGACAGTATCATAAAGGAATGCGAGGCTAGCCTGCGACGTTTGAAAACGGACTATATCGATCTTTACCAGATCCACTGGCCGGACGTCACTACGCCTATTGCTGAGACGATGGAGACCCTGGCCGGGCTGGTGAAGGCGGGGAAGGTTCGGGCGGTTGGGGTATCGAACTATGACAAGGCGCAGATGGTGGAGGCGGAAAAGACGTTGAAACTGGCATCCAACCAGGTGCCGTTCAGTATGGTCCGCCGGGACATTGAAACGGAGCTGGTGCCATATTGCATTGAAAATCATAAGGCTATCCTGGCTTATAGTCCTTTGCAACGGGGAGTTCTGACGGGAAAGATCAAGCCGGGGCATACCTATAATGAAGGGGACAATCGGGGGGAGAGTAAGTATTTTACAGGTCAGAATCTATTCAGGATCAATACCTTTCTGGATGAGCTACGGCCATTGGCAGCGGAAAAGGGGGCTAGCCTGGCGCAGCTGGTGATTCGCTGGACCCTGGATCGTCCTGGCATTACGATTGCATTGGTGGGGGCGAGGAATGCCGCGCAGGCGATACAGAATGCGGGGGCTATCCGGGTGAGGCTGAGTGCTGAGGAGATCGGGATGATCAATGAGAAGATGGAGGCGCTGAAGCTGGTATAGGGCGAGCCGGAGAGACTGAGGGAGGAGGCACTGCGGGCCATGAACTTCTCATTTGCGATTTAGATTGAAATCCCGTAAATTCGGAAATAACAAACTAAAACGATGTCATATGATCCAGTTTCATGAATTAAGAGTTGGGGATATTGTGCTGGTTGAGTTTGATAGCCAGCGTAAAGAGGGGGAAGTGATCGGGTTGAATGGTGACGACAAGGAAATCAACGTTCAGGTTGGGGAGCAGGACGAGTTCTGGTATACTCCGAATGACTTGTATCCCATTCCTTTGGACGAGACTCAATTGATGAAGCTGGGTTTTGAGAAGCAGGAGCTGGGGGATGGAGAGGTGAAATACCTGAGGGGTCCGTTTCGGATCCTTTTGTCTAAAAAGGGGGATTTTTCCCATTTTGAGATGTGGTATCGGGAAGACAGGCGGCATATTACTCAGCCGCTGAGTGTGCATCAGTTGCAGAATCACTTTCATCAGATGACCAAGATTGATCTGACGAGGGCGGTTCAGACCGCAAAAAGCGGAGTTTAGTTTAAAAAAGGATTGTTTTATTAAAAAAACTAATACTTTTGCCGGGGTTTTATATTTCGGCAAGGATCGGACCTTGTCCGGTTCGTCTCCCGGGTCTTTTTTGGTTTGTGGAGACCAATTTTTTAACGGATTTGCGACGAAAAATTATATTTTAACCAATTTTTTGACGCAATTATATTTATTCCTATCTTTGCGCTCCCAAAAACTGTATGGCGAAACAAGCACTCATTAAACAAGATGGTATTATTTTAGAGGCCCTATCTAATGCTATGTTCAAGGTAAAGTTGGAGAATGGGCATGAAATACTGGCTACTATCTCTGGGAAGATGAGGATGAATTATATCAGGATCTTACCTGGAGATAAGGTTGGGGTAGAGATGAGTCCATATGATTTGACAAGGGGAAGAATTATTTTTAGATACAAATAGTATAATCATGAAAGTTCGTGCATCCATTAAAAAGCGCAGTGCCGATTGTAAGATCGTGAGGAGGAAGGGCAAGCTTTATGTAATTAACAAGAAAAACCCCCGCTTTAAGCAGCGTCAGGGTTAATTAATTGAAAATCTTAAAATTAGAATATGGCTCGTATTGCCGGTGTAGACTTACCAAAAAATAAAAGAGGGGAGATCGGACTTACCTATATCTTCGGTATTGGCCGCGCTACTGCTCAGTATATCCTGAATTCTGCGGGTATTGATCTGAATAAGAAAGTGAATCAGTGGAATGATGATGAGCTGAACGCGATTCGTAATATCATTACCAATGAATTTAAGGTAGAAGGTGCGCTTCGTTCCGAAGTGCAGATGAATATCAAGCGTTTGCTGGATATCGCCTGCTACCGTGGATTACGTCATCGTAAAGGTTTGCCGGTTCGTGGTCAGCGTACCCGTACCAACAGCCGTACACGTAAAGGTAAGCGTAAGACAGTTGCCGGTAAGAAGAAGATAGCCAAGAAATAGTCTTTAATCGTAAGCTGGTTTACTGCTTTTGCAGCAACCGGCTTATGTTATATATGCACTTTTTCAGGCCAACTACGGATACTCTAGTGCAGGTGGAGGGTTGGTTTGGTCCTGGTTTAAACCGGGATTTATTAAAAAACAGAAAGATTACCTATTTAACAAGAACATGGCAAAAGCACAACAGAACAGCGCAAAAGCCGCTGCTAAGAAAAGGATCGTAAAGGTGGATGTTTATGGGGATGCCCATATTACTGCCAGCTTCAACAACATCATCATCAGCCTCACCAACAAGAGTGGCCAGGTTATTTCCTGGAGCAGCGCCGGTAAGATGGGCTTCAAGGGTAGCAAGAAGAACACTCCTTATGCTGCTCAGATGGCCTCTTCCGATGCGGCGAAGACTGCTGTAGACGCAGGGCTGAAGAAAGTAGATGTATACGTTAAGGGACCTGGTTCAGGTCGTGAGAGCGCCATTCGTGCTCTGGCCAACAATGGCATCGAAGTGGTGATGATCAAGGATGTGACTCCGCTGCCACACAATGGCTGCCGTCCTCCCAAGAAACGTAGAGTATAGTTTTTTATCAAGTACCGCCTCCGGCGGTACTTGTATGCATATTGCAAGCTGGGTAAGATTGAATTTTAAGATTTTTAAATAATCTTATCCGGGAACTCAAAAATCTAACAAATACATTATGGCACGTTACACAGGTCCAAAGACCAGAATTTCCCGCATTTTTGGAGAGCCTATCTTAGGCAATGGCAAGTATCTGACCAAGAACAGCAATCCTCCCGGTCAGCATGGTGGTACAAAGAAGCGTAAGGCTCCGGGTGAGTATGCGCTGCAGCTGAAGGAAAAGCAGAAAGCGAAATATACATATGGTCTGCTGGAACGTCAGTTCCGCAAGACTTTCGAAGAAGCTGTTCGTCGTAAAGGCGTTACGGGTGAGAACCTGATCAAGCTGCTTGAAGCTCGTCTGGACAACGCCGTTTACCGTCTTGGTATTGCTCCTTCCCGTCCTGCTGCCCGTCAGCTGGTTACGCACAAGCATATCACTGTGAACGGAGATGTCGTCAACGTTCCTTCATTTGAGCTGCGTCCTGGCGATGTTGTTAGCATAAAGGAAAGCACGAGGAGCAACACGGGTATAACCAGCCAGATGCGTCCAAAGAATGCCAAGTTCAATTGGTTAGACTGGTCCGAAGCTGAATTCAAGGGTACTTTTATCGCCTTACCTGAGCGTGAAAGTGTTCCTGAGAACATTAAGGAGCAATTGATTGTTGAATTGTATTCCAAGTAATTGCTGAAGATGCCTTTCCTGTAGTGGGATGGGTATCCGAGGTTTAAAAACCGTTAAATCGTAAATTTAAATATGGCCATTTTAAATTTCCAGAAACCAGACAAGATCATTCTTCAGAAGGCGACTGATTTTGAAGCTCAATTCGAATTTCGCCCTTTAGAGCCGGGTTATGGTGTTACCATAGGCAATGCTTTGCGTAGAGTATTGCTCAGCTCTCTCGAAGGATATGCGATCATTGGGGTCAAGATCGAGGGTGCTGATCATGAGTTCGCTACCCTGAAAGGCGTGACGGAAGACGTGGTGGAAATCATCCTTAACCTGAAACAAGTTCGTTTCAAGAAGAAGGTTGAACATGAAGTGGCTCAGGAAAAGATCACATTGAGCCTGAAGAACAGGACGGAATTCACCGCCGGTACGCTTGGAGAAGCAACTCCCAGCTTCGAGGTAATGAACCCCAGCCTGCTTATCTGTACCCTGGATTCTTCTGCTAAGCTGGATATCGAGATCACTATCGGTAAAGGCCGCGGTTATGTACCTGCAGAAGACAACAAACCTAAGGACGCTCCGTTCGGTTATATCCCAACCGACGCCATATTCACGCCTATCAAGAATGTGAAATATTCCATCGAGAACACTCGTGTGGAGCAGCGCACAGACTTTGAAAAGCTGATCATGGAAGTGTCTACGGACGGAACCATTCATCCGGAAGAAGCTGTTAAACAGGCATCACGTATCCTGATCCAGCACCTGATGATCATTACCGACGAAAACATCACTTTTGACAATAAGGAAGAGAAGAAGGAAGACCTGGTAGACGAACAGACCTTACAATTGCGTAAGATCCTGAAGACTCCGCTGGAAGACCTCGATCTTTCGGTTCGTGCCTTCAACTGTCTGAAAGCCGCTAAGATCAACAGCTTAAGCGAGCTGGTGACTTACGAACAGGAAGACCTGATGAAGTTCCGCAACTTCGGTCAGAAATCCCTGGCGGAGATCGAGCAGGTGCTGGGCGAAAGAGGACTGCACTTTGGCATGGATCTCGGCAAGCTGAAAGTGGATGATGAATAATTTTTTTTCTTTAGTCGGTCGTTATTACTACGACCGGCTTTTTTATTAATACAGTCTTGTAATTCCTGACACGGTACAAGATCTAAAATTTACACGTCATGCGTCACGGAGACAAAATCAACAATTTAGGTCGTACAGCTTCACACCGCAGAGCGCTGTTGAGCAATCTGGCCATCCAGCTGATCACGCACAAGCGGATCGTTACGACATTAGCAAAGGCAAAGTCCCTGCGGACTTATGTCGAGCCCCTGATCACCAAGGGTAAGGAAAACACCACGCATCAGCGCCGGGTGGTATTCAGCTACCTGCAGGATAAAGATGCTGTTACTGAGCTTTTCGGAACCATTGCTACGAAAATAGCAGGTCGTCCAGGAGGTTATACCCGCATCATCAAGCTTGGAACCCGTGTAGGTGACAATGCTGAAACTGCCCTGATCGAACTGGTAGACTTCAACGAAGTTTACGGTAAAGGGAAAGGTGAAGCCAAGGAAGCAACGGCAACGAAGAGAACTCGTCGTGCCGGTGGTGCGAAGAAAAAGGCTGAAGGAGCCGAAGGTGCTGCTGAAGCGGCTAAGACAGAAGAAAAACCGGCTGAATAAGCTTGCGTTGAAAATAAAAATGGACCCGGTACAAAATACCGGGTCTTTTTTTTGTAGAAATCGGTACTTTTGCAGGATTTTTCACGATTCTTAGACTTCAAAATTTTTCGTTGTAAATGTCCCACACTACTTCACCCATCCCAGCTATTCTTTTATTGGAAGACGGTTCCGTTCACCATGGCCAGGCTTTTGGCAAAAAGGGTACAACTTCCGGCGAGATCTGTTTTAACACCGGGATGACCGGCTACCAGGAAGTGTTTACAGACCCCAGCTACTATGGCCAGGTTCTGATCATGAATAGTGTGCACATCGGGAATTACGGCGTAAAAGACAGCGATATAGAGTCTGGCAGCGTCAAGATCCGTGGTCTTATCGCGCGTAATCTGGAAGAGCAGTTCTCCAGGATCCAGGCCAAAGGCTCGCTGGATGAATATCTAAAGGCCAACAACATCGTTTGTATAGAAGGGGTAGATACGCGGGCGCTGGTAGCGCATGTAAGGGTCAAAGGGGCGATGAACTGTGTCATTTCGTCCGAGATCACTAATGTCGATGAATTAAGGGCTATATTGAATAATACACCTTCCATGGACGGATTGGAGCTGGCTTCTGTCGTCAGCACTACTAACGAGTATGAGCTGGGTGATCCCAATTCAACCGTGCGGGTAGCCGTACTGGACTATGGCGTAAAGAAGCATATCCTGCAATGTATGGTGGACAGAGGTGCCTTTGTAAAGGTATTTCCGGCCAGGACGCCTCTGGCGAAATTGAAAGAGTTCCAGCCGAATGGCTATTTCCTTTCCAATGGTCCTGGCGATCCGGCTCCGATGGAATATGCCATCCCGATGGTTAAAGAGATCCTGAAGGAGAAAAAGCCGCTTTTTGGTATCTGTCTTGGGCATCAGCTGCTGGCGCTGGCCAATGACATCCCGACTTTCAAAATGCATCATGGTCATCGGGGCCTGAATCATCCTGTCAAGAACCTGGTGACAGGCCGCTGTGAGATCACCACGCAGAATCATGGTTTTGGGGTCGACCCGGATGCCGTGAGGAAAGCAGATAATGTGGAGATCACTCATGTCAACCTCAATGACAATTCTATCGAAGGCATCCGGTTAAAGGACCGGCCCGCCTTTTCTGTTCAGTACCATCCTGAATCTACACCCGGACCTCATGACAGCCGTTATCTTTTCGATGATTTTATCGAATTGATAAAGAAACATAATTAAGCCTCTATGCGTATAGTCATAATCAATGGACCGAATTTGAATTTACTGGGGATCCGGGAGCCTGAAGTTTACGGAAACCAGACTTTTGAACAGTATTATGATTCGCTCCGGGCGAGGTATCCTGCGGTTGAGTTCAGCTATTTTCAAAGTAATGTTGAAGGCGAGCTGATCAACGAGCTGCAACGGGTCGGGTATTCGGTCGATGGGATCATTATCAATCCGGGTGGGTATACGCATACTTCCGTTGCTATCGGGGATGCTATTGCAGCTATTCCTGCGCCGGTGATAGAAGTGCATATCAGCAATGTGCATGCGCGGGAGGAGTTTCGCCGGCTATCGCATGTTTCTGCCAAGGCGAAGGGGACCATCGCCGGGCTGGGGTTAAAGGGATATGAGCTGGCGTTGCGGTGGTTTTTGCCGGAATAGGCTATAAGAAAACCTGCATCATCAGCGCAAAACCCGTGTCTTGTTTCGGGTCATCAGCTTTGCGGAGGATATGTAGTCCGTTGGCGCTCCACATCTTGAAAACCTCTCCTTTTTTGTGAACGATCACTTCGTGTTCCATTTGGGGTAATAGTACACCCCTGGCGATCCATCCCAGGTCTCCTTTTGTTTTTCCCTCCCCCCCCATAGAATAGGTGACAGCCATTTGTTCAAAGCTGGCTGCTCCGCTATTGATCTTCTGAACGATCATATTACCCAGGGAGTCGGCGACACGGCGGCTGAAAACAGAAGTATCTATAAAGATCTGGTTGATATGGAAGAACTGGTTGGGTGCCTTGGTGAGCAATTGTACCAGGAATTGGCTGCCTTTCGGGCCATAGGGGCCATAGACCTTCTTTTCTTTACCGTTGTAGGCGAGGCTGTCGGCCATGCTATTAAAGACACGGGTGCGGGTCACGACGATGGTGTCTATTTTGAAGCGTTTCTTCAGGATCTGTTTGGCGTATAACAGCGGGTTGGGGGACTTTTCCAGCTCGGCTTTTATTTGCGGGATAGTCGTGGGCGCAGTGATGGGTTGCTGCGCTGCTGCTGGCTGGCTTGTGCCAGGTGGGGGCGTTGGCTTCTGGGCTATGGCAGCTAAACTATTCAACAACAAAAGGATAAGTCCTATGTATAGTTTCATGTCAGTCAGTTAAGTATGCAAATATAGGGTTCCTGTAATTTCCAGAGACTGCCATCATAATTTGGAATGATTTTCGTTAGTTTAAAGATATGATGCGACTACTATCTTTTGTGTTGTTGGTGGGGCTGCAATTAGCCGGTTTGAGGGGATATTCCCAATGGAAGGACTTTATCATCAGTCCCAAGGGAGATACACTGAATCGTGTGGATAAACAGGATAGAAGGCAGGGACGCTGGGTAAACCATTACGATGAGGTAAGAGGCGAACCTGGTTATGAGGAGGAGGGTATATACATTGACAACCGGAAAGAGGGCACCTGGCGTCTGTATAGCCTTGGGGGAGACCTTTCAGGCGTTGAATTCTATAAATGGGGCAATAAGGACGGCGTTTGTCAGTATTTTGGCATGAACGGCACTCTGTTGAGGGAAGAGAACTGGAGGGCCCTGAATCCCGACAAGCAGTATGATACATTGACGGTGGAGGACGTCGACCATTTGGACAAATACAAGACGGTAATTGTCAAGAATGAAGGGGTTGCGATAAAGGACGGAGAATGGAAGTTCTATGATCCGTTGACGGGTATGGTCGCCCGATCGGAGGTATATACGTTGGGTAAGCTGGAAAGGCGTTCGGGGGCGCAGAAGTCATCCGGAGCGGACTCTGCGAAGACTACGGTGACCAAACCGAAGGAAGTGCTTGATTTTGAGAAGAAGACGGGGAAGAAGAAGGTGAAAGTGCAGAATGGGAGTACGTATTAGTTATAGCATTCGTCAATTGGCAGCCTGGAAATATTTCCAGAAAAAGAGGACCTGATAGTCGATGCTGTTTTTCCAATATTGACCATTATGCCCGCCCGGGCGTTCGATATAGTCGTGGTCGATCTTTTTATCCAGTAATTTTTGGTGGAGGTTGCGGTTGACGGTGAGGAAGAAGTCACTGGTGCCGCAGTCGAAGATGATCTTCAGATCGCCGTTGCTGAGATTATCGGCGAGAGTGAACACCGTGTTATTATCCCAGTTCTCTTTGTGTTCGGTGATGGTTCCCAGATCCTTTTTTATACCCCAATTGTCGGGGAAGGGGCGGAAGTCGACCCCACCGCTGGTGGCGCCTGCTGCGCCGAACAGATCTTTGTGCCTGATGGCGAGATAGAGGGCGCCATGTCCTCCCATGCTAAGGCCGGTGATGGCACGATGTGTTCTGTCGGGGATAGTAGGGTAATGGGTATCGATATAGGGGATGAGCTCTTTGCTCATAAAGGTTTCATACCGCACGGAAGGGTCGATGGGGCTATCAAAATACCAGCTGTCGTATCCACCGTCGGGGGATACGAAAAGGATATTCATTTCGTCTGCTTCTTTTTGCAGTTGTGGAGCTGTGGATGGCCATTGAGCATAATTGCCGCTGTAGCCGTGAAGGAGATAGATGACGGAGAGGCGGAAATTGTCGCTGCCGCTGGTATGACGGCTGGTTTTTGCTGTGGATGGCTGGATGATGACACATTTAATGTCTTTGTTCATGGCGGTGCTGTGGACGAGGATGGTGTCGACACGGGCCGCGAAGGTATGAATGGATAGGAGAAGGAGAAGTGGGAGAAGGAATTTCATGTGGAAGTATTTCGAGCAAATATAAGGGATGAATAGTAGTCCAAAAGGACGGCAGGGGTAAGTTTATTTTGAGGGTATGTTGGAAATAATAGATTTGTTTTAGTTGTAATTCGTCAAATCAGGGAATTAGTTACACATGAATTTATAGAACGACGAGGCAGTCGAAAAACAGGTGGATATTGGGCCACATAAAAAAGGCCCCGGATGTTCCGGGGCCTTTTGGTGTTGTGATCCTATGTTGAGAGCAAGTGAGCGGATCAGAATGCTTTTTTATCCTTGCCGGTCAGCTGCATGGGATTGTTAGTCTGCGGAATGGCGCGGGGGGCACCTTGTTTAGCTTTAAAGACCTCGAATTTGCTTTCGGTCTTAACGACGGGCCAGCTGTTGTTGGTCTCGTCGATATCGGCCGTTTCGCGATTGGGGTCGAGCTTGATGCTTTCCACTTCCTTATCCTTTACGAACAGCTTGGTGAGATGGCTTTCGTTCTTGCGCCATACCTGGGCAGGGATGCGTTCGATCTCTTTTGTACCATCCTTGTAAGTCCATTCGATGATGATCGGCATTACGAGACCACCTTTATTGCTGAACTGCAACTCGTAGAACTGTTTGGATTTGATCTTTTCTTTTGTCGCATCGTCCAGAGGTTCGTCGAACATAACATTGTGTACCGCGTATTTGGCCGTATCGTATGGGATCTGGCCCCGGGTATATTTGTAATAGAAGTCATGCAGGGAGGTGTCGGCATCGGCGGTGAAGACGATATTCTTGTCATCGCGGTTGCGATCTTTAGAGACGTCCGTTGGGAATTTGCCGGTGGGGAAGGGCTTGTCGATGCTCTTCATATAAGTCGTATCTACTTTTGCGGGGCCATGGTCAACGTCAGCGACTAGGTGCTTGACGCTGTCGAGCGAAAGGTCTACGGGCTCGATGCCATAGAACCAACCGCGCCAGTACCAGTCGAGGTTCTCTGCGCTGGCATCATTCATCGTACGGAAAAGGTCGGCGGGTGTGGGGTGTTTGAAGGCCCAGCGACGTGCATATTCTTTAAAGGCATAGTCGAAGAGTTCGCGGCCCATAACGGTCTCCCGAAGGATGTTGAGGGCTGTAGCAGGTTTGGAGTAGGCGTTGGGGCCGAAGTTGACGATGTTCTCAGAATTGGTCATGATCGGCTCCAGCTGATCCTTTGGCAGCTTCATATAATCCACGATGGCCCAGCCTGGTCCTTTTCCGCGAACGGGGAATTTGTTATCCCAAAGCTCTTCGGTCAGGTATTCTACAAAAGAGTTGAGACCTTCGTCCATCCATGTCCACTGACGTTCGTCACTGTTGATGATCATGGGGAAGAAGTTGTGTCCTACTTCATGAATGACGACACCTAGCATACCATATTTGGTAGCTTCGCTATAGGTCCCATCCTTTTCGGTGCGACCGTAGTTGAAGCAGATCATCGGGTATTCCATTCCGTTGGAAGCCTCTACGCTTTGGGCGACAGGGTAGGGGAAGGGGATCGTGAAATGAGAATAGGTCTTGATAGTATGTGCGACGGCCTTTGTAGAGAACTTGCGGTACAGGGGATAGGCCTCCTTGCCGTAATAGCTCATACACATTACTTTTTTGCCTTCTACATAGGCAGGCATAGCGTCCATCACGAATTTGCGGGAAGAGCCCCAGGCAAAGTCACGAACATTATCGGCTTTGAAGATCCAGGTCTTTTTGGCCTTGTTCTTCTTTACTTCAGAAGCTTTTGCTTCTGCCAGGGTGACGATCTCGATGGGCTCTTTTGTGGTCTGGGCCTGTTGCCAGCGGCTGAACTGGCCGGGAGTCAGCACTGCCTGGTAGTTCTGGCATTCGCCGGTGGCGCCGATGACATGATCGGCGGGCACCGTCATCTGGACCTTAAAGTTACCGAAGGTAAGGGCAAATTCCCCGCGGCTGGTGAACTGGTTGTTCTGCCAGCCCTGGAAATCACTGTATACGCAGAGGCGTGGATACCACTGGGTCATCGTGAACAGGTAGTTGCCGTCTTCGGGGAAATATTCGTAACCGCCACGGCCGCCGAGTTTTAAGCGATCGGAAATATGATAATTCCAGTCTATCTTAAAAATAAATTTCTGGCCTGGTTTCAAGACGGTGGGTAATTCCACCCGCATCATGGTCTTGTTGATCATGTAATGCAGTGGTTTTCCCAGTGCGTCGGTGATCTTTACGATATTGTCACCATAGTCATTGGCTGCGGTTGACCGGGACATTCTGTCCAGCATCTGGTCACTAACTATTTTTTGCATAGTGCCGCCGTCCTGGTAGTTGGCATTGTTCTTTGCGCTGTGCTCGTTCTCGTCCAACTGTAACCAGAGATAGGTCAGCTCATCGGGGGAGTTGTTGGAATAAGTAATGGTCTCCGAACCGGTGAGCACTTGCTTGTCCTCATCGAGATTACACTGAATGTCGTAGTCGGCCCTTTGCTGCCAGTACTTTGGTCCCGGCGCGCCGCTGGCGGTGCGATATTCGTTGGGAGTCGGTAGAATGGTTCCCAGCGCCTCGAACTTATTGCCGTGATTGGAGGTTGGGTTGTTTTTGATATCCTGTGCCAACAGTGTGCCTGCGGAACAGAAACTCAATAAAATAAGCAGTTGTCTTTTCATGTGCGTGTATATTGTTTTTACTAAACCTGAAATACTATGGCCAGCGTTCGAAAGCCATTTTAAGGGAAGCAAGAAGCACGAGTGCCGAAACACCCCTGACCCACCATACCCTGCGAACTTTAATCAACTGAACGAAAATAAAAGAAATCATTAGAATAATGGATACAACTAATAACTGAGCGGCTTCGATACCCAGGTTAAAAGCCAGCAATGGCAGAACCATGCCTTCCTTTCCAACCAGGCTGAGCAGGCTGTTTGCGAATGCCAGTCCGTGGATCAGCCCGAAGAATAGCGCAAAAAAATAAATGACGGGTAGCCGTGAGGGATGTTCGACCTGTCCGGGCTGCTGTGCAAGATTATTTATGGCTGTGGCTACTATTGTTAAAGGGATAAAGAATTCGATCCATCGGGTAGCAAAATGTACCAGGCCGACGGCGCTGAGCGCAAGGGTAATGGAATGTCCGATCGTGAATGCTGTTACCAGGATCACTACTTTCCGCCAGTCTTTCATGAGATAGCGCAGGCAGAGGGCAGCCACAAAAAGGATGTGATCCATGGCTTCCCAGGTAAGGATATGGCCTAAACCGATATCAAAGTAGAGTTTAAAGTCTGACATAACTGCGGATTCTGTAAAATTATCCAGACTTTTGTACCATAAAAATTTATCTTTTAAATGGCTGCTTCTCTATTTAAATGGTTGTCCGCGGTGGTTTTAACCTTGTTTTTGGTATCGGGTGCCCCGGCTCCGCATTCCCTTTATCCGGCTCCGGTGCATCCTCTTTATATTACCGTGACGGAGATCAGTCACAATCCGAAGGATAAGATCCTGGAGATAAGCTGTAAGATATTCACAAACGACCTGGAGACGGTGCTGGAGAAAGGGGCAAAGACCAAGGTGGATCTATCCAATGCAGCGAATAAGGCCGCTACAGACAAGCTCATTGACGAATATGTGGAAAAGCATTTGCGGCTAAAGATAGATGGGAGGGCAGCAGGGCTGCATTTTGTGGGGAGCGAAAAAGAGGCAGATGGGACCTGGAGCTATTTCCAGGTCAATGATGTGGCTGTGGTGAAACGGATCGATGTTGTGAATGATCTGCTTTATGATGCGTTCAACCAGCAGATCAATATCATGCATGTGACTGTCGGCGGACAGCGAAAGAGTACGCGGCTGGATTACCCCGATGCGGTTGCGAGCTTCCAGTTTTAGGGCTGCTGAGCAGTTACCGCTGCAAAGGATTAATCCTCCTCCTCTTCTTCTTTTAGCTCTTTTTGCACTTCTTCGGATGGGACAACCAGGACCTTGTCGATCCGTTGTGCATCCATGTCGATAATTTCGAAAGTAAAACCACGCCATTCCAATTTCTCGCCGCTGCGGGGAATATGCTCCAGCCGGTTGAGGATAAAACCCGCCAGGGTATCGAACTCATGGTCTCCTTCATTCATCCATTCTGTCTTATGGAAATGTGTGAGAAAGTCGTAAAAGGGGATCTGAGCATCGACCAGCCAACTGCCATCATCCCTTTTCCTTATCTCATAGTCGGGGACATCATCCGGGGGAGCTATTTCACCGATGATTGCTTCCAGGATATCGTTGAGGGTCATAAGGCCCAGGAGGCTGCCGTATTCGTCAACGATAAAACAGCAATGGATTTTGGATTGTTTGAACTTTTCCAGCACCATATAGGGTGTATTGTTCTCGGGAACAAAGAGGGCTGGTAACATGATGTCTTTAAACAACACGCTGTCATCGGTGACGTAAAGGTCTTTTATGGAAACAACGCCCTTTATATTGTCGATCTCTCCGTCGCAGATGGGGTAGACGGAATGGGGGTCGTTGATTATCTTTCCTTTCATCGTCTCTTCATTCTCGTTGAGGTCGAACCAGATGATATCGCTGCGGTGGGTCATCAATGAGGTGATGTTGCGATCACCCAGGTGAAAGACGCGTTCGATGATCTCCTGTTCGGCCTCTTCGATGGCCCCTTGTTCTGTTCCTTCGTTGATGATAGCCTTGATCTCGTCTTCTGTGACTGCGCCATCAGAAGACGGGGTGATCGTGACGAAACGGAAGAAAAGGTTACTGGTCTTATTCAGCAGCCAGACGATGGGATGGGTGATCAGGGAAAGGATCCGGACCGGGTTAGCGACGAGGCGGGCTATTTGTTCGGCCCTGAGCAGTCCGATGCGTTTGGGGATCAGTTCCCCGAAGATGATAGATAAAAGAGTGACGGAGATCAGTATAAGGGCGGTAGAGATATTGGCGGCATAATGTCTCAGATAGGGGATCTTTTCCAGGTAAGGCTGCAGTTCTGCGCTGAACTTTTCTCCAGAGTAAAACCCGGTCAGGACGGCGATGAGGGTGATGCCTATCTGGGCTGTGGAAAGAAAGAGCTCGGGATTTTCTGCCAGCCTTAGTGCCGATTTGGCTTTTATGTCGCCATTGTCGGCCAGGTTCTCGAGCCGGCTTTTTCGAGCCGACACGAGGGCTATTTCTGCCATAACAAACAACCCATTCAGGAAGATAAGGCACAATAAAATGATTACATCAAGCATGGGATGTATTATAGGGTTGTAAATGAAGCGTGCCAAACTGGTACTGGAACAGACGGCTGAGCTGCCAGCCGATGAGTGAGCCTATAATGGCTCCGCAGGTGACGTCCAGCGGAAAATGTACACCGACATAGACCTGTGCGTATGAAATTAAAAACGCCCAGACAAATACGAGTCTCCACCAGCGGCTGGTATGCCGCAGGGTACGGTAGATAAAGAAAGCCAGCGCAAAATGGTTACAGGCATGGGAAGAGGTAAAGCTCGAGCTGACGGGGCAATAATTAGCAATAAAACGTACCGTGTCGATGATAAGCGGGTCACCACAGGGACGGGTTCGGACGACCAGGGTGTCTTTTATGAGCTTGCTGCTGATCAGGTCGGCGATGATGGCGGTCATTCCCAGGTAGGCGGCCCACCACAAGCCTTTTTTGCGATAATTCAACGTAATAAAAACCAGCAAAAAAAGATAAAAGGGTACCCATAATTCTGACTCCCGTATGAAGAGGAAAAGCCCGTCGAAAAATGGGGATATCCAGTCCTGGTTGATTCGGGAAAAGAGCCAATAATCACCCTGTATGATGCTGTGTAAAAGCCCCGGATGCGCCCCGGAATCGAGTAAAATCATGGTTTCAATATAATTGATCTACTTTTGTCCCCGTTTTTAATAATATGGACATGTCAAACAGATCGGCAACAAATTTACCAAATATACCAAAAACGGTGCGTTTGGTTTTTTCAACAGGCATTATTTTTTTGTTGATCATGAGCTTATTACGCCTTGCTTTGTTTTTTTCTTTTAGCAGGCAGGGGCATTCTTTTGGGGCTGTATTTTCTTCTTTTGTCCTCGGGATGAGATATGACCTCCGGGATGTCGGCATTTTGGAGGTCATTCTGCTGCTGGCAGGAGCTATTCCCGCCGTGGGCCTTTTTAGGAGCAAAGTGGGGCGGCGGCTGGTTTTGGGTCTGACGAGCGTAGGTGCGGCCGCGATCATCTTTTTTTATTCCGTGGATTTTGCACACTACAGCTATCTTTCCCAGCGCCTGAACGCCAGTGTACTGAATTATCTCACCGATGCCGGAATTTCCGTCAATATGGTCTGGCAGACCTATCCCGTGATCCGTATAATATTGTTGATCATTGCCGGTACCTGGCTGGCTCGAAGGGGGGTAAGGTTTATTTATGACCGTATCCGGCGTTCGGAGGGGCGTGACGGCACAGGGGATGTCGGCAGGCAGAGCCGGAAAGCCCGGATAGGCTGGTTTGTCGCCACCTTTCTTTTACTGGGGCTGGCTATATTTGGCAGGATCGGCCAGTATCCCTTGCGCTGGAGCGATGCTTTTACGCTGGGCAGCGACTACCAGGCTAATCTTTCCCTGAACCCTTTCCAATCCTTTTTCAGCAGTCTTAAATTCAGGCACAGCGTATATGACGAAGTAAAGGTTAAGGAGGCAAAACCGGCATTGGCGCCTTATTTCGGCTGGGACAGTGCCATCGGCGCTTCGGGACCAGGTGGTCTGCCTGTTGGACTTTGTGCAAGAAAGGTGGTGCCCCGGCCGGGTACTCTCACTTCCCATCCTAATGTGATAGTGGTCATCTGCGAATCCTTTAGTGCCTATAAGAGCAGCATGTGGGGTAATCCTCTGAATACGACCCCTTTCTTTAACGGACTTTGCCAGCAGGGTATATTTTTTGATCGTTGTTTTACACCTAGCTATGGGACGGCGAGGGGCGTTTGGGCTGTTATAACGGGTATTCCCGATGTGGCGGCGGCGACCACTACTTCCAGCCGTAACCCGTCGGCTGTGGATCAGCACACGATCATCAATGATTTTTCAGGGTATGAAAAATTCTATTTTTTGGGTGGCAGCACCAGCTGGGCGAATATCCGGGGATTGCTGACCAATAATATTCGGGGGCTGCATCTGTACGAGCAGGAAAATTACAGTTCGCCAAAGGTCGATGTCTGGGGCATCAGCGACAAAAACCTTTTCCTGGAGGCGAATAAGGTACTGAAGCAGCAGCAGGAGCCTTTTTTTGCCATCATTCAGACGGCGGATAATCATCGGCCGTATACCATTCCGCAAGAGGACCGGTCGGTCTTCCATCCTCGCACTGCGCCGGAAGATTCGTTGCGGCGTTATGGATTCGAAAGCAATGAAGAGATGAACGCCTTCCGGTATACGGATTTTGGCTATGAGACATTTATCGAGGCAGCGTCTAAAGAAAAATATTTCGACAATACCGTTTTTCTTTTCGTGGGAGATCATGGTATTCCGGGGGATGCAGGGAGTCAATTTCCGCGGGCATGGACGGATCAGCGTCTTACATCCGAACATGTTCCTTTACTGATCTATGCTCCTAAGCTGTTGCGGGCGCAGCGGTTGACCGGGGATTGCTCACAGCTGGATGTTCTACCGACATTAGCGGGACTTTGTAATATACCGTATGACAATACTACGTTAGGCCGTGATGTGCTGGATTCGGCACATTATCGGGGTAAGGGAATGTCCTTTATTTATGATCCTGATGCTGGCAATATCGGGGTAGTGAAAGGGGATTATTTTTATCGCCGGGGTTTGAAGACGGGTAAGGAAGAAATAGTATCTGTAGTGGGGAATGAGCCGACACCGGCGGAGGTGATCAAGGGGCCGGTGGGACAGGAGCTGAAGAGGCTGTCGGAGGGGATGTATGAATTGTCGAGATACATGTTACTTAAAAATAAGAAAAGCGCGGGGTTGTGACCCCGCGCTTTTTTTTAGAGTTTTATAATTTTGGTTGTTTCTTCGCGACCCGAAGCCGGGTGTTTCACTCGTACTATCCATAAACCTGCGGGCAGTCTGCCCAGATCCAGTGTCATCAGCTGTGTACCCTCGCTTGCAGCGACGTATTCCTTGTGAAGGACGGGAGCGGTACCTGATACAGATACGATATCTATAGACAGTCGTTCGCCAGTGTGAGCGTCGAGCTGTAGTTGTATGGCCGCGCCGGATACAGGGTTCGGATAAATGGTAAGTGGCCGGCTGTCTGTTGTGGAGGCCAGCTTTGCGGCCAGGGCGGTTTGACTTGTATTGGTGACCGATGCCGTGCAGGAGCCCAGCGGTGTCCACCACCAGTCTGCGGTGCCTGGTGTTACGTTGTAAAGATTATCCGAAGTGCTTTGATAAAGCTTACCGTTATACGTGACCTTGTCTCCCTTCATATAAATGGCAGGATAGGGCTGGTAAGCGGGGATGTTGGCGCAGTTGCCTGTGCTCCCGCCGCCTGAGCTGCCCCCACCTGTTCCGGTGCTATCCGGAGGAGGAGTTGGGCCTGAGCAGGTATTGACCAGCTGCCAGGGTTTGCCGTCACCGGTGCTGATATCCGGTTGTTCACCCTGGGTCCACCATTTGGCGGTGTAGAGGCTGCCGTTGTAGACGACCTTTGCACCTCCGTTGTAGGCTGTACTGGCACTCCAGGCGGCTACTCCGCTGCAGTTGCCGCTGCCTGTGCCGCCACCTCCTGAAGTAGTGGTGTCTTTTACCGTGAAACTGAC
>Ga0307510_10000216_pt1 | contig 51190 bp, 26 predicted proteins | sample 12_EM_MG_FD_207224 | JGI IMG/M metagenome (GOLD analysis project Ga0307510, IMG submission 207224) | Populus trichocarpa ectomycorrhiza microbial communities from riparian zone in the Pacific Northwest, United States - 12_EM | ecosystem: Host-associated > Plants > Roots > Unclassified | place... | reverse complement strand
GACCCCATGAGTGAGGCCATGAGTTTTTTGTACCACAGGAGCCAGGAATTAGGGCCCCATTCACATGGGACTGTGTAAGAATGTTGGTACCAACACAGAACACAAACATCTCTTATGCTGCTGTGCTATACGATGTATTATTATTCATGCATGGGACGTACAAAGGTTAGCTAGATCGAAGATATGATGGTCGGAGTCAACTCGACGGATCGGATCGGATCGATCTTCTCCGATGGATAAACTGATAGTGGCTGCATGACAGTATTGAAAGCCCCACGCCATCATGAAAATAATGTGAAAATATTGAAGGATATATGATATATATTGACGTTATTTGTGAATATGGCAATACTTATTTTTTATTTAAAAATATATTAAAATATTTTTTAATTTCTTTTAAAGTTATTTTTGATATCAATACATCAAAACAACCTAAAAATATAAAATAAATTAATTTCAAACTAAAATAATTAATTTTTAAAAAATACTTCTTCAAACAAGTTTGCAATCATCCCAATAAACATCTAGGCTACTGCAATCATAAAAAAAAAAAAAATATTGAAAGCCCCACCCATAAAAAAAAATGTGAAAAAAATTGAAGGATATAAGTTTTTTATTTTGTTGAAAGGTAATAGTTATTTTTTAAAGTATTTTTTATTTTTTAAAATTATATTTGACAACAACACATTAAAACAACACATTAAAACAACACAAAAACATAAAAATAATTAATTTTAAACAAAAAAAATTAAATTTTTAAAAAACACTGCTTTTAACAAGTTTCCAAACATCCCAATAAAAAAATGTGAAAAAAATAAAGTATACAAGATGCAGAGGATATTTGTGAGGTCATAACAATTTTTTTAAAAATATTTTTTATTTAAAAATATTTTAAATGATAAATTTTTTATTTTTTAAAATTTATTTTTTTATTTAAAAATGTTAATCAAATGCAATCTAAACAACATTATCTAACAACAAAGTACTGTGGGGTTTATTTATTTTTTTATTAATAACATAGAAGTATGGTGCCTCCAAAACGGCCCCAAATAGCAAGCCAAGTTAGTTCTGGTCGACTGTACTCTATTCAATTTTTAGGTTATTGAAAGGACAGCCCAAATTTCACTTCCTGGTTTGTGAGGTCATTCTGATTTATTTATTTTATTTGACATCTCTATACAATTTTATAGAAGTGTAACAATGAAGAATTACACAAAGTGGCCCATTTGTCCAAAAAAGGGTCTTTTTTTTTTTAATGCGTTTTCAGAGCCATTAATTAACAGACAGATGTAGCGAGCAGGGAAAGAAAATAAAAGGAAATATAGTACTATTATTCCAATAAATGAGATACCCGAAATGGTATTCCAGGTTAATTCAAGACCCGATTAACTGATGAGTTAAGGCCTATAAATTTTGTAAAAAATAAAAGGAGAAATTGATTTGTTGATCTGATAAAATCCAATCAAAAAATTTATTAACTTTTTTTAAAAAACAATTCTTTAACTGGTGTTTTTTTAATTTTTTATAACTTTTTTTAAAATTAAACTATATCAATAACAATTAACATTTCAAACTTGTAACTCATAAATTTTCTCGGAAGGAATATAATACCTATGATATGGATTCTATCTTTTTTTTTTTTTTTTAGTTTAATGTGGGTGTCCGGGCCAGCTTGCGTGTACCTCGACTAATCCCACGGGTCCTGAAGTTAACGACCATGTAAGGGATTCTATCTTTTTAATCTCACAGGTCTTGCCTCATAAATCCATTGGCAAGGTCAAGTGTGCGTCATCCAACCGTTCTTGCTTCAAAAGAGTCACATGAATCTTGCCTCCTATCCCATGATTTATTTTTTCAATTTCCTCATCAAGTTCTTAAATTTCCTAATGTACGTGTCTCTTTCGATTACTTTAATAATCAAAACAGCGTTTTCTAGACCTTTTTTTGTATAATATATGATATCATCATGTGGTCCAAAACGAGAGAACAGCAGAGCTCAGTTCCACAATTACGAAACACAGCATGCTCAATTATGTTTCTCATTTGAGTAATTTTTATTCAATCCAGCTTGACTGTTTAAGGGAATCCAAGAACACTCACTTGAATCTAAGCAGGCGCCATGTTCACACATCTTTGCATGCAGTAGTTTTGACAGAGAAATTGCAGTAACTTGGAAGAGATGTGTTGTGAAAGGGATAGGAAAACTTTAGGGCACAGGAAAATCAACTGATCAAGGCCAAGGGAGCTCCATGTATTAGCAGCTTGTGAGCATAAAATATTAGCTCAACATTATAAAATTCATGCTGACAAAAGCTGTGCTATGTTCAGTTGCTTTGAGGAGGCATTTAATATCATATTCAATTATGGAACCTAGAATTTAATACACTCATGACAGGCCCTACCAGCCCCATTTCCTTCCATCCCCCCCTACTCCTCCTCGCCTCTTCTTTAAATATTACCCTCACAACTTCCTCTGATCACATTAATACCAAACCAAAAAGCAACAGACATTCACAAGCCCTGATAAAACCATTCAAGCTTTCTCTTGCTAGTGTTTGAGATCAAGAAATATGAAGATCCCTGCACTGTTCAAGATCAAAGAAACAAAGCAATCATGGCAAAAATGGCCTTCATGCAAGCACCCCAAGACTCTTTCTTTCAGGGGTGGAGATGATGTGATCAAGACTGTAAATTCAGTTTTCTTTGATCCTTCTGAAAGGGTTGAGACACCAGAGTCATGGTTCACAAACTCATCAGAAACTACAAGTTTCTCAACTGAGTCGGAGGGCTTTGATGGGGAGTCGTTGGAGGTTGTTGTACGTGGGGTGAGATCAGAAAGGTTGTTTTTTGAGCCTGGAGACACAAACTCAATACTAGAAGAGGCAAAAACAGGAGGGTTTCCATTCAAGGAAAGTGTGGTTCTAGCAATGGAGTCAGAGGATCCATATGTTGATTTTAGAAGGTCAATGGAGGAGATGGTGGAGTCTCATGGACTTAAAGATTGGGATTGTTTAGAGGAGTTGTTGGGGTGGTATTTGAAGGTCAATGGGAAAAAGAATCATGGGTATATAGTTGGGGCATTCGTGGATCTACTTGTTGGGATTGCAGCTGCTTCTTGTTCTGATTCCACTTCCTTTTCTTCTGCTGTTTCTTCATTTTCTCCTTCATCCCCTTTATGTTCATTGAAAGGGCATAATGAGATTGATGAGAAATAACAGATGGTATAGTCTTAGCTTCCTTATATCAGTTTTGTGTATATTAGAAGGATTAACGAAAAGCAAAAATGAGATACAGAGTTTGTTTTTGTTTATATTACTACGGTGACTATGAAATCTAACCCCTTCTTGGAAATGTCAAGAAATATTAGAATATGAAGGTTCTGCAATCTTGTTCTGTGTCTGTGAATATCCAGGTAGGTCCAAAGAGAGTCGTTGAAAGAATATGAGATTATTGTTGCAAATGAAACAATGATAACATAATCTAGATGACTAATCGAACGTTTAATACTGACATTATGCACTAGAATGATCTTCCTTCAGAGATGTTCTGCTGCAGAAGCAGCTCATCCTCTGGACTGTCCTCTTAAAAGAAGCCACCTAAATTGGCGTGTCCAACCGACCATAAATCACGACATCAGTCTATGAAAATGGCACTGACATCCAGTGTTCCTATCCTATACTTTCTAGCATTAATTAACTCAGCTCCACATGCCATTACACAGTTTCAGCAAGCTAGGAAAATGGCATGCCATGTTGTGGAACAGTGTTGTATGGAAATATAAAGCAGATGGGAGTTCTGAGCATCTTTCTTTAACTTGAAAAGGAAGCCATCTTCCCCACAATAGTGCACCTGCCATTGATGGATTATTTAACATCCCATTTTATGCCCAAGTAAAACAAAACTCAGCTCCACGCACCGCAAAACTGCATTACAAATGTCACCTCTTCATCTTCCCAAGAACTTAGTAGCTAAACCTATATACAATGCATTGAGATCATCAACCAGATTAAACCATGGTATAGACAGTATGTGAAACAAAAAGCAGGATATTGGTTTCAAAGAAAATATCGAATCATATCCATCATGCATCTTCTTGACTCTAGGGATAGAGAAGGAGGTGAATGGCACGCGTTACAGTCGCTCCAATTTTTTTATTCATCAGAAAAGAAAATAAAAAAAAAACACAAGGACTTGTCATGGGAATAGATACAAATAGAAATTACTTCAGATAAAAAAGTTGTGCCCTTGTAAGAGACTAGTCAGATACATCCCGTGGTTTCTCCTTCCACTATTGCAAGGGAAACTGTGAGATTTACCTACATCATCTCATGGCAAATGTAATCTGCAAATCTTGGGTTACCGTCAGGGGAGAACCAGAAATGGGTTACATTTTCTAAAAGAAGAAAAGTTTCCACTTCGTTGTTTCAATAAAACAGAATCCATTGTAAGAAAACGGAAACCCCGAAATCCTTGGTTAATATTAGACTGGAGAAACCGAACCAGAGGGCCAGAACTGGGTTACATTCTCCAAAAGAAGAAAATTTTCCCGCTGTTGTTTCAACAAACGAGAATCCCTTGCAATAAAAACAAGAACCCCCCAGAGTAAAAGATATGTATAGCAAGCCACGATGGGAAACGTCAAGATGCAAATAAAGAAAAAGAAGTTAAGCAACGAGTTCAAGAAATCTGTGGAAAGTTTTCAAATGGGATAAACAAAACTCTCTGAAAAGATTTGGAGACCATTCCTTGTATATTATTGAATCAAGAACTTTCAAGACAATTATGAATTCTACTACTCTGCTCGACTTCAGAGTTATAGCATGACCCCAAAAATCTCACTTGAAAACACCGAAAGTTGTGGCACAGAAAAAGTAGAGATTTAATTTATACAAAGTAGAAGAAGCCACTAATTAATTGCTGCACTTTGGTAAGAACTGCTGAATTACTATGTCTGCTTCAAGCAAGTTCCATGACAGCATCTAATAAAAAATGAATATCAAAAGAAGGAAATATTAGACTAGGGTTCACTCCAAAAATGGAAGAGCTTGCAAAGCTAAAGCCCATGTAAGCATCCCCAGATCTGCTGATTCTACTGATATTCAATTAAATCAAATATCATTTTGCATTTTTTGCATGGCAAACCACTCCAAATTCCTCCCTCCCTCCAGTGTTCATAGTCATTAATGATCACCAACTATATGATTGACCTCCAAGGATAGAAACCTCAACATATCAATATGGCAATAACTATATCCTCTGTCCCTGAAAACTTGACTCCTGGCTGATCTGCAATTTACCTTCAGTCCTGTGATTGTCAGAAGCTTTCCCTTTACAAATTCCCTGTGATGTAAGGCTTCATATAAATTTTCATGTCTTCAATACAATGAACCACCAAATTCCTAAATAAGTAAAAGCAACTTCAGAGTTCAGACCATCTTAAAAACAAGCCAAGAATAAGTTTTATCTCATCTATGGTATTCTGAATCTACGATACATGCAAAGTTCTGTGCCTACTTTATTATAACTAAAAAAAATAAGAGGTAGAGGTCCTGAAAAGAATGGAATAAAAATAGTTAGAGAGATAAAGACACATTCAAAGTTAATCAATCCCAACATTTTCAGATATGATATATACAAAAGATAAGGACAGAAACTATGTAATGTAGAAGTAATAACAAGACTAGTTCAAAAATATGTCAAGAGGGCAACAATCTGGAATCTATCTACAAGGAAGATAAAAAATCCCAAGAACAAATAATGAAGTTGAATCCAGCCATACACACATAGAGTTCAAAACCTAGTACAGATTATAAAACAAACAAGTATTCTGGGAAAAAGAATCTAAATTGACACCCTAACTGAAAAAATTATGCAACATAAATACGCTCTCCTTAACACCAATCACTAATCAGTATGGGAAATCACTTTAAGGAAGCACCTCATTGAATCATCAAGTTCCACATCCAACAACAAGTGCAGAGATCGCTGTCCTTTAATGCAAAGTTCCTTGGCACTTACTCAGAGTCTTCTTAAATTTTGATAAAGATATTGTTGCGTTAAGGGAATCCTTCGCTAACATCTAACTGGGACAGATGGATTCCTCCAATGCAACCATATCTCCTCAGAATTAAAATCCCTTTGGTGGTTTATTCACCACATTCTCAAGTGAGCAGCCAAATTGCTCAAACTAATTCACCTTACTGCTGATACCCAGTATTTCGCATCCCACATCTCCATCACTTCTGAAATTTGATCCCTTGGACATCAGAGGCAGAATCATGCTGGTGCTACTGCCTCTAGCAGCACCCAGTTTCTTGACCAGTCAATTCATTTTCCACTCTTCAATATTCCTGTCAGTTCCATAAGAAAAAAACTTGCACAAGCAATCAAAAGAGCACTACATTATAAGCAAACCCCATCTTTCCGAACAGTAACACAAGAACTACACAAATAAAAACCGTACAAGCGAAGATAATAACAAATTAGCATTCAAAAACATCACTCTTGAGCAAATATATTTAACAGCATGCATTTTAGGCAGATGCACATCACTAATTCATACATGTTCATGAACTGATAATATATAGCTTAATATCTCATACTGTTTAAGCCCACATTAGCATTAATTTGTAAGCATTCAACGCAGAAAGCAGGTATAATAACACAGCCACAATAGCAAAATTGAATGTAGAAACAAATTCATTAGACAAATAATAAAAAGAAACAAACTTTGACACTAATTCAACCCAAGAGTTCAAACCCATTTTAGCAACTGTGATTCCAAACAAAATTCAGTAAAAAGACTGTTTTAAGCGAGAGGAAGGCATAGACGTTGAAGAGATTAATAAGTACCTGAAGCTCAGTAGCTATGGCTTTGAAATCTGTGAAACGGAGAGAGACAAGATACCGAGCTGGGTTTGTGTCATATACCAGTTATTAGCTGTAAATTATAATTTTTGATCCCTCTTAGATTAATTGTTTCTTAGATTAGTCCCTAAACTTAAAGTTGTGTTTAAAATTCTCTCAAAGATTTCATTTTTATTTCAGTATATATAGAATGGAATACACATGCACATATTTTATACAATATTGGAATATAAAACACGACATGGATTCATCAGAATTATTGAATTATGAGGTCTATCGATTTATGATGCTAATAAATTAATTCCGTCTTCCAACGCTCTAAACTCTTTACTATTTTAGGATGATTTATTATAATGTTTCTTGAAATACGCAGGAATTCTTCCAAATTCCCTTGACTGTGCAAAGACCTGTCGGTTACCTTCCTAAATCATTTTCCCTAATTGTTTAGATTGCGATAAATAAGAGCATCAGGGAGGTCCCTGAGAATGATTTTAAGTTTAGGGGTAAACTGAACTTTCCTTTCTTTTTAACGCGCCCCCCAACTGTCACCCGGTTGTCGTTTTAATTTATCTTGGCAGATTATTAGACTCATTGATCGCTTGTCGTTTAATTTCACACGGACACGGACAAGTGTAGTCTTGGTTCAGACGACAAGTCATTAATAATTTTGCACGACGGTTGTTGGGGTTGTTATCCGACTTGTCGCTTGGTTTCATCCTGACATAGTTTCACATGTGGACCGACGTGTCGTTTAGTTTGCATCTTGAGTCCCCTGACCATTCTTCTGTTTTTGCTCATTACAACTTACTATCCAGTAAAGGTTTCTGAAACGTTGTTATTCATACAAAATGAAATCGATGAATTACAGGTTAACCTGATCAGGCGAAGCTTTATAACGATGATCAAGAGAAGTGCAAAGTGACACCGCGAGATGATGAATATTCTTGTGGCAAAAGGGTGGGATTTTTTGATGACTGATAACCCGTCCAATGTTGTGAGAGAGAGAGAGGTAGGATTCCAAACAAGTATCCATGACTGTTCTATAATATAAGCATGAGACTGTAACAACAGTACTTTACAGTCCATCCAGAGAAGAAGATGTAAGAGATTAGCTAATTATTGAGTTGAAAATGGCTACTGTAGGGTCATGGGCTAAGCGAATAGGAATCTATCTACCCAATAATTAGTTAGGCACAACAATGATCAAGATGGATTCCAAGACAAAAGAGAAAACACTCAATGCACAGCATATATTATGAATTTGATGGCAAGAAAATATGAAGAAAACTTGATTTGAAATAAAGGTCCTCAAAGCCAACTTTATGGGCAAGGAGGAGAGGAGGGGATCGAGGGAAAGAATGTCATTGGCATAGATTTCATGCAATCTGCTGTTGTTTTGCTTTGTTTTTTTCTAAAGTTTGTGGCATCCATAACTCAAATCATCAAAGTCATTATTATTCCTCTTCTTTTAGAATAGAGCAGAGTAAAGCACTGCTAACCCAGTTCCCAGTTCCCAGTTCCCAATTCCCTTCTTCAAACAGACAGGCAGTCCTCTCTTCTTTTCCACACCTCCTTGGTATCGGTGGATTTGCCCTTCCTTTTCTTTGCCCTTTCTCTTTTTCTCTTTTCTTTTTTTCATAATCTACTTTTGAGCTTATTCTGAAGCTGCTAGTACATAACTCATCAGTCATTTTATATGTCATCAACAGAGTGATTATTCCGTTCATAGCCCTTAAAGCTTAGTGCTTTGCAAGATGTTAGCGTAATTTATAACTCCTCCCACAATATAGAGAGACACCAACTTTATTTATTTTTTATTTATCCACTAACCTTTATATGATGAGAGAAAGAGAAAGTCGGATATCACATGCAAACCACTTTCACATACAAAGACTAGAATTTGCCTCACTAGCAAGTAAAGCACAATCCCATATCACATAATATCTACACATACCACCTCTTCAATATAAACCAGCAAGATTGCTGCTTTCTCATATTAATTAGTAGCTTGTCTTATAGTTTACCGAAACAACTCCTTGCTTCTACTTCTCTAGCTATCCAGTATCCACACATGCAGCCAAAACCTCTCTAAGTGATCATCTAGTTTTCCTTCAGCTAGCTAGATACCCTTGAGATTTTGTATCATTATACAAGTGAGTGAACGTTTAAAACTGCAGAAAGATGAGAGCAGGAATTTGCAGTGTACAGCAGACTCTTACACCTGAGGCTGTAAGTTTAGTCAAACAAGCAGTTAGTCTTGCTAGGCGGCGAGGCCATGCTCAAGTCACTCCTCTTCATGTAGCAAGTACTATGCTTGCTTCCTCTACTGGTCTTCTCAGAAGGGCTTGCCTTCAAGCCCACTCTCATCCTCTTCAATGCAAGGCTCTGGAGCTTTGCTTCAATGTGGCACTTAATCGCCTTCCTGCATCTACTTCTAGTGCCTTGTTAGGGCCTCACTCTTCCTACCCTTCCCTTTCCAATGCCTTGGTTGCAGCCTTTAAGCGTGCCCAGGCTCACCAACGGCGAGGCTCCATCGAAAACCAGCAACAGCCCATTTTAGCCTTGAAAATTGAGATAGAACAACTCATAATCTCTATCCTAGATGATCCTAGTGTCAGTAGAGTCATGAGGGAGGCTGGTTTTTCTAGTACTCAAGTGAAAAACAAAGTAGAACAAGCTGTTTCTTTGGAGATCTGTCCTCAAAGTTCTGTTACTGTTAGTAGCCAGTCTAAAGAAATCACCAAACCTCAAGTTCTTAGTGCTAGCGTGCCTCAGCCTTTACCTCTTAGTCAGTTTGGAATCATACATGGAAAGCCATTAGATCAAGTAAGGAATGATGATGTAATGAGCGTCTTGAACGCATTGGTGAGAAAAAAGAGAAACACTGTCATAACAGGAGAGTGTCTGGCTACTGCTGAGAGTGTAGTTAGGGGAGTGATGGACAAGGTCGAGAGAGGAGAGGCTTCTGGGGATTTGAGGTCTGTGAGGTTCGTAAGCCTTCCTCTCTTCTCTTTAAAAAGTCTTTCCAAAGAGAAGATTGAACAGAAGCTTGTGGAGCTTAGGTGCATTGTGAAAAGTTATATGAGTAATGGGGTGGTTTTATATTTGGGTGATCTAAAATGGATTTCTGATTTTTGGTCAAGTTATGGTGAGCAAAGGAGAAGCTACTACTGCACTGTAGATCACATAATCATAGAGATCAGAAGATTAGTTCATGGATTCAGTGAAACGGGAAGGTTGTGGCTTATGGGGATTGCAACTTTCCAAACTTACATGAAGTGTAAAGCAGGCCACCCTTCTCTAGAGACTATGTGGGAACTTTATCCTGTAACAATTCCAATTGGGAGCCTCAGCTTAAGTCTTAAACTTGATAGGCAAGTCCTTTCATTTTAATACAAGTGCTATTTCAAGTTCACTTGCCTATCCTTTTTCCTCGACATGCCTGTCACCAGTATTAACTTTTTTGTTCTTTACTAATTTCTTTCAGTGATTCACAATCTCATCAGTCCAGAAGCAAGGTATCTATGAATGGGTCCAGTTGGCCACTGCTTGAATGTGGAGTAGATAACCACTCAACATGCTGGACAGATAACTCTGTCAAATTCAATAGAGAATCTCAAAGCCTAGCAGGCAGGACCCAAAACAAGGAATCCACTACTGGCATTACTATTTCCACCGGCTCAAGCTTGCCCTTATGGCTCCAGCAATGCAAGGAAGAGACTGAAAGAAACACCACCAATGATAAGGTGCTTATTTTACCTGAACTTCAAAGTTTGTTATAGATCTTGGCTTCGATGCTTGATAGAAACATTAACACTCCTTGCAATTGTAACTTCTTCAGCAGGAATATCTAAGCAATAAAGGGAGCTTGCTTTTTGGTTCAGTCCACAAACAGTCCTACTATCCTGAGAAAACCATCAAATTTGCTTCTTCACCTCCTTCGCCGAATTCAGTCTCCTCGCATGAACGCAACACCGACTCACAGCAGACACATCTAAGTTGGCCAGTGATTTTTGAACATAAACAGCTTGAGAAACAGAACCAGATTTGGATTTCAGAATGCAGCAATGAAGGTTATGAAAACAGTCTGAGAAATGGTCCTAAACCTGACCTTTTGTCAAATCCTAACTCTAGCCCAAATTCAGCTTCTTCAAGTGAGGCAATGGATGATATGGAAGGTGTTCAAAGCTTTAAAGAGTTCAATGACTACAACTTGAAGAATCTACGTAGTGGCTTGGAGAAAAAGGTTCCATGGCAAAAGGATATCATTCCTGAAATTGCAACCACCATCCTTGAGTGCAGATCTGGAATGAGGAAAAGGAAGGGGAAGTTGAATCACATAGAAAACAAAGCAGAAACATGGCTGTTTTTCTTAGGTGTTGATTTTGAAGGCAAAGAGAAGATTGCAAGGGAGCTAGCTAGACTAGTTTTTGGCTCTCAAAGCAACTTTGTCTCAATCGGTTTAAGCAATTTCTCATCATCAAGAGCTGATTCTACAGAAGAATCCAAAAACAAGAGAGCAAGAGATGAATTGGGTTGCAGCTATCTTGAGAGACTTGGCCTAGCATTGAATGAGAACTCTCATCGTGTGTTCTTCATGGAAGATGTGGATGGAGTTGATAACTGTTCTCAAAAGGGTATCAAACAAGCAATTGAAAATGGAAGTGTAACACTTCCTGATGGTGAAAACGTTCCTCTTAAAGATGCCATTATTGTTTTCAGTTGTGAAAGCTTCAGTTCAGTGTCCAGAGCATGTTCACCTCCAAGAAGGCAAAAAACCAGTGACCATGGAGACAAGGAAGATGAGGGTGGCATGGAGGATAAAAGTCCTGTTCTTTCACTTGACTTAAATATTTCCTTTGAAGGTGATAATGGAGATGAATATTCACTTGCAGAAAATGGAATCTTAGAATCTGTGGATAGACAGGTTATTTTCAAAATTCAAGAGTTGATGAGATAGGAGGGGGTAATGTTAGATTTCTATATTGAAGGACTTTCTTCTTTCTTTCCTTCTTTTTTGTTTTGTTTTTTTTTTTTTTTTTTTGTGAATTTATGTGGGGAGAGAAATTAAACTAACAAAGGGGAAAAAAAAAAATTTCTTTTCTGATCTTATATGGAGGGGGGAGCTGACAGGATTTAGGCACTTCGCTAAGTAAGGCTCTGCTGTATATTTATCTGTTTTTCTTTCTTAACTTGCTGTAACATGTAATAGATTACTGCATTTTTAATCATAGTTTTTCTCTAAGATTTCATTTCTTTTTCCAAGTTAGACAATCTTACATGCAAAAGGTCATCCCAAGTTGCCATACTACACTTTAAATTGCAACAATGATATATAAACATGGTGATTAAGATCCATCTTGCTGTAGGCGACTTGGCCAGTATTGAAATTGTTGAAAACCAAAAGTTTAGAGATTCATAACTTCAATGGTCATGCAAAAGATTGGCCACTCTGGAAGGGAAACCATTGAGAGAAAATCCTCCATAACGAATTATAAAAGGTGAACACTGAGCTTTTTCATTAGTGGGCAAGTGTTCACATCATTTCTATTTGTTTGGTTGGTTTATATGTATTAAGACCTAACATTATAGCCTTTGAAAAGTATATATGAGGAGGGGATTAATTGATCAGCATAAAAACAAGAAGAAACAAGAAGCATCTAAATCGTTAGACCAAAAAGAAGTTTCCACTTTAGAATCACAAAAAGGAAGATCATCTTTATATGACTTTTAAAATAGGAGCCATAAACATAAGGGGGAACATGTTTGAAGAATTTGCAGGTACATTGGCTACATATATATATATGCGCTAGTGATTAATTAATATGTTATACCTGAAGTACAGATATGGGACCTCGCCAGCTCCTCGCCATTCAAAATATTCATCCATGAGTTTATTCTGCTAAATATCTCTCATGCTATATGTAGCAACTAGTAACTAGCTTGAAATGAGTGGTCCAAGCCACCCTATCTGCCATCAGGTGGTATAAGCACTAAAAGAGGAGGGATAGGTTTAGATTAATTTTGCTGCTTGTTGTTCATATAAATTAAAGATTTGTATCATTTTGTAAACAAAAAGAGGAATAAGTTTCATCTTTCAGAAAGTTTTATACCTTCCTCTACTCATAAGAAACCGAAGGACTAACAAATGATAAGGCTCTTTGTACCTTCACTGAGGATCTTAGCATGAGTACTGCTCTTTACAACGAAACCACAAAAAGTAGTAAACCAAGGCTTTATATCCGGTTCTTTTGTATGCTCTAAAACACAAGATCAAATGAAGAAAGCAATGGCTTATCTGCTAAATGTGATACCTGCTTTAGTCATCCCCAACTGTCATGTTCTAACTTGAGCAGCACAAAAGAAGAAAGGAAAAGAAAGAATACCTAACAAAAAGATGATAAAAATTTTATATTATCTCTTGCACTAAGTGTTTATTCAAAAAGTTTAGTAAACTTCACAGCATTATGATAATAACCCAGTTGACACCAATCCTAATCCACCAGCGGCCCCATAAATTTATAAGGACTACTCCACTAAGTTGATGGTATTAATGGGTAGCATTTGTCACTTGAAGAAATGACCTCGAGCTCTGTTCCCATTAAGGATAAATGATTAAAAGACTTGAGAAAGAAGTCATAGGAATGGATGATAGCAAATTCCATGAATTATTGAATTAGTTTTAACCAAGGAGTCTTAGTTCTGGGATGGTATCGAATTCCATGAAAAACTTGTGTGGCTTGCCGGGACATTGTCGTGTACATCTATGACCAACACCTAAGGCTTCATACACATCATAATTCCTCATCCTTTTTCTTTTGAATCTTTGTAATTCTTTGAAGAAACATATTTAGACATGTTTTTGTTGCACCTGTCATTTATGCGCACTTACAATATTTAACAATATATCATGCCCTAGAAGACTTTTGAGAACTATAACAGACATCTTTCAGAAAATGTTGATTTTTTGGTCTGTTCTCTTCCAGAGGAGATGACTCTTTTTCTTGCATGTTCTACCCGACTTTTTCGTCTTCTTGGACATGCACCCTTAATCTACTGTTATTCATGTTTATCCGACACGCAGAAAACATTCTCTTAGACAAAATATATAGTCAGATGATGATCAGCTCAAACTTAGTCAAACGTGTTCCAAATGTTTTCCATGCTCACCTTTAGTCCACTTCAGTGGCTGCCGCAATTCAAACCAGCAGCTGTTGCGTGGTTTAGTAGCAGAATCCTTTGGCATTTGCAGCATCTAGCTAGATACCTATTTAAGCACAAATCTAATTAAATATTAATGTTTTTTTAACAAGACGTGATATTCTTCAGGGTCGCAAGCTATGTATCGGTAATCAACAGCAGTAAGAACTATAAAGTTCAACAGCATTTAGGTCTTGATCATTGTATCACTAATCACAAGGTTGTTACTAGCTTGTCTTATATATGTTTCATGATATGATGAGGTGGGGCAGGGATGCATGTTCTTAATTGATTTCATGCTTTATTACTTCAAGTTTGAACATCTAATTAGGTTGTTGTACTGTGAAAACCTATATCATTGACACAAAATAATGGCCAAAAGGTTCTTTTATTTTGTGAGATGAATTATACTAGCCGTTATCCTGATATAATCTTAGAGCAAGAACTGAAAATCATTAATTACAACTGATAAAAAGGAATGGGAAAAGGAAATACCAAAAGCAGGAACCCACTATTTGTATTCTTTTTAGGGGTCGTTAGGGCATAAAGTATTCAAAATGCACACTTTTCAAAGGCATTACTACGATCACATCTTTTATCTTTCATTGCGATAGTAGTGTCTCAGTTTCCACACCTCAAACTTTTGATTTTGAGGGAGAGAGTGGAGGCCTTAGCCAAAAAAGAATGGCATGGAGACAAAGTTTCCACACTACACTTTTGCAGTCTTTGGAAAAAGAAAGCCAGCCAGCCAGCTAGCTAGAATGGCTGTTCTTATATAAGGTCGCCATCTACACAAAGCTCCTTCTTTTAAATACAAGATAATTTTTACATGAAAGTAAGGGAATTCTCGGATCTGAAACTCCAATAATAAGTGTATAATTGAACTCCGACAAAGAAAAAGCTTTATCATAGAATCATCTACCTTTCACTCTCTCCTAACTGCAGCTATACCTGAAGAACACTAGTCTTGGATCCTTCAATCATCATTCTCGTATGATAATGGGCACACAGAGAGAGACTAGGCTTATTGTGGGGCACTGTAGGTATAAATACATCTCAAAGGCAAAGTAGCATGAAAGACCAGTCAAAAAGAGGCTCCGGCGTGAAATTTAACAAGAGAATGCATGTTGATATTGTATATTCGATATGTTTTTGCTTTCAATCATTGTTAGATCTTGTCTTTGAGCATCTTTAGAAGACATATAGAGATCCTCATATCATATCATAGCTTTTTATTAATATTATAAATAATCATATGTTAATTCTTCTCAAAACAAACTGCTATCAAGTAAATATTCTAGTTTTAAGATCCCATGTGGCTCATCTCATTTCACTATTCTAGTTTTAAGATAACTCCTTTTTGTTTAATTTCTGTACATGAATTTATTAGTCTTTTGGATTATCTAAAATCTGAAGCTTTAATTACATCTTTTTGCCTAATGAATTGTAGATTTAATCCTGGTCCGTGTGCTTGATAATCTCAACACGAGATTCAACCATATCAGGAGTAGTCCAAAGAACAGCCACAAATAGCAAGGCATGTGCATGTTATCCAAAGGGAAAAATTAAAGCGCAGAAATTAATGGTCAGGAAAAAACACATCTACGACCGTACGTCTAGCACTAGCACATCGAGATTCGACAAAAAGAAAAACAATTGGAAATGACAATCAAGGTCAAAGTTCCTCTCTTCTGCACACAAGACATGATGAGAGAATTTGACAGGAAGATTGTTGATGGTTTTGGTTAAAAGTACACATCCAATGACTTTAATCATCTTAACTAGTAATATGATGAGATGTTAATTACCAACAAGCTTGTAGCTCAATGGTGCTACGGCAAAGTTCCAGGATTAGGTCTCGAGCTTGAGTCTCACATTTTCTGTCGATCTTTAGCTAATATCAAAACAAAATCATGAAAGGTTAGTTGTGTCACCTGCAAAGATAATCTTGTCACCTATATATTTCTAGTAAGCTGCAATCAATGTGTTAAGCAAGCATCATAACTTCCTCCCGCACTCTTCTTTTTTTCCTTCTCTGTTATTATGGCTTCCTTTATAGTCCTGTTATGAGTCGAAGACCAGTAAGCTACCGTTTGGCTAATTTGTTTCAATGTAAAACCTAGGGAAAAAGCCAGTGTTTTTGCTTAAAAAGTCCATATCCCTGATCATCAAGAAAATTATAATGCCCATGTCCAAATTAAAGTCCAAATTAACTTAAACTCAACCTAAATTAACCTAAGTATAATGAAAAATTGTAAGAAAATTGTTTTTTTTCCTTCTAATTTTTGTAGTTATCGTGACCCTCCCCTCATCAGACCAAAAATTTCAGTTTTTGATCTTGAGTTTTTGGTTTAAAAAATGAAAGTAATAAGTAAATGATTTTCCCTCTCATGTTACTTTCGATTATGGTTTGTTTATGAAAGAATTAATGAAGAGAATAGGGTTTATAAAGATTTGAAGTTTATGTTGTTAAGATTGATTCATGATTATTATGGGTTTAAGGTTAAGTGACTGATTTTGAGTGTCTTGTTAGAAATAAAGATTTGTGAATTGATTTGTTATGAGTTAAGAAATTTGTTTCAACTTTGCTGGAAAATCTGGACAAAGTGGTCTTGAGGTTGAAGATGACAAAATTTTATATTGGTCCTTGATTTATGAAAATTACAGTTTAGTCCCTAAACTTTGAAAAATTATAGTTTGACCCCTGAAATATATTTTGAAATTTTGGGCAGTGTTCCTATGAGTTTAAGGATGATGAATCTCAGTTTGATAATTGATTTGAATAATTTTTAGTTTAGTCCCTTCATTTTGGATATTTACAATTTAGTCCCTGAACTTTGAAAAAAAAATACAATTTGGTTCCTGGAAATTAAATTGAGATTCTTGACACAATTGAGAATGGATTATGGGTGAAATTTCTGTATATTTATATATTTCTGACATTTATAGTTTGGTCATCCAATTCTGGTAAAATTATGTTTTGGTCCCTGATTTCTAAAAATTATCATTTTAGTCCCTAAATTTAGGAGACTAAACCCATTTTTCTTTTATGCATTGAAGTATTTTATTTGTATTGTTTTAATTTTTTTTTAGTATATTATGTACATTCGTTGTAAGTACTTCTAACGATCCTCAATAAGATTTCGGGTCTTTCATCTGATATTTTTTTTACTTTTATATTTTATGGGTGAGTGAGTTAATCTTTAATATGCATGTAATATAAATAAATATGTATGTTGATTATATGATGAGTATAACAAGTTAATTTCTTAAATATTTATATTTGTTGCTTTATTTTTCTAGTACTCATATATTCTTGAAGTTGCACTTGTATTTTGTTTAAGTAAAATCTATTCGATATGATATACATTACTTTGATAATTATGTGAATATCTATTATGCCTTGATAAAGGACTTGTTAGTAACTTCATGCTAACATATAGTAGTTAATCTTCGTGCACATAGTATTTTGTACACCTAGCTCGTTAGAGAGGCACCAGCCTGTGACGACTGATCCTCTCATGGTAGTCACCTTCAGGTGTCATCTGATCTCTGACATTTATTCCACTACTTTATAATAATATGCCTAGTATACACATGTATATCAAGATAAATCGACTTGCAAACTATTAATATTTAAAATATATATTAATTGTTATTCTCTCACTGAGTTGGTTGAATTCATCTCTCATTTTTAATTTTATTTTAAATTCTTAATTTCTGTTAGCAGGTAGACTTTGTTGAGTGTTCATGATTCTTCAGTTTTGGACCGTATGTCTAGCTTGTACGAGGCTTTCCTTTTAGTTTTGATTCGATGTTTTAGGCGCTCCAATACTATCCTGTTTTAATTAAGTTTGAATTTTAACAATGTAATGATTATTATGTATTATTGTTTTTGTTTTAATTACTTATGAGAAGTTTTGAACTATTATTTGATTTCAATAGTTTTGAATAATAAAATATTTTGAAAGATTATGAAATATTGCGTATTTTTAAATAACTTGTTCTTTTGACATGTCTGTTTTAAGGGTTAGCGTATATATTAGAGTGTCCTTATGTATAACACCGCTCTTGTGTTATCGATCATGTATTCGGGTTTCAGGTCATTAAAAAATGCTAACTTCATTTACAGTCATCACATGCAATGCATTATAAAATGAAATATAGAGTTGTATGTAAAGCTGCTGGAGATTATACAATACTCGAATACAAACTTGTTTTTGCTGATTATTGCTTGTAATGCTAATTTAAAGCAGAACCAATAGCACAGATTTAATACAAGCTCAATAGTGACTTGGCTAAAGACTCATATAGCTAGAGACAATAATATGGCTTGCTGACATGATTAAGCAAGAAATACATAAAAACATGAACACAAGTTTAGCAGAAGAAAAACACGATGTATCTGTTTGATTCTAAGAGTAACTTTACGTGGAGGGGTCCTTTCCGAATCCCATCAAAGAATGAGCTGCAAGCATTGATCCTCGGCGAAGTGTTTCCATTAAGTGGCCAACCAGAGGAAACCTGTTTGTTTCTCTGTTTCCAATTGGCTTCTTGTACCACCTGTACAAAGTAACACTGAATTTAACATGAGCATAAGTCGCAATTATGGATAATTCTGCATAGGTATCTGTAGAGCATACCAATCTTCATGGCGAACTACCTTCCCATCCTCGATGTATAGCTTAATGAGTGATATCAAATCTATATTTCTTCCAAGGAACTTATAGTGCTGTTTGCTGTCAATTAATATCTGAAGCAAATGTATCATGTAAAGCAAATTGAATAGAAAGCTGATTTGATCTGCTTCACCCTGTGGAATCATAAAATCAGCAGAAGAAGACAATGCAAAGGCATTCATTCCCACAACATTTCTCTGGTTAAAACAAGCAACAAACTAATGATTCTGATCAATAAACTAGGGGTGATTTATTGGAAAATTGCATGGAGGTTTAGCAACAAATTCTCCATTTGAAGATGACCAAATAGGGATCAATGGAAAAGGAAAAATCTGCTCACTGCATAAAATGATCAATGTTCACTTCCTACAGAAGGCAGATAATTTTGAGGAGCTCCGTCAAACTACATCTGAACTCGTTATTACCACCGAACTCTGCTTATCGATCCGGTTTCATGACTGCAAACAGTTCTCTGTGATGCACAGTGTTTAAAGTTCTAAGAATCAAAAAGTCTATGTTTCACTTCACTAGTAAAACAACAAGATTTGCATACCCATGAGCACACATGAGCGGATCTTCAAAAGAAGCATTGGGAGCTAGCATAGATTTCAAAGTCTCGAGGCGTGGCACGAGACCCATATCTGAAACAATCAATGAAAGAACTTTGATGAACATTTTGAAATGATTGATAAAGAGTCTTGAACAATAACATAATTTTACATCGTATGAACTTCCATCGTCATGGAAAACAGTAATTTCCCTTCCATTCTACTCCCATTTAACCACCACTAATGTATAGAACGCATATACATTTCTTGCCATTGAAACAAAACACAGCCTAATTTCCATTCCTACCTTCAATGGAGCCAGATTGCATAAGATTGTAAGTAAACATACACTATAACCTTTACAGTTGCTCAATTACTATGGAAATAAACTTCAGAACAATATCTTTACTGATCAAAATGGTAATCGAAAAAACTTCGATAATTTTTTCTACATTTGGTGCACAACCATGGTCTCTAACAAAACATAACTTTATCTAACCAAAATAGCATTCTAACACAGAATTAAAAGCAAAAAAAAGAAAAGAAAACTCACAAGTTGAGAATGTGAGGGATTATATCTTCAGAAAGAGGTTTTCTTGGCTTGTACTCACATGCTCCCTTTCTACAACATTCCCTCGTCTCATCTTCCTCATCTTCAAAACCCACAAATATTTTTTAAAGCGAATGATCAGTAATCATCAAGAAACATTCGTCACCAAAACCAAATCAAACTAGAAAAAAGATTCAGCAAGAAAATTTTACATTTACGTACCCTTTTGCGAGATATTATTATCCATCCTAATTTTCTAGGAAACCAAACAAGAATCGGTTATAGAAAGAGTGGGAAAGTGAGGACAGACTTTTCTTTCAATAAGAACCAGAGAACACCAAACAACCATCAAGTAACGGACTAACGGTATTTCAAGAATATCGGTAGTGGCTAAGTTTGTTTTCCACGTGGCAAAACCTGGTCCATCTGTCCTTTTCTATTTTGGCGGCCGGTTGAACTTTTCTTGGAAGGAGGGTGTTTGGACCTGGTGGAATAGATGCTCTGTTGATATGGCTTGGGATTACTCCTCGAGACATTAAAATCTTAAGATCATGGGTTAAAATCATCCACCAACTTATAAAAGTGGGGGAAACCATACTAAATCATATGGAAAACTTTTATGCAACATAGACAGGAGACCGAGATATTATATCCAATTCCACAAAAAAAAAAAAAAAAATTAATTATCTTTTGTATTAAAAGAATTATTTTTTTTTCTCCTGTTTCCCTTCTTTTATGCGTCTCTCTTGTAGATATCCAATAATTACAGCTTGTATAATATAAAATTTCTCAAATCATACTATGTTTCAACCCAATACGATTTTTTATTTTTATTTTTTTTGTATAGTGAAAAACAAAAAACATGTAATTTGCGGCAGCATTTAATGATCTTGCTGGAGAAAAAAGATAATGCACTAGCAGCAATGGTGATTCTGTATACAATCCATCACCACAATAAATTCTACATAATTGGGAAATGGGAAAAAGCCGCTCTATTTCATCAATACAATGGCCATCTTAGCCAATAGCACAAGCTAGGGCAAAAATAGACCTTATTTCTCTTAAAATCAAATAGAAAGAATACATTTATTCACAGCCTTTACAAATGGTAAATTGATACACAAGACCCCATCATAACACCATATGATCTGCACAAAAGGCAGTAGTGCCACTGTAACAACGTGTGAAGGACAAGTGCATTGCGTGTCTTACCGGAGCATGAGGTCACTAATCCAAGTGAGTGTCAAGCTTTACCGCCTGGGTTCATTCAAGGTCTTCCCCTCAAAAAATTCCCCCAGCATTCTTTCCAGATCCTCAGCTGTGTACCTAATGAACTTCTGAGGATTCTTCCCACTCTCAACCAGAGGCCTGCAACAAAATGGTGGAAATGATATAAATTAGAGATCCACGATACAATGGAAAGTGGGGGTTTCGCACAATCTTTGGTGTAGTGGCAGCACCAGCACCGAGATATTATAACATTCAGAATTGAAAAGGGGGTAGTTTGGAGCCAGAAACTGAAATGAGCTTCCAAACAGAAGGGAAAAGAAAGACACAAAAAATAACATTTCCTGGCCCCTCATCACCCACAAATGAGCGTGACCAAGAGAAAATCTGAACATTAAAAAGACCAAACCAAACAACCAATTCAGATTGGTTCTGTTCAGTTTTCAGGTACCCAAATTCAAGTTGACACCCTAATATACATATATCAATATTTTCAGACCAAGTTAACTTGTGCATGTACTTCGTTCTTCTCTTGCATTTAAGAAGGATATTATAAAAGAAGGATATGTTTCTTCAAATCTACAAGAATATCAAGAAGCATATGTATCTGTGTTGCAAACATAACAGGACAGAACATACCCAAAGCGTTTTATAAAGGATCTGTAGGCAGGCAACAAGACTTCAGCGACAGCAAGTCTTAGTGACTCTCGCAACTCAGTGTCAGGAACAGTCCACTGAGATTGTTTTTGGTGAAGCTCCTCAAATTGGATATTGAAAGTCTTGAATCTGATCACATAACACACTTCTCCACCCAGGTCAGAAAAGCTTGTGAATATGGAAATGAAAAGAATATAAGGTTGTTTCAAGAAGAAAGTAAATTGATATTGACCTGTCTTTGATCAACCCTCTTGAGGCTCCACTGCCACTTCCTCCCTCACCAGATACAGCAGAACCTCCTCCCACAGATGAGGAGGTTAGGCCTTGCGTGGAGAGACATTGAAGTATCTGAAAATCCATGGTTTAGTAACACCAAACCCCAGTTACTTTACTCTATAGGTCTTTTCATTGTATGAATAGAACTTAATAAATAAAAGGCAAGCTCTCTCAACAAATCTATTTTTCTTTCTCGTAAGAAAATATACACACATCTTTGTTCCATCTTTGACAAAAGTTCCCTTGTTGTAAACTTTTCTTTCATATGCCTTGGTTATTATGATGTTATGCCAACTGCCTGTACCTATATCTTCTCGTTATATTTCTTTTATGTTGAAATCATCTTGACTAGCAAACACATTTTTTCTTGTAGATCTAGTCAACAAGGCTTCTGGCACCCTGAGGGCATTTTTTGTCTTTAACTACCTCAATTGTCTAAACTATCAAGACTTTACGATATCAACAAAAACTAATTGAGAGTTCGGCCGTTGTCAGGCAGTTCATTTAATTGGCAAACAGAACAATACCTTTGACCAAGCATTCCTTTTGTATTGATTTGCATGCTGCTGCACAACCCTTCTATGCCTTTGAACCCAATCATCCCCTAATAAGTCCTTGGCTTCTGATCTGAAAACAAAAAATTATGCACTGAAACTTGCCTACAAGCAGAGCTAGTAAACTTTAAAGAGCTCTCAGAATACATAATGCATGACAAACCTGCGCACAGATCTGACCATGTAGTGAATATTGTTCATGAGAAATAAGTGAGTCAGAGCTGGATCTCTGTACTGCTTAGATTTCCCATCCAGATTGGTTTGAAGAGCCTGCATAATCCGCATTGTTATAGTTGCTAACTGTGAACTTGTTTCGCCACTGCTTTCAAATTCTTGGAAGAGTTGCTTCAAGGTTGATTGATAGCTGCAGAGGTTTAATACACAGTTTTCAGGGTAATAATGTGAACATATCTGATGTTAAATCCAGCAGCATGGGGACAATTTATTAAAAAAGAAACAATAAAGAAAAAAGGTTAGAAGTGTTTTAGAGAATAAAATATGTTTGCTCAACGTCAATAGCTGAGCAAAGAATATTTTGTTTGATCACTGGAAACAAAAAAAACAACATGGAGGCCTAGTCAGTCATATTATTGTGACTGCATCATATAGCTTCAAGTTAAAAAACGATACAGCACTAAAAGTGAACAGGCGGAACCAGCTAAATGAAGAAACTAAAAGATCAAAAGAATGGTCAGCAGAACTTACTCAAAGAGAAATTTCACGTAGTTAATCACATAACTTGTCAATGGATGAACAGTCCCATCCAGAACAGCAGTTTTTGTGGCATCTTTTTCAACTGCTTCTTCAAAATCACCAAAGGTTTCTTGAGCTGTCTGGGCAAGCCTTTTTGTCAAACCAAATGTGGATTCCCTGATTTCATTGCAAGCTTTACCACCAAAAACTGCCTCAATCTGCAAAAGAATTTGTAGTCGATAAAAATCATGTCGTATATTTACAATACTGCATGTTTCTCAAAATATTCATTGCCCTGATTGCAACTCATGCATTAACACCTATTCTGGCATCTAAGGCAAATGTGGATTGTATCATATATCTTAAAATTTTTGCATCCACAAAATTATCATGAATCAGTAGCATATATAGATCAAATTGGGGTCAGATGCAGATGTGTGTTTAGGTGTTTGATTCAATTATACTAAAAACCTACCACATGGAAAGCCTGGGAAAATAAGGATCTAAACTTTAGTAACAGTGAAAATAAACTTTCATTTTCCTTCGGCAAAGTAAGAGCAGAGTAAGAATAGGAGTCAAACTTGGTCCACAGAAAGGAGGGGAGTAGAGAAAGAAAGAACTAATATACGATTGAAGATTGATGCAATTTCTGCTAGACATAATGGTTTCTTGTTTCATTCATGCAAAATAGAACAAAGTTACAGGAAGTAAACATATCACATTCTTGGAACATATGTAGCATAAACCATACCTCTGAATGTAGTTCTCGCATTATCTCATACATGTCCAGAAGTACAAATAACTTCTCAGGTGACCTTTTGCTTCTGGCAATTGCATCCCCGAAACTAAGAAGCATGGAGACACTACTAGCAGTACATTCAGCAAAACATTGATCAAGGAGAGTATCAAACCCTTCAAATATTTGATCGCAGACTCTTCTTTCTCCAACAAACAGGACCTTGACCTGCTCAAAACATATTTAGATACTAGAAAGTACAACATACAAACAATCATGCAAGTCCACAAAGTGCTTACAGCAATGCGCATGAAATGAATCCAATTCCCAATCTTGGCCTCCAAGACCTCCCATTGCATCTTTTGAACATCCTCTTTGCTCAGCTTTTCAACGCCCAACTTGCGAAGGCTTTCATCCATGACTGAAGATCGGGTATCCCTGAAAGAAAACAAAAGAGTGGTCAATTTGATACAGTGTCTTCCTATTTAAACTATCAAGTCAAATCATGTTGCTAAATGCATTAAATGCTAGCTGATATTGACAAGGCTGGCTTTGGTATCATGCAGTGCCACAGAATCATAGAAAGATTGTAATTTTCTATAAGCTTGCATCTCTTCAGCTAGGTGAAATTAGAAGCTCTTCTAGTTAGATTTCAAGCAGACTACTCTTTAAAGTGGTAAGAAAACACTAATGTCATATTAAAGCTTTGTAAAATTGACTTAGCTGGAGCAAGCAACTAATGGATGGATACATATCTCATGGAGGTCAGAGCAGCTCAGAGTGCAAATAATATTCCATGTCACATAACTCATCGAAAGACAAAGCTCTTTACCTGTAAATTCTAAGTAATTGTTGTTGGTTCCCAGCTTGAACCATTTGTTGGGCTAAATCATGCAACAAAGGTAAAATCCTTGGAGGTATGAGAGTAAGATGTTTGAAGCCACCAGTTTCCGAAGCACCATTTTGGTGCTCATGATGATGATTCCTGCCACTAGAAAGGTTTCCAGGTGATTCTGAGGATGGTCGCAATGATTCAGGGAGGCACTCAAAGAGACGATCAGGTTCCACGGGCTTGCTGGAATTTAGAAAAAATAAATGAATAACCTGGTGAGATGAACAAACCTAAGTTGCATGACCAGATAAAGCGCATCCATAGGTCATTACCTACCACATCCTATCCTGAATTGCTAGAGATATTAAAATCAATTATGCACTATATATAAATGTCTTAAACAAAATAAACAGATGATGATTGTTCATAAGACGTTAAACAGAATTCATCTTGAATGTTGTTTAATGAAATGAATGCGATCCTTCAGAAATAATTAAATTATGTGGACACAAAAAAGAGTGACAATAGATTGCACAGCAAATACCCCCAGAACTTATTCTATCTGACATCAGATATCCCCAAATGTTAATCTATACAGGCCTATCATAAGCCAGTAAAACTTAAAAAGTCATTGAGAACATGCAAGCTTGTTGGCTGTGAGATGAGCAAGCTGGAGCAAGCAATGTCTCATGGAACCAGCTTTCTTTCCAACATCATAAGGAGTACATTACCACAGACAACTACCAGTTGACACATAGAGGAATATTAAATATCATCAGTGTAAAATAGAAGCACCAGTTGGTAAAAAAGGCAGAAGAATTAGCAATACACCAGTTAAAGTACCAAGCATGCAATGTGAAAAGCATCAATTTGACAAAACATACCTGTACGATGCCAACAACTGCTTAAACTCGTCCTCTAACTTTGAAATAGCCTTAGCAAGTAAGCTATTTGCATTATTGAGAACTGCATCACTACTCTTGAAGCCTTTGTTGCCACTAAAGAAATGAATGTTGCTTCTTAACTGATCAATTGCTTCTAGGTAACTCTCTAGGTCCTCATGTGGTCCCTTAAGTATTTTAGCCTCTGCCTACATATTGAAGTGATAATGATATCAACAATCACAAGCAGGAAATGTGCATCCAAAGAGTGAAAGATTTCTAAACATCAAACACTATACATCATCAAGGAAAAAGTAGATCTTGAGAAAATGGAAATTAAAAAGGACATAAAATCAGTTAAGGCATCAAGTTTGAGCCTTAAGAAATTAAAAAAGTAAAGACAGCAACAACAAAAAAAAACACCTACGAGCATGACAATGGGAAATGTTAGAACAGCGCCAAAATCTATTTTGCCAACTAAAAAAGTCCTAGAATCCTAATTTTTGAGACACAACACCTTAGTCTAGCAATTGAACAGAAACGCACAGAAACTCTTTGATCAAGCTAATCTTGACGGTGAGTAAGGTATAGGCATAAGCAAGCATAATGAAACATGGAAACAGGAAAAGGAAATACATTAGCAATTCAAGAGTAGTGATTTAAAAATAAAGCAGGGAAGCAAAAATTGTGGTAATTGATGAAACCAACCTGCCGAGAAGCATCAAACTGTGTCAATATAACCTCTGCAGCCTTTAATGTCTTGTCAATATTCTCATGAGCTTTCCTGATCGCATGTGTTCTAATCTACGAAAATCCAGATTAAGCAAAGCTAAATTCAATAAAAACAATCAGTATAATTTAATGGTCTCTAAAAACCAGTCAATCCATCCATCTAGGGTCCTTCAACAGTGATCATTTTAATACTCAAGATCCAAATCCCTTCAACTAAAAAGCAAATCATAAATCAATACCAAACAAGAATAACAAGTCAGTTCAATTACAAGTCAAATTAAACACTAGCACCAGGATCCAATCAAGCAAGCACAAATCAAACTAAATACTAGCAACCAGGATCCAATCAAGAATCTTATAACTTTCTCATCATCACCCAACTAATCATTTATCTCATCCGGGTTCTTCAACCAACGATCAAAAACACCCCAAATTCTAATCTTTCAGCTTTCCTCGATTTTCTCATAAACCAAAAAACAAACAATAAATCAACATCAGACAACAAGTACAGGCCAATGCAATTGCAAAATAAACTAAGCACTAACATCTAGGATCAATTATCTCGTCTGGGTTCTTCAGTTTATCATCAAAAGACCCCAAAGTCCCAATCTTTTCCCTCACTTTCTCAAGAACCAAATAAAAACCCATCCAGAAAATCACAAAAAAAGTAGAATCCCCTATCTACTCACCTGAGTTGGACGCATAGCAGTCTCGAGAACTGAAAGACGACTATCAAAAGATCCCAGAATTGAAACAACACTATCAGTAATAGTTTGGCTTTTCTGAAGTGCTTCTTTCATCTTTGCTGCTCTTTCACCAAGTGAATCCATGCCAGACACTGCCACAACCATCTTTTCTTCTTTTTTTAGAAGAAAATACAGAAGCCCCAGAAAGAAAATTATAGAAAGAACCCAAAAAGATGAGTTCTTGCTGAGACTTGAATTAGTGGAGAAGATATGGGACCCGCGCTGACCGATCAGGGCAGTGCCAGTTTTTTTCTGAAGAATTTTCTTCTCTTTTGTTTTTGGTAGGTCTTTGACTTTGACGGGTTGTACACTTTGGTCTTCCGATAACTTTGACGGGTCATACTAATGGTTGTTTTTTTATCATCTTAAAAAAAATAGATGTAAAAAAAAAAACATCACCCATAAAAAATAATAACAATATCGTTATTTATATATATATTTTAGTTGTATTTATTTTTTAAATTGATATAAAAAATAATTAATAAGTTCTCGGAAAAAAATATTTTTATAGGATATTTATAGTTAAAATTAAAATGATGACAAAAATAAATGGTGTGCTAATTTGGTTAAAAAGAGATAATTGGTGTGAAGCTTAGTTTGGAATTAGATGGAAACACGGTAATTTTATTATAATTGTATTATATTTTTTAATTTTTTGGATTCAAATACTAAAATTTTAATCTAGAGTAATCTTATTTATACATTGCCAATGTAGTATATAATATAGTATTTGCACAGTATGAATATGATGAGTCCCAAAATCTAAGACATTTAAGAATAAGGTTGATGTGTTGGATAATTGTTTAATCTCTTAGTTAAAGTAATCTAATTCATTCTCTATATTTAAGATATTTGGTGAGTTAATATAAAAAACTCAAACGGTTGGTAAGTGGTAGCAGGCATAGTTATCAAACCCGACCTGAGAATTGACCCAACAAAGGAGCCGGGCCCTGGGTTACACAGGTTGACCCGGGTCAACCCGATAAAATTTAAAAAAATATATTTAAATATTTAATATTTCATATGAAAAAATTAAGAAACAATCCATGTGAATATAGGATATACATGTTTTAAATAATGAAGTTTAAAAAATTATTTTAAAAGGTTTTTTATCCCACATTGAAAAAACATAACTTTTTTATTGTGAATATAGAGTATATATATTAAAGGGTTTCAAATCTCATATTAAAAAAATAAAATATTCTTCTAATATTTATACAGTAAACTTTGAAAATGATTAATAATCAACTAAAAAAAATATAAAAAAGAGGGGTCTCTAGTAAGGAGAAAAAACACATTTGAAAAAAAAAAGGGTCTTTGTCAGATTGACCGGTTTTTGCTCATGCCGGTCTTTCATCTTACCCGGATCGGTCCAGTCATCAGGTCGACCTGGTCCCTGGTCAACCCGTCGGGCAAGACCGGGTTTAATAACTATGGTAGCAGGTGATGTCTAGCAAGCAAGGTGACCAGTAACTGTCGTAGTAAGAGATGGTGATTGGTAAGTCAGGTGATCGGTTTCCGTGGTAGTAGTAGGTGGTGCCTGGTATAACAGGTGATCAGTAGTTATGGTAATAGTAGGTAATGATTGGTAAGCCAAGTGAGTAGTACATGTAAAAAGTCTCATTTGATGGACATAAGAACTCTCCGGTGATAAAATCAGTAATTTTATAAAGAGAGAGTGCAATGATATTTTAGAGAGATAGACTCTGAAATATGCATATTAAAAATATTGAGAATGAAGAGATCAAGAACCTTTGACTTGAATGATTTATAATGTATTTATAAATCATGAATCTTATTATTTTGTGGAGAGGAGTCGAAATGTAATTTCACCCTTGTAGTATTTTTAACTTATATGCTACTCAAAATAATACGTATTGGATTAGTATAAAATACTAGGGGACCCGCGTGGAGTCTAGTAAAAATTCATTGGCGAGTGTTGGGCTCGGACAAGGTATCTTAGACTATTAGAGGTGAGAATGGGTCCAGGAGCACTACCAGTACCCAAACACGCTAGGCTTAGGCATGACAACTCGAGTCCACGAGGGCGCTGGGGTGCATACCCGGTGCTAGGCGTACATGTACTGGACAGATGCCTAGGGCATTGCATGGCATCCATGCACCCATGCAGGGAGTATGGGCTCGGGCTACTTGCTCGAGCCCATGTTCCTGGTGCATGGGCTCGGGCTCTTACTTGAACCCATGTTTTTTGGGTGTTTTTTAAGCTTTTTCCTCTTTTAGAGAATTTTTTTAGTGTATTTTGGGATTTTTTTTAGGTCTATTTTATTTGAATTCATCAATAGCTCCCAAATCTTTGTGATATTACTTCGTAAAGACTTGTAAAAGTACTTGGTTACCATTACAAGTTCATTGAATTTCCTTCATATGAGAAGAGATGTTGAAATTCCGGGTAATAAACTGGAGAGCCCGCACATTAAGAAGTGCACCATATTTTAAAAAAATTGTAAGTATATAGAGAGAAACCATGATAGTTTATTAAGGTCGTTATGGTAGTTTTTAGATGTTTTTGAAACAAAAATTGGTTGAAACTGGGTTTTCGGTGTAAAAAACCTTGCCCTGACTTTTTAATACTAAGAGGGTCGCCAAAATCTAGGCACAATAGTGTTTTCTTCCCAAAAAAGCCAGGGTGGATGATTGCCTCTTAAAAAAATAACGAAGACCCAACTGTGTGGGCCTGGGTTGGCAGACCCACATGTTGCCCACCCACGGCCGCGCACTTGGACATTTTCTTTGAATATTTTTTTATTATTTTTTTTTATTTTTATTTTTTTGATATATTTTTTTAAATTTATCAGTCAATATTTAATTTATTTTTAATTAATCTTTGTAATTTGACTTGTTTTACTTTATTTTTTTATGAAGTTATCATCATCTTAAATAAATATTTATTTCAGTTACGCTTGATTTTATAAATATTTATTTTTGTTATTGCTTTTTTAGTTATTTAAATTATTTTCGAACTCACGCAGGGCATATTTAGTTAACCCCTACACAATTTAGTTTTTTTTTTTTTTAAACTAAAAACAAGTTAGCAATGTTTTAGCAGTGCTCTTTTGAGACTAAAATATCAAAATATTCTTGTCATATTATATTCATACTGCTGCGGTATGAATATAACTTATGTAATTTTTTTTAAAAAAATTGATAGTCGTAATTCATGTAACAATATAAATTATATATTTATACGTGTATACAGAATATTTTTTGGGATATAAAACAAAACATTGGATCTTCTACTACAAACTAAAAATGTTAAAAACTAAAGATTGTATAATGTTTTTAGAAAATTAATTTTTAATTAAAAATATATTACAAAAATATATCTTTTAATTTTTTTATTAACATATCAAAATAATATATATATATATATATATAATTTAATATTTTTCAAGTTAAAAAATAATTTAAAAAAGCAAGTAAAAATACATTAACAAATGAAGCTATAGTAAAAGCTTGTTTAATATTACGGTGGCAATTACTTTTCAATGTATTTTATTTGAAAAATATTTTAAAATAATGTATTTTTTTATTTTTTAAAATTTATTTTTGATTTCAACAAATGAGAACATAAAAAAAAATTATTTTTTATAAAAATATTTTAAACACATAAAAACAAACCGGGACATTGCTCGAAATTTCCATGATTCATAAAATATCTGAAAATAATTATAGAAAATGACAGGAGAAAAAAAATAATAAAAAATTAAATCCATGGGCAGGGCAGCCCAATTCATATCACGGTAATTAATTCAGCATACAGGGATATTTTAATAAAATCAATATGACCTCCGCTATAAACCCTCACTGAAACATGAAAACCCAAAGAAATGGCCATTTGCCGTTCTGTTTTCTTACATTCCCCCCTTCTTCATCGTCCTCCTCAGCCTCAGGTTCTGTCTAAACCCACTTTTTTCTCCCCAAACTACCCTCCTAAGTTCTCTAAATTCACCAAGTTGCCACTCCTCCATCAAAACCCGAAACCTCACAACACAACAATATCGAGTCTCGCCTGTACATCATCAGCATCATCATCAATGGAATCACCTCCTGAAGGTTACCGAAAAAATGTTGGCATTTGCCTTATCAACCCATCAAAGAAGGTAGTTGAGTAAAAATTTACGTAGCTGTGAATTTGTGCAAAAAACATGAGCTTATTCTGTTTGTGGACTGTGCAGATTTTTGCTGCTTCAAGGTTGGATATGCCCAATGCTTGGCAAATGCCACAGGTGATTTAAAGATTGGTTTTTGTTTAATGGGTTTTGTTTAGATTTTGAATCTATTTATGGTTTGATTGGTTTTCTTTGAAAATGAATATGCCACAGGTGATTTAAATGTTGGCTTTTTCTAAAAAAATATGTTATAGGTTGTAGAGTGATGTTTAATTGTGTTAAGGATTACGTAATATCAGTTATTTTGAGGTCTAATTGAAGATAAAGAATTGGAAAAGATTAAGGAGGTAAACTATGTTGTACAAATTAATGATGATGAATCTTAAGTTGTAGTGATTTGGCTGTTGCCTATGTTGCTATAATGATTAGTAAAAGGTTTCATTTTGTGGTACAATAATGTTATATAAAGTTTTTTTATTAAAAAAAAAAGGGAAAGAAGATTGTTTGTTGATATAGGGATGTTAATGGTGTTTTGTGTGAAATAGGGTGGCATTGATGAGAATGAAGACCCGAAAGTTGCGGTTATCAGGGAACTAAAAGAAGAGACAGGGGTTAGCTCAGCAGAAGTTCTTGCCGAGGTCTGGCTTTTTCCTGTCTTTTTTTATTCCCCTGTTTTTCATCTTAAAGGAATGGGCAGCTTATCTCAACTGAATCTTTGAAGGAGAAAATGAAATGCTTTCTTTGAAACTGGTTACTCTAATAAGGAATATTGAAATTTATCAACCATTTGATTTTGTCTAATTTAAGCTGGCTTTGAGATATCAAGAATATTCTCTTTATTGTTAGCCAAGTTATCCTTGTTAACTTCCATGGCACTACTGAATTTGTTTGAGAAAAAATTCCGTGTAGTGTTGTTCATGTGCTATACTCTGCACAGATATGAAATCATCAGTAGCAAGATCTAGCAAGAAAAATGTTTTCGCTAGTGTATTATTTTATTTAGCCATGATGTCATTGCTCTGAATGAGGCGGGCTTGTCTGATTCGAAAAGTGGATGTGGATTAAACATGTTAAATGGTTTGCTTCTGGATTATAATGTGCACTCTAGTGATTTGTGCTGTTAATTTTAATGTCATGGTATAGCCTTGTGAGAGTTTATGGACACCATTCTATATCTATGCAGTTCATGTTCATTTATCACATTAGCTGTAGCTACGGATTGATGAACCAAGCCTTCTGAGAGCTTATATATTTCTAGTTTTCAGCCTTTGCATCTGATTGACTCTACGTGTTCCTGTTCAAATTATTTTGGGAGTGGCTACAGTTTCTTGTTGAGCATTCTGTGGTAGGTTTACTAACTTGATCGAATTTGCAGGCGCCTTCTTGGTTGGCATATGACTTCCCACCAGAAGTCAGGGAAAAACTTAAACATCAATGGGGATCTGACTGGAAAGGTCAAGCACAGAAGTGGTGAGCATATAAATAGCCCACATTTAGTTCGAATCATCCTACAGGTCAATTACATGTCTGAACCAATCTAGCCTTAGCTAAGAACTTTTAGTTGACGGTATTAAAACTGTAGTTTTTGGTGCCAAAAGTGACCAACAAACCAGTTTATTTCCTGGCTCGTTTTACATCAGTTAATCACATTTTGCAACTACAAACACACAGGTTTCTCCTTAAATTCACAGGGAATGAGGAAGAGATCAATCTACTGGGTGATGGCTCAGAAAAACCTGAGTTTGGCAAGTGGTCATGGATGTCTCCAGAACAAATAATTGACCTTGTGGGTAGCTTCCGCTGTCTTAATGTTTCTTATTTGTTCCGATCAGTTACATTCAGTATTCTGATTTTGTTATTGATCGGTTCCCTTCTTCCCTCATTTTCATGCAGGCTGTGGATTTCAAGAAACCTGTATACAAGGAAGTTCTGGCAGTTTTTGCTCCCTATTTTCAATAAATTCATGTACAAGTATCATCTTTGCGTATCTTATACATGGTGTAACACTTGACCAAATGAGCCGACGTTTGTTGGATTACCCCCCTTGGATGCATGTTTGATTCGTTACTGATCGATCTCTTTATGATTAGATGGAAAAATAATAGTTGGTATTGATGTGATTGCAGCAGTTTTGGCTAACATAATTCGTCAGTATTGCCTCCAGTAAATCACCAGCCCTAGCCAACTGCATGTAGTTCCATTTCATCCCATTAAACACTTGTAAGATAAAATATCAGGTTTTCCAAAGGATGCTAGGCATTTGAATTCCATTTGCTGGCCGTGGCCCACACTGATATAGGTTATGTGTTTTGCGTGACCTTTGCTTTTTGTGATTTGGGAATATCAGAAACTTCAAGCAAAGTAGGATTCCTTTCCCTTTGAAATGCATGGAATCACTAGGATTTGTCAATGATTTTCTTGCTCTCTGCCTTTGCTTCCTTCTTAAGCAGGCTGAGAAATGACTCCCTTTCAAGGTTAAAAGAGAAGAGGATGCCTCCATCAAATCCATATTATAACTTTTTGTTACCCCATTTTCCAAGGATAGAATAACCACATGTTAACCAATTGCTGAAATAAATATACCATCTCCCAAGTCCCCTCTTTAGACGGCAACCACAGCTCTTCTTTCTTTCATTTTCTTGTTTTTTTAGTGTTTTTGGCACAAGACATGCAGAAAAACGACAACCATTTTCATTCCCGCGGCATTTGCCAGAGGCTCTTCCAGTTCTTCATGAACAACCTTATTGCTCGTCCCTTTAAGAGCATCACTTTACGCCATGCAGATGCAGAGCCTCGCAGCTCAACTGCGGTACCTGTAGATGACTCATGGAGAAATGAAGTGGGCTCTATGGTTGAAGAACAAGCACCCTTGATTCTTAAAAGTACTATAGGAGAAGAAAAGCTGCACCATCAGGGTCAAGAAAGGTCAAAAGATACTGGTTCAGGATCTGAGATTCAGGTTCACTTCAAGCAAACTGAAGAAGAATTGGAGCATTGGACTTCTGTTGACAAACTCGGCTCTTGTGTCCATGAACCAATGAAAGATAGCCCAAGAATTAATGATGGTGATCATCCTAAATTGAAGAAAGGTGACATCATTCCCATCCCTTTATCAGCGAAGGGACAGCTCCCTGATGACAAGCTATGTTTACAGAAAAGCAAGAAGGTCACTGAGCCATCCCTAGCTGAAGTGAATGGTGTTGCTATAGGCATTACCGCTCGACGGAAAGCCCAACAAGAGGCAGAGTCCAATGTGAGCACCATGGCTCGAGGAAGAGGTCCCAAAAAGTTTGTCAGCATACAGGACAGCAAGGAGGAAGATAGAGCTAAGAAAGGTAAGAACATAATAAGTGAAGATTGGACACTACCAGGAGAGCAGGAGCCAAAAGAGGTGTACCCAAGGCATCTCATAAGTGTGGCCTCAAATATCAATGAGAAATCAGATGCATTTATCCAAAGAAAAAAGGAAGCAATGAGAAGAAATTTTAGCGTGGAACGAAAAAAACCTTAGTCTACATATGGGCGATGAGCCGGTTCCTTGTTTATTTGCACCATGCTGTTTGTACCAATTATCATTGTCGTTGATAAGCCAGTTCCTGTAACTATATGATGCTGCTAAGTGCACCCTGGAATTTGTTTCTATTGTCTTTAATTATGTTATAGTTCAATCATAGTACTAGCAAGTTACTCTTCTTTATGTTTCTCTGCGGTCTTTTCCATCCACGATTAATGGTATCCTCGAACCTGTTCCGATGTACCAGGACTAGTTATTTGTCCTATCCATATCTTGATTGTTTTAAATCCCAATTCGGATGTACCAAGACTTGGTACTTGTCCGATTTTAAGCAGATGATACGATCCATATCTTGACTCGGAAGCAAACCCACTCACCGAGAAGGCTTCTATTTGGCAATCAATTCATGACTCGAAAATGAAAGGTGCAAGCAAAATTTTGACATTTCCCCAAAGCTAAGATTAAGACAGGCACAGTTTATCTGTCAATTTACTAGGAGCACAGAGGAGATCATAAACTTGCTACAACAGAAGGGCAGGGTTCCACAAATTGAAAAAAAAAAACTAAAGAATTAATGAAACTAAACTGGATTCAGAAATAATAATGTAGTACATAGAAAGTTGTATAGAGGGACAAATAAATTTTTTCCACAACCCCCATCATTGTGTCATTGTCCATTTCACAAGGAACTCAAGATCTTCCCTCAAGCTCTATGCAATAGAATCAAAATTGATGAAGATAGCTTCAAAAGTCCATGCTGAAAAGCAGTAGTAGAACCAAAAAATTCAAACCCTTATGGCTTCTCTTTTCCACCTCTTACAACAGAACTTTGATTAGGGTTTTTTCATAAGATGATCTCCATAGGATAGAACAGCGAAAAATCCTCTTTTTTTTCTAAGATTTTGAAAGGAAAAAAAAAGATAAGAAAAAGGGTCCTTGTGGACCTTAAATGACATGAAAGAATGGGAAGAAATTTGTTTTTGAAGAGTTCTTTAAAAAAATTGACTTCTTAGCCATTAGTGTATCTCCTCTTGCTCTCCTAAACCACCAACCCCTTCCTTTTCTCACTGACTCCATCCTCATTCTTCAAGAGCATGCATCGATGAGCGATAAAGATCGTATGGAGCCCAAAGATGATCCACAATGCAAGGTTTCCTTGAGTCAAGCCTCAGCCAAGGTTTCCCTTTCCCACTCCAATGAAGCAAACTAATAGGTCCTGGGTGCAAACTCCTACACTTTCCTTCCATGTTGTCACCCCCTAATCCATGCTGGTTCCATCGATGGTCAACTCCTTTTATGTTCCCAGCCAAGACCAATAGAAATGGTGGCAATGAACCTAAATGATAGATTCTCTTTTGCTTTTGCACTGTCATCCACTCTTCAACCTTTTGTGTAATCCCTCCTTGCCTCCACTTTTCCACATCCACAACCATGACTCCTGTGTTAAAATAACAAGGCCTTCTTCCATGAAAAGTCTTGGCCAAAACAGGATCAAGCCAAAATAGGTTAGAGAAATAGTTGGTGAAATTTGCATGACAATATTCTGGAGCAGCCAAAACCTTTTCCTCTAAATCAACCTCCCATAATTTTGCAATATCATCAACAACAACAAGATCAGAGTCCAGATAAATCACACGTTTAACGTCGGATGGGATAATGTCAGCAAGGTAAATTCTAGCATAGTTTAAAGGCTGGTCTAGGGCCTGACGAATGGATTTAGATATCTTGCCGCGAACACGGTTGGAATCAAACCGGTAAAATTTGAAGTTAAGGTAAGGGAAGGTGGATTTGATGCTGGAGAAGACCTCACGCTCGAAACGTGACCAGAGAAAATGGAACTCCATGTTTTCAGGGCAAGTAGAATGTTGGAGGATAGATAAAACGGCAGCCATGGTGCCTCTAAGGTAATTGGCATCAAGAGTCATGACAATGTGGATTCTCTGAAGCCCACAGGAATCCCCATTTCGAAAAGCTGGAGCCTCCCTGAAGACAGGGACAGCAGCGAATGGTTTTCGGATAATACTGAGGCGGATTCCCCCAGAAGAGGATGATGATGATGGTATGTTCGCCACAATGAGGAAAGACAGGAGGCCAAGGAGGAGGGACGAGGCACAGGAGGCCATCCTGTCCTGAACTTGGGAAGGTGCTTTGAGAAAGGCAAGGGTAGGTGGTGCTCAGGGGAGAAGAGCAGCCGTGGCCATTGTTGGGGGTTGGTTAAGATAAGGTTCGAAAGAAATAAAAACTAATGATTGATAGACAACAGGAAGGAGAGAAGTTGGTGAGATTGTGAGGAAGAGAAGATTCCTCGGAGGGAAGGAGCTGTTGTGTTCTTTTTTTGTAATAAACCGAAGGCAAGACCCCATAGAGCTTGTACGAGATTCCTAAACTGTTTTACCATTTAGGAAGTGATTTTTTTTTTCACTTTTTTTTTTCTATATACCCTCCAAGTTTTTTGCCTACTTCATTGGTAAAACACGATTTTATGGGAAGATTTTGGTGTTTTTTTCACTCAATTTGTTCAACTTTTAGGTCAAGAAATAGAAAGATTGTTTTTTCCAAAACAGTACGGAGATGCAAATCGAAAAATTATACAGAATAATTTTGTAGTTACATCATCATTTAATGAAATGATTTCATAAATCAGTTATATTACACTATACAACACTTGCCACATCAGTTTCTATGTGTAAAATTTCCCTTTCCAAAAATATATAGTACCACGCACCCTCTACCACTAGGGTTGTTCACAGAAAAAAGGCAAGCTTTCGAAAGAAATCTGAAAAATAACGGCAGACATGATATATAGGAGAGCACAATTAGAACAAAAAATTCCTCTAAAATGGGATTTAGTCAAAGCTTGTTTTGCAGATAATGCTGTTAAGTAAATGATACCTGCTGAAAATATGATACTCTGAATCATACTATTGATGCTAGAGTTCTGTGAAGAATATTGACTAGAGAGAGGCTAATTCTCTCCAAATCTGATAAGAAGAATGCCAGGAAATTCTTAAAAGAACTGAAGGAAAGGTTCTTTACTGCATGTTCCAATTGGCCCATTCAAATATTGTTAGTCAATCATCTACCTCTCTTCCTGAATTACAAAGATCATGCAAATTGATAAGAAATTTGCCTATCCTTGATGGAAGATTATTTAGAACGGCAAGCCATTACACAAAGCACTGTCTAGTGTATAGAGTTTCCCACGTATTGTAGCACTCTTGAGTTAGCAATTCTAGGCACTGGCACTCTCTCCAGCAGCCATGCTCAACAACAGAAGCAACCTAGCAGATGCTTAAAACCCTGAAACTTAGCTCTTGAATGTCTCAAAATTTGACATAATTTGTCTATACAGTGACAGAACACTTGAACATAAACAATGACTCGTTGGAAATGAAGTCATCCGGTTGTTCAAACATCTCGTAGACCTGCAAAATACATCATGTGTCTCCTCATTTACAAAGATGCCATGCCATATTGAAATCTGATTACTTAATTCCCCAGCTGACCCACACCATATATGAACTCCGCAAGCAAGAAGAAGCAAAACTCTCAAATCATCCGATCAAGTAGATTTTCAATTAGATCTGTGACAACACCAGAAACAATCCGAGGAGAAAACCTTCTAATCATGTCTTCCCTTGCTCGCCTTCCCCTCATATTTGCTTCCTCAACATTAGTCATTACACGCCTCATCAAAACTTGTAGCTTATCAATAGAAGGTTCAGCCCAAAGATGCCCTTCAAATGGCCCTTCCATAACTTTACTCATTCTATCCACCAGTAATGGATAGCTATTCTCCTCTGTCAAATACTCTGTTGGTCCAGACCAATTCGTTGCAATAACTGGCAAAGACATTGACATGGCCTCCACCAGAGGCCTCCCCCACCCTTCTCCTCTTGATGGAAGAACAAATGCATGGGCAGCCTTATACATTCTTGGCAAATCAACCTGAGCTATATGAGTATCAATCACATAAATAGGCGCCCAACCTTTAACTGGTTCCTCTATGCCAGTATCCTCAACAAACTCCACAATCTTGTTCCCAAAATCCCTATCAGAATGGTAAGGATTTGTTAGCAAGTACAAAGCAACCCCATCAATCCTAGAAAACTCTTTCAAGTATGCTTTCAACAATACATCCCACCCTTTCCTATACTCCCACTTAAACACACTCAAGAACACAAACTCCATCTTCGAATCCAGATCCTTCTTTCCTGAACCCAAAACCAAATTCCCTATTGAAACAAGATCTAAAGGCTCATACTTTAAAGGATCAAAGAACTCAACATCAACAGCCTGAACCACTTTAACAACCTTAGATGGATCAACCCCACTTTGCACAAATGTAGACACGTGAAAATCAGTAGGAACCCAAACATAATCCATTCTATTACATCTCTTAACATGCTCAGCATTCACTCTATCAGTCTCAAACATGGTTCTACCAATAACAAAATTAAAATTTTCATAACCAGTTGGTGGACAAGGCCTGGTTTGAAACAATGGTGGGTACCAGGCACCAGGCTCACTATGACATATCACAATAGTCTCATTTACTCTGCATTCAGTTTGATAAAGGTTAACAGCCAAGTTCTTGGTTTCTTGAGGCAAACCTTCCCAAAACTCCAAAGATTCTAGATCACCGTGTTGCTCAATACTCAACTTAAACCTTTTCTTGTTCATGTTTTCATTAAGTGCTAAAATATATGACCAAGATTCTGAGCTATACCCACCACCTGAAAGGAAAGGTGCCATCCATAAAACACAGTGAGAGGGTACGGAAATGTGATTTGGTTGTTGGGTTTTGGTGGGGTTTTGGGTTGAATAAAGAAACCCTAGGAGTTCTTGAAAATAAGTGGGGTTTGATGTGAGTGTTGATTTTAGGTGTTGGATTTTGAAGTAGTGGCTTGTCTTGATGAAGAAACTTAATGAGATTGCTAAAAAGAGGATCGGTATTGATAAACAGTAGATTTTAGAGGGTTTTGATCTTGTTGCTGGGTGTGGCTGGTTGTCATGGGTATCCATGGTAGTGGACTAATGAGAAATTTAGAGATCTAAAACTACACAGAGGGATTGACAGAGAGAGAAAGTACCAGAGCTTGAGAAGGTTCTGCCTAAGGAGAGGAATGAGCTCTTCAGTTCTGATCCCCTAATATCCGGAGGAAGTGCCAGTTTTCGGCTTCTAAAAGTGTTATATTAACCTCGAATAAAAAAAGAATCACATCAAATTATAAAATTTAATTTTTAATAAATTTACTAGGAGGATGAAACTAAAAATATTTAATTTTAAAAAATAATATAATAAAATAATTTAAATTTATTTAGATTAATTTATGAAATTCCTAATCAGAATAAGATAATTTCATAGAAAATAAACTAAAATAAATAACAAAACTTAAATTATAATCAACCAAATATTAAAATTTTATGTGATTAAACTAAAAACAATTAATTAAAAAAATAGATAAAAAAACTCGAAATAATTAGCTTAACTTATCAAACCCGTGACATGGATCATAAAGTTAAAATAACAAAAAAAACAAGTCATAATAAATTATTCAATATTCAATAAATTAAATATTAAAGAATAAAATTACAAAAAATATAATTTTTTTAATAAAAAGTCACTATTTAGCTAGAATGAAAAGACCGGAATAAAACAAGAGCATTTCGGGTAAAATTTAGTCTAAATTTCTATAATAGGTTGAGATTTTGAATAAAATAAGATTTATTTTAATTTTTAAACTAGAAAGAAATATTCAATTATTTTAAACGAAATTAATTGAAGTTTTTATCATAATTATAAAAAACTTAGTATCTTGGTATGGCATAATGATTTAATCACATAACTTATATATAATCTAGATTAAGTTTTATTTAAAAATATTTTAAAAAAAAATTAAAAAAATATTTTTTTTATTTTTAAAATTTAAACAATCTCTAAATTATCTTAAAATAATTATAATTTAAACACCAATCAATTCAATTTAATAGATAATACCACTCATATAAATTATTTCAACTGCATATAAAGATTCAAGTAAAATATATTTTTTCAATAATAAAAAATATCTTCAAATCAGTTTAGGTTCAATTAAAACAATTTTTTTCAACAAACTATTTTAAAATTGCACCCTCTACATTAATCTCTAATAAGGTAAAATAAAATATTTCTACTCATAAAATATTTTCACTAACTTTTACTGATAAAACTCTTTTAAAAAATCATTGTTCCAAAAAATAATGGTTATTGTATGTAGCAATTAGTCCAAACAATATCAATAAAATCAAAATCAAAATCAAAATCAAAATCACTACCAGTTACAAAAACTTGTTTCATTACATGGCATGTTACCATTGGACCTAAAAAACCAATCCAACCAACCAAAAAAGGCCACGTCATAAATCAAATAGAACCCATATCCATCAAATAACACTCTCATCGCAAGCTCCAAGAAACTTCCTTTAACGCGTAAAAGAAAAACAGAACCAAAAGCAACAGTCTTTACTTCTTCGAAAACAAGAAAATCTCTTTGTTTTTCTCTCTCTCAATTCTCTCTTTCAAGAACTTGATCGTTGTGTTTGTTTCTGGAAACATGAAGAGAGTTTTTGGTGTAAAAAAAGATAAAGAACCACCACCTTCAATTCAAGATTCATCAGATAGGGTAACTTTTTCTTGAATTCTCTGTTTGTGTATTTTCAAGAAAGTTTTGAACTTGGATTTTAGTATTGGATTTTGTTAGATTTCTGACACGGGTTTTTAATTTGATGATAAAAAATGTTAGATTAATAAGAGAGGTGAAACAGTAGATGAGAAGATCAAGAAGCTTGATGCAGAACTTGCTAGGTATAAAGAACAGATCAAGAATACAAGACCTGGACCTGCTCAAGAGGCTGTTAAATCTAGAGCTATGAGGGTTCTTAAGCAGAAGAGAATGTGAGTATTTACATTTTCCCCCCTTTTTTAATGTGATTTTTGGAGTTAAAGGGCTTGTGGGTTTTGAATTTTGTGATTTAAATAACTGGGTTCGTTTGTTTTTTACTCTGGATTTGATAATGGTTACTGGGTTGTGATCATAACTTTGAAAGAAACCCTGAGGTTTTCGGATTGTTTTTCAGAATTTGAGCTTCAAAGTTTTCACCTTTTTCGTTGCATTTGAAGCACTAAACTGTAGAGCTATTGCCTGTTTGGATGTTGATTTAGGGTGGGTGCCATTTTTGTTGGGCGTAATGAAATGTAATGGATTGCATTTGCTTAAGTTTAATGCTAGGGTGATGCTATACAAGCTTGATTTGTATATTGTCAATTGCCTTAATGGCTTATGTGATCGGTAAATCTGTTGGACAGGTATGAAGGACAGCGTGACATGCTTTATAATCAGACGTTCAACCTTGATCAAGTTGCATTTGCTTCTGAAGGAATTAAAGATGCTCAACAAACTGTATGTTCCAAAACATCGATATAGTTTTTACAATGTTCATGTTTGGAGTAACTAGTAAAAAGTGCCCCATAAAGCATCTGTTTGTGAAACTGAATAGACACTTAAAACCAATTTTTCTTGTGCAAAAAGTAGTGGACAGTAAAGGCATACATGCTATGAATAAGGCATCCCTGTAAGTACTTGTTTGCATGTCGTTTTTGAAGATTCATCTTACACCAGATAGATTTGTGGTTGCATTGGGGATGGGATGCTCACCTTGAGATATTTGTTTGCCTTGGTAGCACCTAAAGGGGCATGGTTCAAGCTGGTGGAGCAATATGTGTAATCCAATGGGAACCTGCAGCCTACCTCAAGAGAGGTAGGGGATGAAACATCTACTGCTAGGGAGGGATTGCTTATGATTCATGAACATGGTTTCCATGGTTTCTTGTATCATCAGCATGCATAGCCATTTAGTTTAAGATAAAATATATATGACCACAAGGCATTCTAAGTGAGCGAGTTTAAAATTTTTTTACTTCACTTCTTGCATGCATTAATTTTGTGGTGTTCTTTTCAGGTGTCAGCTTTGAAATCCGCCAACAAGGAATTGAAAGGAATGATGAAAACTGTGAAGATTCAAGATATTGATGTATGTAGTCTGTCAATTCCAAAGCCCCTCTTCCTATCCTGTCTTTATGGCTTATCTATTGGGATCTCCTGGGAATCATGATGAACTGATGATAGGTGTTTTGTACCCCCACCCCCTTTTTATTATCTCTCTCTCTCTCTGTGTAGAACTTGCAAGATGAGATGATGGACTTGATGGATGTTAGCAGTGAAATTCAAGAGACCTTGGGTAGAAGCTACAGTGTGCCAGATGATATTGATGAGGAAGATCTCATGGGTGGTAAGCTTAAGATCATTCAAAGGCTCAATACAGTTTTTTTGGACAAAATTGAAGTTTTGATTTGCCATTCAGCCAAGATGTTTGAGAAGCAAGTTCTTTAATATTGTATAGCACAGAAGGCGCACATTGTCGAAAATATTTCCCCTACTCTGCTACAAAAATTTGAAACAGTCGTTCATGCACTGGTTTCAAATAAATAATCCATCTGTAATTTATATCTTATAATTGTTCTATTCATTTGGAATGCAGAACTTGATGCTTTGGAAGCAGACATGGCAATGGAAACTGAATCTGACGGGGTGCCTTCTTATCTGCAACCTGATAAGGAACCTGATTTTGATTCAGAACTGAACTTGCCTTCAGCACCCACAGGACATGCAGCGGCAGCTGGTAGAGCCAATAATCAGGTATTAAATAGTACAGCAAATATATATATTCACTCTAGTGAGTGTTGTGAGAAGTATATTGAGTCACATGGTTCCTTAAACTCTCATCGTGTACTGATATTTACCGTTGATTGGGAAGAAACATTTCTCTATTTAATGGGACAGAATACTAATTTATCTATCAAAAAAGGAAGACAATGGAGTTTAGATTCCTTCATACAAGCTTAAGAGAACAGCCAGCTTGTTTCCCGGAGTTAAATATGCTGCACCTGCATTTGCCATATGTCTTTCTTGGTGTTTTGCCTAATGCTTCTTTCTTTGAACCTTGATTCTTGACAGGCTGAGGATGAACTGGGCTTACCTGCTGTCCCTCGGGCATCTCTTCGTGGTTAGGCAGTTTCTTTTGTGATCCCTGTGAATGTAATTAAAACTTGGAAGAACTGTATGGGGCACCCTTGTAAACGTGCATATTTACCATGATTGATAGGGTGATTTAATTGGTGTTTGGAGGGCTTTAGTCCTTGCAATGATTTAATAATAAGTACTGTGAATACATTTTGTGAAAAGGGATACCTCTGAACAGTTTGGCGATTGGAATCTCCAAGGTTAGATATGTAATGAAGTTGAAATTTTTTACATGTAATTTCTTTTTTTTTTCAACTTGATATCAATATTTTGATTTTTCTATGTTTATTATAACATAACCTATAACCTAAATGATGTAGGGAAATCACTGTAAATTAAAAGATATTTAACATTGAATTGTAATAATAGTTTCACTTTTAATTTTTTATTTTTTAGTGAGCGGATAAATGTTTTTGGTTTTCTTCTACAAGAATATCTAGTTTTTTTTTAATTTTTAAAGGTGTGGAAAAATCACTGTAAATCAAGAGATATTTCACTATGAATTGTAATAGTAGTTTTACTTTTAATTTTTTATCTTTGCGAGTGGATAAATGCTTTTTTGGTTGTATTCTACAAAGGTATTCATGTTTTTTCAATTTTCAAGTACAAGCAAAAATGTTTTTAGCCTTGTAAAAGACAAAAGAAGCTTTGTTTTTTGGGATATTTTGTGTAATTAAGAGGATCATGGAGGCGTTTTTGTATTTTCACATAGTATTTTTTATTTTTTAATTAAAAAGTTGCTAGAGCATGTTTTACATGCCCAGTGAATGGGCAGCGTCCGTGCCATTAAGGAGGCGTGTGAGACACTTCCTGGTGGTCAAATCTAATCAATCATTGTATTACTAAATGCGCAGTCATGCAATCTTTCATATTGAGCGGTGCGTATAAACATATCATGGTTGGATTATCGTTGGTGATCGATTGTTGCGTTTTTTTCTTCTTTTTTCTCTTCTGACAATTAAAATATATCATTATCCTCTCTTTGTTTGTTGTTTGCTTGGGACTGACATGAGTTGTCCGACTCAAACGTCTAAGGTTTGGTATTCATGTTTGATGGCAGACTTAGGCGCAAGTCTGACAAATCCAAGAGCGCGAGTCTGGCAAATCTAGGCGCACAGGTTTGGCAGACCCAGGTGCACAGGTCTGGCATAGCTGTCAAACTGAAGGTGTATAGATCTGACAAGGCTATCAAACCCATGTGTCAGGCCCAACTACCGTGGGTTAGGTATTTTTGTCAAACCCAAGTAACGTGGGTCTATCATATTGACAGACCCAACTAAACTCGGGTTAGATATGATTGCAGATCCAAACACCTTGGATCTAGTATTTGTTGTTGTTATTTTTTGTATTATTAGTACGATTATTATTATTGTTATTATTTTTAGTGTTATTATTATTATTATCCAAGTAAACTTGGGTCAGACATATTTGTCAACTCGGGTTTAAAAATTATTTATAAATAAAGTATAAATAATTTATAAACAACAAATCATCACAAAAATTTAATTTAATATTTTAGATTTAAAAATTCAAATCATATTATCTTTATAAATTTGTTATTCAATTTTATAAATTAATGTTATTATGATTATAACATTAATTTGAATTGCATTATTTTAAGAATCTTACATGAAGCACAAAAGAAAAAAATAGAAAATTGTACATTTGACATCAGAAAAAAGAGAATGTTATAGTTTTACTATTTGAAATAAATATTGGCTGTTAGGAAATGCCAGCGACCACCAGGATTCTATCGTTTCTCGCGTTTCAGATCGCAAAATACCATTGCTGGTCTCCATTCTTCTCTTCCCATGTCAACTATAGCAAAAACATAACTTTTGAAGACATGCATTTCGAATTTATTGTCCAGCAAGAAATAGTTCTCTGCTGCATCAGTCATCATCAATGGGACGATAAAACGCATGTGACACATCTAAATGCCAATTGTGGGGTATAAAATCAAACCTGTCTTTGTTATTTTTCCTTTCCTTACCATCACTTTAAATCTATAGCTTTCTACACGCTGAGTATTCTAGTGCAGTAGCGGCACCTAACCGCTCTGATGCCCCAGTTGAATGAGTTAGGAAGGTGTAATTTTCAATGCTTAAAGGTGGGGAGATCTTCTGCCATGAAGCTTTCTTTCATTATTCCTCGTTTAGATTTGAATTCATCAGATGATAAGAGCTTTACTTTAATGATCAAGCACGAGATTGTAACCCGTGCATGGATGCAAAGATAATTATGGTGAAAAGATGATGCCACTCCCTGTTATACAAGTCAGTTCACTGGCGGTTCATGTACAGCAAGATATAAACAACTTGTGCCCTGGGAGTGCAAGGTATCCTAACCAGTTTATGACATGATGCAGCAAGGCTGTCTACTTTTTTCACAAAATGACACTGATGAGTAGAAAATCATGTTTGAGACGTATTGTTGAAGCATGGACAAGGACTCCCCTGACTAGTTAAGATTAAGTTTTGCCATCTGCCATGTAACTTCTGATCTAGCTGCCTCCGGAGGGCGACTTGATCTGGAATAATTTCTGAACTTCAAATTTGTGAAACCTAACTTGTTTTTCATTCTCTCAGCTTCCTTCTTCAAAGCCTTATGTTGAGCTGCAAGAAAATGCATGGAAGAAGAAAATAATGTGCTAGGGAAAATTGAGCACCTTATTCCAGTTTCGTACAAGAAAAACTAGAATAATAAGGAAGCTGTGTTATGTTTCTTCGTCGTTGAAAGAGCTTTGAAATCCTCAAATATTATATTTGGGATGAGTTTTCAAGAAAATCATAGAGATATGAAACTCACCCTCTGCGATCAATTTTTCCTGCCGTATTCTGGCCTCCTGTTGCTTTAATGTGTTGTTTTCCAGGGACAAGGTAGCACGTTTCTGAAGCATAGAAGCAACCTTGACAGCCAACTCTGACTCCAAAGTCTGCAAAGAGTTATACAGCCGCTGAATTTTTATTTACTAAACAAGAAATTCTTGACAAAATAAAAACTATGAAATTGAAAATATATTGCCAATAGTATCTATAGGATATGATTGAAAACTTCTCAACACCAGTTGATAAGATTTAGTCGACGATTTATCATGCACAAAGATTAAAAGTTCCCCATCTACATCAAGAATAAAATTGCTGCATGCTATCCCTGCAAAGAGAGATTCAATCATACAGAGACTAAAGTGGGACAAAAATGCCTCATCTCTCAGAGGTATTACCTGCAGAACATTAACAGTTCTTTCAAGTTCAGCAATATACTGGAGTTTACGAACTCTTGAGCGTTGCCCAGAATGCCTATAAAGAAAGCCACCAAAACAAGTAAGATTGTCTCCATTTTTTGCATAACGTTAATGAGAGAAGACACTAGAAAACATAAAGTTTTCGATCGAATACTTTGTTTGGAAGTGAGAATCTCCTGACTTTCATCTCAAGTACAATACAGTTGCAAATAACACCACGTCCTATGTACAATGGTAGGTTTTCCATGATATTCTTCTTAGTAAAAACCCTAGGTTTGTACTTAAATTAACAGTGTCAGCAAGCACCTGCAGACTAGAATAATCATATACCCTCCTCAAGCACATAGTATGAAGGAGCACATTTCTTAGGGACAGTAGTACAGAATTCTGAGGCTTGCTCTCAGGTGGAAAATTTGGTAGTTGTGCTTCAGTCAAAGTTTATGTCTAGGGACATTTGTAAGGGAAGATTGGTTAAGGAAAACCACCAACAGAAGTCACCTTGGATGACCATACTAGTTCATGGAGTAGTTCTTACCAGAAAATTAAACATTCCCCCGGAGTTTGTATTGTTTCAAAAGACAATTGGAATCAATACACAGAACGGAAAATCTTACGCCTACAAGACAACTGTTCACAAACAGACCAAGACAAGCTTAAATGAAGTTTTTCAGTACAGAACAACCTGTGAATGTGAAGAGGGAAGGGGGGCCATGGTATAAAGTGGACACATCATAATCAGCAAGGAAACATAACTACAAATTACTTGAGCAAAGCTGAAACTAGGTTGCTAAATCTTGGTTCAGTACTTCCAAATTGAGCCTAACATGGATTCCAAATTGAGCTAAAATATTGTTAAAGCAAGCTGGGGCATTAACACAATCAGAAATCTTCACCAGAACATCAGGGTAATGCAGATGACCATCCTAAGTTTACAACAACAAATGCCTAAAAATGTGAGAAACAGACAAAAAATATAGCCTGTGAAATTGATTAGAAATTGATGTGATAAAAAGAGTAATTACGATTACCTTAGAAATACAAAAGAAGCGAGCAATCAAACAAGAGTGTTTCAGATTCTAACCGTTTCACAGGGTTTGTCTCGCCATTGAGCTCCCCAGCTGAACCACATGCATTCCCCATTTGATCCAAGGGTTTAATCCCCGAAATGCACAGGCTGCCATCTACATACTGCAAAGGATTTTGAAATGCATACTCCGATAGTGCTGATGCTATGGCATTTTCCGAGAAGGTCACATTCCCTCTTCTCCTAGGAGAATTAGGACCATACATAGAAGCTGACTCCAGTCCACTACAAGTTTCATTGCCACCTGAAGCAGCTTCATCATTATATGGACTCAAACCTGAAAATGAATCCACGATACCATCCAAGAGGGTGACCGAATCACTGGCCGACCGGCGAAGACACTTTCCTTTTGAATCTGCATCTTCATCACTTAACAAATCATCAAGCCATGCTGGCTTCTCCTCCAGAACTGAACCTTGGGAGGGAGATCTATGGTGTTGCGGACTGGATTCGTGAATTGGATGAGAAACGACATGCTTCCGAAATGGGCAGCGAGGAGGAAGTAGGGATTGCCTTGACATGGTGAAAACCAATAACAGGGTTTTTTCAAGCTTCAACTCTCACAGATATCCATTCTTAGGCCTGTATTGCATGCACCTCTAAAGGAAAGAAAACAACACAACATGTCCCCCATTCAGCAACTTTAGTGTCATGTCTCTTACAGCATCCTAACCTACCTTATTGGTAGAAAACTTTATAATTAGAAAAGATTTATAGAGCTTGTAAAAGGAATCAAAACAAAGAGGGAAAAGATAGGCAGTAACCAAGATCTGCCAAAAAGCAAAGTCCTTTGCTCCACAAATTTCAAATAAAAGTCCCGGAAGAACAAAAAAAATAAATTCTTCTTTTGCAACCCATTCATTGTTCAAAACAAACACCAAACTTTTGTTGCCTAATGCCAATCCATTGCAATAATAATAACAGGAAGACATAAGTGATGAACATCGTGGCTTGCAGCAAAGGGAGGGTTACAACTTACAGTACAGATTCCCTTCAGTGAGAAATCAAGAGTAAATTGTCTTTAAATGAGTTCATTACCATCACCATTAAATATAGGATTTGACTACGAATGTTTGATTCCTATTCTTTTTTCTGTATTCTTTCTTTGGCTCATATCACCCTTAAAATCCTGCAATACAAAGATTTTTCTTTTAAATTTTCTAAAATCCAAAACGATAAGAATCATAAGTTCCCATTATTCTATCTTCCCGCTTTCACTGTTTCACTCACTGTCTAGGCAACCAAACTCGAGGCTAAGAAAAACCCAGAACCATAAATTATCGGTCTACTGCTGCATTTAACATTTCTTGCAAAGAAGAAGAAGAAGAAGAATTGACTTTCATAGACGAATTAAAACTACAAAGCTAATAAATGTAATTTAATCAATGCAACAGTGACACCCTAGAGTAGAAAGATTCAAACTTCACTGAAATCAAAATACAAAAAATAGTTAAAAAAAAAACAACGTAACATAAAAAGGAATCAAAAGAGAAAATAAAAACCCTGAAACAAAATCAAATTTCTCAGGAAGAAAATGAAATAAAGAACCAAAACACTAAAGAAAAAAAAAAGAAAAAAAAAAATAAACCATGAAGTTTAAAACTTGGACTCACCTTTCGTACTTGCTGTTAAAAATATCTTCACCAACAAGGAGAGAAAGGGAGAGGAAGGAAGGTGAGGGAATAGTTAAGGTTCTAAGGAGGCGAGGGACCCTTCGTAAATCTTGCAAAAATAAATACTAAGACAAAAAAACTACTACAGTGCACTACACCACACAACGCCACGCAAAGGAGAGTAGCTCTACTAAACTCAGTGACTCGGTCACTCCCATTTGCTGCTGTTTGTGGGATACAGCAAGATGGGAGAGTACGGATTGTGGGTCCTCTGCTTTGGTTGGTCATGTCAGCCTTTCACTTTTCTTCCTTGCTTAGCAAAACCAGATATAGAAATTTGGAGTATATTTTTATTTTATTTTCTTTTTCAAGGCAGAGCTAATAAATATGAAAGCAAAGATATGGTAGCACGATTTTCTATGATGCTTTAAGGTTTTTTCCCGCCAGATCCTCGGTGATCATCTGTATTTGCTCGTGTAATCCATGAATAATTTAGCTAAAAATGCTAAACTATTATTTTGTGACGACATATTTAACCCAAAAAAAACAGATATATATATAGGTAGATTGTTTTTATTATGAAAATGGATATTCTTGGATTTGTTTATTCATCAATCAAAATTAAATATATTTTCTAAACATAATATTAATGACACATCCTTTAATTATATTTATGAAAATTTAATGATTTTTTTGAATATCAACTCTGAGATTTAAATTCAAAAAATTCAAAAAAAATTGTATATCCTAAATATTCAAATAATTCGGTTTAATATTTTTTTCAATTAAGATATATTTCTAATCTCACTCCAGTGATTCACCAATTCATTTCTTAATCTATAATTAGATTCTTAATACTTATATGCTGCTAAAAAAATTATAAATGATATATCTTTTCGTTGAAGTGGTGGAAGCAATCCAAATTAACTTTTATACATCATATTAAATTAATTTTTATAGAATATCAAGCAACTATTTATAGTTATATAATTATTTTATATTGTCAATATTCCTTAATAAATGCAAATCAGCAAAAATAGCCAATCATATAATAGATTTTTGTCCCATTAGACCGTGGTTTAGCGTAACGGGTAGGTAACCTAACCCGTTTCTCACCTTCGATGCACGTGGAAAATCTTTTGTTGCTGTCACTGCTCGCTTGCGGAAAAGAAAAGAATCCTAGAGCCTGGAGAATATTAGAGTAAGTTATAAACCAGTCCTTTTAGTTTTACAAAAGTAACTAATAATCCATGTAGGTTAGAAATTAATTAATTAAATTAAGTGTCGATCGTGCTTGCTTTAATG
>Ga0307510_10000215_pt1 | contig 51251 bp, 21 predicted proteins | sample 12_EM_MG_FD_207224 | JGI IMG/M metagenome (GOLD analysis project Ga0307510, IMG submission 207224) | Populus trichocarpa ectomycorrhiza microbial communities from riparian zone in the Pacific Northwest, United States - 12_EM | ecosystem: Host-associated > Plants > Roots > Unclassified | place... | reverse complement strand
ACCATAATACAATCAAATCCCTCCCCAGCATCAAGAATCTTTCTATAACTTGATTGAATTGCTCTCTTTTAGCAGATAAAGTAAGAAGGAAAGTAAAATACCGTTCGAAATTTCAAACCAAATCTCATAATTAGCTAAAGCTCTTTATGCCAAATTCAAAAACTTGATTGAATTGCTCTCTTTTAGCAGATAAAGTAAGAAGGAAAGTAGAACACCATTCAAAATTTAAACTTCATTAGTTCATTCTCAAGTTATATATACACAAATCTACCAAACTAACAAGGAAAGTAAATAATATTCTGTACTGGGATGAAAATAAATATCCATGAATTAAGTTTCGGGTATTATCCATACCCGAATCCAAACTTAAGTACCTCGGAACTCTTATATTATGAACAGAGATTACAAGTACAAGTAAATAGATTTAATATATAGCTTTCGTAGTTTTTTTTCTTCTTTTTTTATAGGAAAAATAATAGATTACAACATACATGGCCAGAATTCATTTTTCTGGCAAACAAAGGATCACCAAATTCCAATTAGCAGAAACCTGGCTTTCTTGTTGATTAATCATCATTAACAGCACTATTAGTACTAATTAAGCCATTAAATATCACAGGCTTAAGCTTATTCTTCCAAATCTCCTTGTAACATCCAGCATCACCACCATTCCTCTTAGCCTCCACAACAAACAAAGTATCAGTCAACCTGCGAATCTCGACCGACAGCATCAAATTACCATCTTGCCCTTCCATCTCCAGCCCCCATGCTTTCCTTCTCCTCACCCTCAACCTTTCCTCCTTGGCAAACTCCTCAACTCTCTTCACCAAATCCTCCGGTGATTCGGTCGAGACAAATCTCTCTCCGTCGTCAACCACGTTATATGAATCATCAAACATCCCTGATAAGTTCAAACCGGAGGAGAAAGATATGATATCGAAGGCATTCAAGCTTGTAGAAGCCAATTCCTCGTCTTTTCTCTCATCATCCTTGTTGAACTCCTCGTCGTAGAAGTTAATTTCCTTATGCTTCCCTTTCTTGAACCAAGGATCCTTCAAGATCTCATCAATGGTGATTCTTGTCTCCGGATTCGTATCAAGAAGCCGAGACAAGAATCGTTTCAAATCGGTGGACATCCACTTAGGGCATCGGAATTCACCTTTGTAAATCTTTTTATACATGGCCATCAGGTTTGGATCATTGAAGGGCAAATACCCAGCTGCTAAGACAAAGAGAATAACACCACAAGACCAGACATCAATCTTAGCACCATCATAACCTTTCTTTGCAAGAATCTCCGGGGCAACATAAGCTGGAGTTCCACAAAGCGTGTGCAAAAGCCCATCAAGTTGGGTCTGATCTCTGACAGCACTCAGACCAAAATCTGAAACCTTCAGGTTCCCATTTTCATCAAGAAGCAAGTTTTCAGGTTTCAAATCCCGGTGAAAAACCCCCCGAAGATGACAATAACCGACCGCTGATATCAACTGTCGGAAGTATTTCCTGCTAAGATCTTCGCTAAATCTTCCTTTAGCAATTTTAGTAAACAATTCTCCACCTTTAACATACTCCATGACGCAATAAATCTTCGTCTTGGAAGCCAAGACTTCGATGAGTTTCACAATATATGGATGGTTTAGCTTTCGCATGATGGAGATCTCCCGCTTTATGTTAGCAATCAAGCTAGGGCTAGAGATCTTCTTCTTGTTGATAATCTTTATAGCAACACTTTTTCCTGTTTGAACATCTCGTGCATGGTAGACCTTCGCAAAGGCTCCACATCCAAGAAGCTTTCCAACGTCATACTTGCCAAATAAGGCATTTTCGGAAACTTGTTCGATCTCTGGCATACCGTTCTCACCTAGAGATCGAGCCCGTCTGGTACCTGCTCGACCCAATAAAGGAACAGCAACAGCGATAACAATAACTGGATAATGGCTGAAAGAAGGCGAGGAAGAGAGGCAAATTTAGGGATGTTGGAAAAACTTGGAGGAGAAAGTTTGAGTGAAGGAGATTTGATGATGGAACAATTTTTTATTTTCTTTTATTTTTTTATGTGATGGGGCTGTATGTGGAGGTGGTTACAGTGTCTATTGACTACGCGTTATGGTGGAAAAGCAACTGGCTTTTATAAACCGTGTTTTGAAAAAAAAAATTGGAAAATTTTATTGTCATACACCTGGTGGGATGTTATTGGGTGGAAAGTCAGGGGACTTGTACGAAAGACACGTTGGTGACACGCCCAGAATCTTCTTTTGGTATTAGTATTTTTCTTGTATTTGCTTGTACACATAGGGCTATTTTTAATTTTGTGTTTTAAAAATATTTTTTAAAAAAATTAAAATATTTTTATTTTTTTTATTTTAAATTAATATTTTTTAAGATTTTTAGATCATTTTGATGCACTGATGTTAAAAATAATTTTAAAAAAATAAAAAAAATATTATTTTGATACATTTCCGAGTAAAAATTGTTTTGAAAAATAACCGCAACTATACTTTCAAAACTCAAGTTATTGGATGATTATTTTTTTAATAAAATTAAAACCATATCATATTAGAAAAACAATTATTTAAAATTAGTCCAATTATATCTATCGAGTTGATATATCAAGTTATTCAAATTAATATCTAAATTAGAATAAAAAAATTATATAAAATTAGCCACAATTGATAACAATGCTTAATTATAGGCACTTAGGATTTAATTATACAGAATCATGACATGTAAACAGTTTTTGTTTTTCTTAATTTGGAAGATAAATTGTGAAGAGTTTGTGTAGAAGGCAAGTAGATCTTCAAAAAACAACAATGACTTGGCTTTCAATCAATCAAACATGGAAATCATCTTTTTTCAGTAAGGTTATGATTAACAATTAGCTGGTTACCATTTTATTGGTGCGATTGTAACTGTGTTTTTCTAAATTTATTTTTTTATTTAAAATAATTTATATATATATATATATATTTAGATTTTTTTATATAAGAGTTTATTTTTTCTCAAAGAAAACAGTCTTACACTTTATATACAGTAAAATAGTTTTGGCTTGGCTCAGCAGGTCCACCCGGAATCTGGCTGATCCGGGGCTGGAACTGGACTGAGTTGAAGAAAAAAATAGGGTAATAAAAAACCCGGTATGATACCCAATTGACCCGGCAGATTGACCTGGTGACTGGTCAAAAACTCGGTTGCAACCCGTTGACTTTTGTTTTTTTTTTATACTAAAACGACATCATTTTAATTTTTTTAAAAATAATTGACTCAACTGATCCGATCAAAATTTAAAATTCAGGTCTTAAAATAAGCCGGGTTTGAAGTTAAAAAAAAATAAAAAAAGCAGACATGATAGCCATAATTGGTGGACCTTGGAGGATGATGGTTAGTTCACCTCAGAATTTTTGGATTTGACCGAGAAACTGTTTCCGAAAACGTGGCAGGGACGGCGAGGAACATCGACGCCAATATATAGAAAGATAAATAAATAATTTTGAGATGTAAACATATTAATTTAAAGGCCTAAGAATTCCACATAATTTTGCAAAGTATATATTAAAATATAATAAAAAATAGAAATATATAATTTTGCAAAGTATTTATCAAGTCAAATCTAAGCAACATAAAGTTTGCTGTATATAAAATAACATTATATATTAACTGCTCACGAAAGTGATGGTGGCGACAATAAATCTGACCCAGGTGATTCTGGGAGTTTCCACACTGTAGGATATTTGTCACTGCAATAGTAGTATTTTATGAACAATTAATGGATGAGATTAATACTAAATTCCATTATTAAAGAATCTCTTTGGTTTTTCAAAATTAATCAGATAGTTTCTCTAGGTTTAAAAACAATTAATTTTTCTTCATATTTTCAAATCTATTTGTAAATTGATCCTTTTTCACTCATTTCATGATTTTTTAATTTAATTTATTTTTTATTTCAAGAAAAATAAAAAAAATGGATAGCATAAAAAGGGTGATGAGAAAAGAAGATATTTTTTTTAAAACAAAAAATTATTGAAATAAACATGATAAAAAAATGTTCGTGAGGCTAGTTAGTTGTTTTTTAAATTAGAAGAATTATTTAATTTGCTTTGAAAAATTAAAAAGACTAGGCTATAATTTATTTTAAAATTTGCTACATATCTACATCAAACATCAAACAATTATTATTCTTGAAATTTCTGATAAAACTAAGTATATTCAAGTCTTCTAATAACTCTAAATTAAATAACTAGATAACGACTTGTCGGTCCGATATCCTATTACACGGGATGCCCACACGCAACACTCTGTATATGCTTTTGTTTCTCACCCTCTCTGTCAGTCTCACTTGCTCGTATCTATCTTCCCTCTTATCTTGTCTCCCCCCACTTGCTTGGACTTCTTGTTGCCTTTTTATAGGTGACTAACAATCCTTTTTATAAAGGAAATAAATCATCATTTTCAAGAGGATTGATCATCATTTCTAGAGATTAAGTGCTGGCCACCAATTTTTTTAAGTTAAATTGAATTGAATTGAATTGAATTTTTTAATTAAGTTCTTAATTGATTTTCTAACTTGGTTATTCACTACCAGAAAATTAATAAATACAAATAGAAACACTGACAGAATATTTTTGTCGGTAAATTATAGTGAATTTTACCGACGGAATATTCTCTCGGTATATATCGAAGGAATTATGATGGGAAAAAAAATAAAAAAAATACAAAAAAATACGATGACATGTCATTTATGCCAACAGAATCACTGACGGATTGGAAAGTCATCGGTGTTATTTGACGGGTTTCTAAAAATTTTCGAGTAAATTAAAAATTTTAAATTAAATATTATTAGTATAATTACTGCTACTACTACTACTATTATCATTACAATACCCCTTCCCTACAGTGTTAGTTTTTTATTTTATTTTATTCCAGTGGTATTTTGGTTCTTTTATTGTTCATAAATATATTGAATAGATAAAGATATCCTCGTACAAATCCATAATGACTAATACATCCTGTGAAAAAAACAAAAATACTCCTAATTTAAAGGCAAGCAAATTTTTCTTGTGAATGACAACAAAGTCATTACACTATAATGATAAATAGAAAAATGTGAGAGGGGCTATAGCGTTTTTACCTTTTGTTTTAGTTGTTTTGTTATAATCTCGTAAAATTGATGGTGAAATAAAAAAAGCAAAAATAAATAAATTGGGAAACCTTATTTTCATCCTTGATGTGCTATTTGGTTCTTAATTTCATTATCTAACAATTAATTTTATCAACTCCTATTTAAGGCACCAACATTTCTCAAAAAGATCTCCTTCTATCCAACATCATCCCAATTTGTAAAAACTGAAAATTTCAAATTCTATTCAAGAGGAACATGCTTCAAAGGATTCAATTGAACAATGCCATGTAATTCAAGGATCCAATTAAGAAAGAAATTGAGTTAGAAACTGCATCTAGAGTTACTTGATAGATTGGGAATTGATTTGAGGTTTTTCTAAACAAAAGAAATAATGTTGAGAAATATCATGAAAGATACCAATTCTAATATTAGAGCAAATATATGATAATTGCCAATTGATCATCATCATGCAATATTTCAATGAGAAAAGGGATATCAATAATCCAAGAAACCAAAGTCTCCAACGTAAATACGGACAACATAGAAATGAACAAACAAATAGATCGAAACAAAATCCACGTACATTAATAGATAACAAGGTACAATACTAGTACGTACGTGCACTCTCTTGGTTATAAAATTTCTCACCTATGCTGTTTCTTGGAAACTCTCCATCTCCATGTCTGATTCAATTCCTGTTCACCTCTTCTGTGTCTTTTTGGCTCGTGTACACCTTGCACGTGAGTGTTCATACTTCATAGGATTCCCTGTGAGAAATTTCCTTGCACTTGCACTTCATGCTCACCAAAATACTTGCATTTCATTCTGGAATAGCTAGGAACCATAAGTTTTTCAAGCATCACGTGAAATTATAGTGGCATTTGTGGGGGACTCTCAAAGTGAAAATTAATATATGCTGCTTTTGATTTCGAATGTACATGAACAATTATATGTTAGCAACATTTATGAAAATATGGATCAAGCACGGGATTTTTCTTTGTCATGATCATCCAAGACAACTATTGATCAGAACAATAATAATAATAATAATAATTTGTCATTTGATATATTTGTGATAGTACAACCAAGAAAAAGTGTTAGCTCTATCAGGACATCCTTTTTGTCTGGACCAGCACAAAGTGGTAGCTCTGCTGACTTGACCAGCCCCAAAAAACATGGTGGTTGTCGTAGTAAAATAGCCCTATCATTTGGGCTAGCCTTAATCGGCAGGGTGACTCTCTGTTTAGGACATTTTGCCATCTAGCTCGGGCCCAAACGAACAACAATTTCTTGTTTTTAGACTCCTAATAATCATGGGACCAAATTAATCACAATCCCATGCAAATCTTCAAGAAGCTCGACGAATGACATACACCATAATAACAGTGTTATGACCTCCAAAAAAAAAATCAGTATAGCAGTGAACTCTTCTATTTTTTTCATGAACTGTCAGCACGATATCTACCTTCTTTTTTTTTTATTGATGGTTATCTCTGTGCCTACCGGTCTCTTAAATGGACGCAGATCTTTTTCCCCACCTAAACTTCTCTTCAGTATGACTCGTATAATTATTCTCCATCTATACGGTGGTTGAGACTCCATCAACAAGATACTTTCATAAATATCTCAAGTTATTAGGTAAATATAAAGATCATGAGAGATATAATAATTGCAATATTCACTCTCTTAAATCCCTGTTCTCGTGATTATACTTTTTATTTTATTTTATAATTTACTAACTTAATATCGAATAGTCTTCTATTTCAATAAAGTACTAACTTAATATCTACTGTAAGATTACGAGTACAAGCATGAAATAATATCTTTTTAGAAGTCAACAATATAGTGGATTTGCGCCAGCATCGTGGATATTTATGATTCATCTTCGGACAATTGATCATGTACAAGTGTTCTTGTGAAGTAAAAGAGGTAAGGTGAGGTGCTGTGTTCAAATTCCACCTTGTTAAATATATCCTTGACTAATTTCATAAACGATAAGAATGAAGGAAAGAAGAACTCTTGTTAATTGCATTAATCATGACAAGGTCATCACTCATCCGTGATTATCCATGACAAACTTATTAATGAACAACGTCTTTTGCTCTGTCTTTACTTCATCACCCACTCAAAATCCCAGAACTATCTTAACAGTTATATCAAACCGGATCACGGCAAGAGTAGAATTTCTTCTGGTTCGAGAAGTTTTTTGTATCGGAATATTGCAAGGACTGATAGAGATCTCAGAGCTATCTTAATAATTATATCACTTTAAGAACCGATAGAAACTACAGCAACAAGAAACAAGCGCCATCACTCTATCGGGTTTTTGTACACAAATCTTAGCTTTGCCTGTTTAGCATAGCTGAATTGAAACGTAGACCAATCACACGGACACAAGAGAAAAGAATTCCTTATTTACAACAGAGTATGGATTAATTATCAGACTAAAAAAAAGTTGATAATTAATTAACTAGAAGGTGTGTATTTAACCACTAATAGTTGTTATTGTCTCACCTGTAAAGGTTTAATTGCAAAGCTGGGTTGAATCTTTCTACTCAGCACAGTAAAATGAAAAAAAAACAAAAACCATGGACTTAGTTTATTGAAATCATATTGGGACTGCTAGCTGGTGTGAAATTTGGAAGTTCATATAGCTGGAAGATCCCATCACTGATGGTGTTCGTTCCAACTGGACTCGGGCTTTGTTCCTTAAAGTTCAAGGAAGGTGTAAGGCTAGGACCCAAAAAGTGTCACTGTTGGCCTTGCTATATTTTTTTTGTGGACTTGTGGGCTGGACAGTGACATTGTTATTTGGTTTCTTATAGAAAATACAAGTATAACAGAAACAGAGGATAGAGGGAGTATGTTTTCTTGTACATTCTATTTTGAAACAGCAACTATTCACTCTAGAATTGTTCTGTATATAAATTTATTTTATAACTTTGTCTCTATCTCTAAAATAAAAAATATTTAGGCCGTGTTTTTTTTCATGAAAAGTGGTTTTTTTGAAAATCAATTTCTAAATTTTCTCGTATTTGTTTACTATGAAACAACAAGTTGGTCAATATAAAACATTTTCTAGAAAAATTTGGCTCAATTTCCACAAAAAATATATATTTTTTTATTTTGAGCAGAAAATACTTTATAGAAGTTGCAAATTTTTTTAAAATATCTTGCTATTTGTTAATTATATCAAGTTTGATCCTCGATCTGATTGCTATATATTTTATTTTGAATTTTTTTCTTTAATTTAATTTCTTAGAATTTAATTTTTTTATTTTTATATCAAAGCAAATATATATTCCAATCAATTATTCCAAGAGAGGGAAACTGACATTATTAACAGATATAAATGGTAGGTTAGGTGGCTGAATTTGTAAAGGGGTGGCTAGATTTGCTAATTAATTAGGAGAGTGGGGTTACTATTTTGAAAGAGAAGGAAAAAGAAGAAAGGGGGAAGAAAGAATTGTTAGGTTTTAATTCATTTAAATTTATTGATGAAATTTTTATTTATAATTTTGTTGTTATTATTGAAGTGTTAAATTATCAATGAAATTTTTATTGATTTTTTTTATGTTTTCAATTTTATTGCAATTTTCATAAAAAATTACTGAAGAAAAATATTCTATCGCTATTTTTGTCAATAATTATCAACATAAATATTTTGTTATTATTTCTGTCAGTATTTTTATTGATATTTATCAATTTTCTATAGTGTTTTATCATCGAAGGAGTAAAATAGAAAGGAGAAAAAAACAAAAGAATGGTAGAGGTCAGAGAAATAAAATAAAAGTAAAAAGGAAGAAGCAAAGATGAGGCATCAATTGGGAAAAGAGACTAGAGAGTGGTGTGGCAGTAGCTAGCCAGCTTTAGGCCGCAGAGGGCAGGAAGGGAGTGGAGATTAAGGATTGCTTGTTGTTTATATGCAATTTTTCTTGCAGGGTTGGAAAACATATCAAGACAGAGAGAAGAAAGCCTGCAAAGTCTTCAACATGGTAAAGCTCAGGATCCCGCCATGATCCAAATAACTTAGATACCTGGTTACCAACTATCCATTACATCAAGAATTTTTGTTTTACCAACTATCCAAATATGTATCAGTTTGTACATATTTTGATTAATTTCATGAGTATTAAAATTAACAATCATATAAATTTTTAATGATTTTAAAGTTTGTGAAATTATATTAAAATTAAAATTCTCGATCACAGACAAGCTGGACATAGAAAGAGATAGAAAGAGGTGAACAAAAGTGAATGTTGGGTTTACTCCAAGTGAGATTTGGTTTAGTAATAATTTTGCATGGGAATTGAAAGGAGGAGTATTCGCTCACTATTCAAGTCCATATGTAGAATTACAAAAAAAAGAAGAAGAAAGTAGTTTATGACTTTGAAAAAGGCTCGCATTCTCTCAATCTTTTCCCTACATTATACTCATCTGTACGCAGTGGCTAGCTAGCTGCTTATAATTATATTTGTCTTCTTGAAGGAAGTTTTTAGCACTAGCTTTAAATTTCTCTACTTGCTAATGGAGTGCTTGAAGTGAAAAAGATCACTCATCTTCAACAACAATCCCTCTCTCTTTCGTTATGTCTCCTTCACCATCTTCTCTTTGTCATTTGTTGCACTCTTCAGTCCCTTCACTTCCAAGGCTACATGTCTAGGCAAGCTCCAATTCTCACCAATTCTCTCTCTACTCTTCTTTAAACTTCCATGGTGATCATCGATAGTGTTAATTGTTCTTACCCCATTTCCATTTATACACTAACATGTATTAATTGAATTCCTTGCAGGCCTAATTAAGGTGCCCATTGTCTGAAAAGGCTGATAATTTTTATTTCCAGGTGATTATTAAATGATGATCTTCTGATCTTGTAACCATACAAACAGCTATGCTGAGCCCTCTGATGGAACCATCGGCCATATGATTTGGATTTATTAGTTACTAGAGTACAACATAGGAATTAATGTACTTGTTTTTTCTTAGGGTAAACCATGCCATTCTCATCCAGCGCACATCAGCCAGACTGACGATTCATTTCCTTATTTACTGCTTCACATTTGTCCTGTTTCCATGAATGCTGATAACTTGCGCCACCCGGTTTCACTTAAACCATGTCCATGCACTCTAAATTCCATATCCCATCTATCAATGTCAAGTCGTGAAGGCTAGTGCTCCTCGTTCTAGGCTGTTCTTTGTGCGCACGTTAGCACATGTAATGATATTCACCAAGTGGGAAATTGAGCTAGGTAATCATTGTGTACAAATTCTTATGTGTACTATGCACATGATTGGTACTATGCCAATCATTGATTGAATGATTTTTTTCCAAGAAAGCTGTGCTAATTATTAGATAATTAATGGGGTTATTGTTAAGTTCACAGAATTAGAATAAATCACATAAATTTACCTTGAAAACACTTGTTTAAGTTCACAAAATCACAAAATAAAGGCATAACACTTTGTGGTGGTTATATATCAGGTAGTGTTAATATCATATTCTTTACATAATAAAGTAAATTAGGGAAACCTATATATGTTCCTATCCTCCTCAACATTCATCATGGTAGGCTTAATAATTAACTGTTAACATTTTTGCTCCATATAGTCACCACACAAGCAAGAAATTTCATCAATTCGAGTTCCTTTTTCTCTCTTTTTTTCTTAAGAAAAAATATCTAGCTAACTGCATGATTATATATCATCATGGCATGTACAGCTTGTTCCCACATTTGCACCTCCATGCTTCTGGGTAATACTCAGTAGTAACCGGAGTCCCCGGCGGCATAGCCACATGCACCGGCTTGCATGGGGTGCAATTGCCACACTTGGACGTGCACCGCGGTGGAGATGACCCTGGCCCACTCAAAAACCTCCTTGCCATGCTCGAAGAAACCTCCATTTGTTCATCATAACCTCTTGTCTTCTCAAACTCCTACAAAAATACCATAACCCCATTAATTATCTAATAATTAGCACAGCTTTCTTGCAAAAAGTCAATCAATCAATGATTAACATAGTAGCAATCATGTGCATGGTACACATAAAAATTTGTGCACAATAATCACCTAGCTCAGTTTCCCACTAGGTGAACCATCCTTACGTGTGCTAACGTGCGCACAGAGAACAGCCTAGGACTAGGAGCACTAGCCCTCGCGAGAAGACATTGATAGATGAGACATGGAATTTAGAGTGCATGGACATGGTACCGGTTAAACCGCTGAGCATTGGTGGCGCTAAGTTAACGGCATTCATGGAAACAGGACAAATGTGAAGAGGTAAATAAGGATAGGTATGGCATGGTTTACCCTTAAAGGAACAACTAGTACATTCCTATATTATACTGTATACTGTGATGACTAATAAATCTAAATCATATGACTGATGTTTTCATTGGATCAGAGGGGTCAGCATAGCAGTTTGTATGGGATCAGAAGATCATCGTTTATTTTTTTTTCTTTTTGATAAATACTAGAAGATTAGAATTTTGAGGATGTAGGTACTAGGTACTGACAAGACATAACTTGATCTTTGATCATAACGGGGAAAAGCATATATTGGAAATCTTGATCAAATATGTTGAGTAGAACCAAAAAAAAAAAAACATTTAATCATATGGTAAATTATTTAAAATTAAATTATTGATGGTATAATGCATGTGGGAAATTAATGAAATTGATAAGAAGCAGTAATGGCATCGGTACAATGAAGTATATTGTAGGTAAGTGAAGTGCAAGCAAATAATAAAAATTAATTAATAACCAAACTCACCTGAAAATAAAAATGATCTGCCTTTTCAGATAGTGGGCACCTTATGCCTGCAAGGAATTCAATTAATACATGTTAGTGTATAAATGGAAATGGGGTAAGAACAACTAGCACTATAGTGAAAATAGTGAAGTAAAAATTAATGAAGATGGTTGATGATCACCATGAAAGTTTAAAGAAGAGGAGAGAGAGAATTGGTGAGAATCGTAGCTTACCTAGACATGTAGTATTGGAAGTGAAGGGACTGAAGAGTGCAACAAATGACAAGAAGAAGAAGAAGATGGTGAAGGAGACATAATGAAAGAGAGAGGGCTTGTTGTTGAAGATGAGTGATCGTTTTCTCTTCAAGCATTCCATTAACAAGTAGAGGGACTCAGAGCTAGTACTATAAATTCCCTTTAAGAAGACAAATATATAAGCATGATCAGCTAGCTAGCCACTACGTACAGATGAGTATATACATGTAGGGAAAAGATTGACAGAATGTGAGCCTTTTCCAAGGACATAAACTTCCTTCTTTGTAATTCTTTGACTCTCTTTAAGACTTGGATTCTACAGTAATAGTCACATATGGACTTGAATAGTGAGAGAATACTCCTTCTTCCAATTCCCATGCAAAGCTCGTACTAAACCAAATTAATAGCTAACATCTTATTCTTATCCTTCTTGCTAGAGTAACCCAAAATTCACTTTCGTTCATCTGTCTCTCTCTATGTCCTTGTCTCTCAAGAATCTTGATGTAGTGAGTAGTAGGTAATTAACTAGGTTTGTGTGTTTGAGTGTGTTAGCGGGGGTGGTTGCAAATATGGAAAATATATTTGGAAAAAGTGGGTTGTGACTTGTGAGAGATCTTTGCAAATTAAGAAAGTATATTGCTGTGTGTGTGATTGTGTGTGTGTTTGTGTGTGTGTGTGTGTGAGAGAGAGAGAGAGAGAGAGAGAGAGAGAGAGAGAGAGAGAGAGAGAAGACGGTGAATCTAAGTTATTTGGATCATGGGTTCCTAATCTTTACAATGTTGAAGTATTGGATTCTCTATTTGCAGACTTTCTTCGTTGTCTTGCTGTGTTTTCAAGACCAAGCATGAAAAATTGCACATAAACAACAAACAATCCATATAAAAGTGGTTGGTTAAAATGTGATGCTAATGGTTTGTAGTTCATTTTAGCATCTATAAGCCTTAATATTGCTCAATTGTTCTATTGTTCTTGCCTGTTTAATTTTGAAGAAAATAATAGATTAAAACGTTTCAATACAAGGAAGTAAAAATGATGAATTTCATTGGAAATGAAGTAATCAAATCCATCAAAATTTCTCAATAATCACATTATCATATTTAAAAAAATCACCGTATCAATTTCTATTTATAACAAAAGTGAAAAACAATTATTTTTATTCAAGCATGCATCATCGTATTCACGGCTCTAATGAATTTTTTATTTTTTTTTATATCAAGAGTATAAGCTCATAAAAATATTATAGATTTTACACTTTTTTTATTGTGTTAATAAAGGCTACCACTGTATATAAAAAAAAGATATTAGAGACTAAATTTAGTTGAAGAAATAAAGATAAAAACATAAAATAAATTTATTTATAAAAAATCTTGAAATAAATTTATGTATTTTCAAAATATAAAATACACGAGAGATATATCTTTTTTATTTTCATTGTCTCAGTCTTTTTTGATATGATTCAATAATCAAATACTAGTATCTAGTATAAGGAATTATATTTCAGATCATACTTATTAATTTATCATCATAGATTTTTTTTTGAACCACCATAAATTTAACATAGATAGAGAGCAAAAATAAATGCAGGAACTGCATGTTATTTGGACATATGCAATGTTATGGAATTTGAATTTTCTAGCATCCATTATTGGTTTGGTTGAATTATTAAACTCCAACAACCAATGAGGACTTAGATGCTTTGGAATATTTTGCTATTTGAAATTGAAATGTCAAGAACATTATTTTAAAACACATATATATGACACAACTTCCCTGCTGGCCAGTCGTTGCTGCATTTTAGGACCCAAAATTTCAACTCAACTTGCCACCATGGAAACAAAATGTACATGTTGTCTGCCGTATTATGTGCTTGTGGGGCTTTGTGGCCAGGCTAATTGAAGGAGTGGTGTCCATAATTTTAGAAAAAGATATCCGAATTTAATCATATTTAACTGATTTTAACTCAAATCAAATAGATGATAGTCATTAGATTGATGGGTCCGGTCCATATTTAAAACCACACACTATGATATTTTTTAATCATTTTTTTCTTGATTTTTGAGGATAGAATTTTCATAATTGGATTGGAATTTACACAAATATTTTCTTTTAATCTATATATATATTTTTTTATTAATATGAATGTTCAGGCCAGTTTGTGCGCATCTCGACTAATCCTACGAACCCTGAAGTTAACGATGATGTAAGCCTTCAATAGCCCTGAGGCTTGTGAGATTCCAACTAGTAATCTCTAGGGAATAAACATAAAGCTTAACCAGTTAAGGTATAACCTTCGGGATATCTTTCCATCTATATTTGTATAGAAACCCATGCATGTACAACCTAAATCAACACTAAAAAACAATCAATTTAAAGGCATTTAGCTAGGAAGTAAATGAATCTGATTAAGCATTTTTTATTTATTGGCCTGATCTCAAATTTATGCGCGCAACTAGCCTACGAGCTGGATATCCTCACACTCAGGGAATTGTTTTGCATGAGAACACCCTTGGATAGGCCATTATCAATGACTTGAAGTGGAACAGAAAGGATGGGAATATGCATGGGATGTCATCACTGGCCAAGCAGTACCGTTTCCAACCTTATCAATGGACTTAATAGATTCTTAAGGCAAGAACTTGAAGATAAAACCCAAACAAATTGTGTAAGATATATGAATGGATCAACTCAGGCTGTACCCTATATCCTGCTCAGACTAAATTCCAAGGAGGACGTATACTCCACATGGTCCTAATGACCTTTCAATTCTCTCCATCGAACCTTTTACCTTTCTAAAAAAGTATGAACTTTTTAATTCTCGAAATTAACAGCCAAAATCTCTAACCTTCACTTAACCTTCGATGTGTGTTTAATTTTTTTTTTTTTTAATCCTATCGATCCTCTTCCTAGTTAAAACTCCCTTTTGTGTTATGAACAAGTAAACTCTATCAAGAGTCTAAAACCATTTCCTGTACTAATAGCATACAATTTAGGATTCTATCTTACTATAAATTCCATAACCTTGCATTTTCACACATGCATCTTGAAAGAATATTTTTAACTATTATAAAACTCAGGGTGGCCCAACAAGTTAACATAAAGCCTAATTTGATTTGGGTTTCAAAAAAAATAAAAAAGAAGATTGATCCGAGTGACTCGATAAAATTTTTTTAATATATTGATAAAATACATTATTCACATTCAAATTAATATATTTATGAATCTTTTTACTATAACTTTTTTAATTCAATTCCAAAATAAAACAGATAATTTTTATTTTAAAACCAATTTGAGATCACTATATAAAAGTAATTCCATTTCTAGTTTAGCCGAAACTCCAAGGCATCCATAAAATACTATGGTCCAAACATATAATCTCTAAAAAAAATTACAAAATAAATATTTGAAAATTTAAATTAACATAGTTTTAATTAATGTATAAATTGGTTCAAGAATATTTTTTTATGTTCAATTAAGAAAATTCCCAAATTGACTTTTGCCCCTCCAAAGCTTGAGGTTGGACAGTAACATGGAAAAAATGAGGGTGACAAGTGAAGACAATTATCCATCCTGACAGACTCATCTCAATTATTTAACTTGAATAAAGCCGATGGTCTCTGTGTTGTAGATTGTGACAAATGGGAATTTAATTTCCTATAGAAATAAATTTTTAATAGTGAATAATTTGGAAATATCTTTGGGTCCACAAATGGAGGGCCTGTAAAAATTCTTTCTCAGACAAAGCCAATGGTAGCGACAGTGAACTACTGTTGGATCAGGATCTTGGAAAAAATGCCCATGGAAAACTAGACATATAGCACCTAAAATCTCACTACAAACAGAAGAGAGGTCATGCAAAATCCAATAGAATTTTTTTTTTCCTTAGGACCTGTAATAAATATAGGATTGAGCTGTAAATAAAGTCATCATATCATATCTTATTAACAAAATATTAAAAGAAGTGTTTTTAGTATGCATCAAAACACTATTAATTTTAATAATGTTTTATATTATTTATTTTAATTTACTTTTTATAAAATTATTTTAACTTTATGATCGAGTCGCATGTTTAATTAATGGGTTAATCCGATTGACTTTGATTTTTTTTAATTTATTTTTTTAATAGTATTTTGTTTTTTGAATTTTTTTTCAATTTCAATTTTATCTTTTAAAAATTAGTTTATTGGGAATTGAACTTTATGATTTGGTTTTAATTTGTTTTCTATATAGTTATATCAATCTTATAATCCAGGTTACAGGTTTGACGGGTTAGTAACATTGAAGTGCATGACTACAATTTATTTTCCCATCTGGTTTTAGATAGTTAAATATTCATGCATTTATATAATTAAAAAAAATTACTTCGATTGAAACCTAGATCTAGTTGGGTATTGAAAAAACATCAATCAATTTGTGCCAATTCATTTGTTGTCCACAAGAGTTGGCTTTGGAATTAAAAATATCTACAACTATTTTTGGAAGGCCAATATGGTCCTAGGAATTCTAATAATTTTGAAAATTTAGGTTTTACTGATTTGAATAAAAGAGCTGAGTCCTTTAAGAAAAAAAGTTGCAAAGGAAAAGACAAAAACAAGTTGAAATCATCAAGAAAGCTGCATCAACTCAGAAGATAAAAACAAGTAGCCGAAATCTTTAAGAGATCTTGTGGGGGTGACTACAAACAGTTTCCAAAATTCTCCCGCCACCACCTTTGAATCAAATATTGTAATATTGTAACATTATTGAAGTGATAGCAGTTTGATGGATGACTTTGTAACAACCACTTACTTTTGAAGTTAGCTTGATCCACAGGCCCTTTGTCTCTGAATTATGCAAAGTGCAAACAGCTTTTGCAGCATTGTTTGCAAAAAACAGTCACTTTGGCTGGCCCCTTGATACATGAGAAGGCAAGTTGTAGAACAGTGAAAACACTGAAAAGAAGTTGTAAATATGCAACATCCATGATGAAGTGATAATTGTTGGGTTTTACAAAACAATTCAAACAATGAAAATTATAAATTAAATTTTTTTTTGAAGTTCCAAATATCTTGTTGACAGATCTAGAGTTTTTTAGGATTCATATGAAGATTTCCTAAAAATTAGATATTTTTTTGGATTTGAATATTTGTTTTAAGGTTGAGTTATCATAAATTATAAGTCGTTCTAGTATCTGACCTTTACTGGTGACTAATAAAAAATCTCATAAATTCTTTTAGGATAAAGTGATTGTTATATTTTAAAGTACCAACTTTTTTTTTTTATGTTTTAAATGTATACGTATTATATTTTTCTCATCTTAGGAAACAAGAAACATAACTTTTAATTTATAAAGAAATCTAAAAACCCTATAAATAAATAAAAAATCAATTTCCCCTTCAAATAACTTTTATTTATAAAAAAACCCTATATATAAATACCAATTCTTAAGATCAACATGCATTATCATTATTATTTTTTCATTGTGTGAAAACATACTAAAAAAAAACATGAATTGTTCTCTGACCCTGTTCTTCGATTTGTTCATTCCAATTAGGCCTCTTAGCTAGGCCTGCTTAAGTCCTCCCACTAGATTTGCACTGCCAATGAAATACAAAACCCCTGTGGCCCATTTCTCATAATTTCTATGTATTTCCCCTCGCTGGCACACAGGGCCGAAGAGGTAGGTGCTACCCTACACCTTTCTTGCATCACTTCAACGGCTATGTTTCAGTCTGATAATTAAATTCCTTTTTCTTGGGAAACTTAAAACTTCTGACTCAGAACATTTAGAAGAAAAAAATCCAGGAAAAGAAACCAGCGTGCGGTTAATAGTTAGTCTTTTAACAACACAAGTACCTCCTTTGGTTTGATAATTGTCTTGTGGTTGTTTCTTCCTTTGGGCTACCTGCAAATTGGGTCTGTAATTTTAATGGCCATTTGAAATCATAAGACATATTGACCTTCTTACCTTCATACTTATTAAACCAGGTCTAGAAATTGATCCGGTTAAAAGATAAAAAATTAAAAAAATATTTGAGGTTTTAATATTTCATGTAAAAAAAATTAAAAAATAATATATATGGATTAGGGCTGCTGTAAATAATAAAGTTTAAAAAATTATTTTAAAAGGTTTTTTTATCTCACATTAAAAATATATTATCTTCTCTTTTTAAGTTGACGTATTTAAACCACAAAAAATTTATTATTCCATATTGAAAAAACACAAGTTTCTTCTTGTAAACATAAAATATATATTATAACAGGCTTCCAATTTCATATTGAAAAAATAAAACCTTTTTCTAGTGTTTATACAGTGAATGTGTATTTGTCAAATACACTTTAATGCCTCTCCCTTAGTTTTTAGCTTATCTTTATTTTAATATCTAGCCAAACAAAGCCTTAAAAAAATCCAGAAAAAATTCTAAAAATTCTAATGACCATTTTGAAATTATTTTTGGATCCCATGCATATTTTCCTGATATTTTTGCTTAATATCGGGTTGTAGATTTACACTGTAAGATATGAACCCGGTATTAAAAATACTTAGTTTTCTCCAAAATTGAAAAAAAATTCAAAACTTTTCCTCATTTAAAAATTACAAAAAAATTTGCTTTTTTTTCACGCATACATCCAAGTCTCTCAATAAATAAATAAATAAAATCATATTTTTCTTGAAAAAATATATTAATATACATGGTGTGTTTTCACATTTTTATACAAAATTCAAAAATATATCTTTGCATGCATTTTAAATTTAATAACTAGTTTATTAAATCCATGAGAACTTGATTAATATTTCAATAACCCCTAAAAATTTTAATTCATGAGAATTAATGGTCAATATTATGATATAAATGCTGGACCTACAAGTAGGCTGATATTTAAATATCAGGAGTTGACCAAAAAATTCTTAGAATTATTTTGAATATTCACCAATTTTATTTGAAGGTATTTTTCACCACAATATACAAGTTGTGGAAAATCCTTTCACCCTCCAGGATAATTGAATTTTGTCAGGGCACCTATATAGATTCTTCCTACAATAATTCATTTGGACATACGAGCCTATAATAAATTTAAAATTTCAGATTTATTCATAAAAGTAAATCTTTTTTTTTTTTAGCTATACACTGACCACCTGCTAGGAACCCATCAATACCTTTAAACCACATCTAAATCACATAATGTAGCCTACATGAGGTAAGGTGTGTTAGGGGTGCTAATACCTTTCTTAACCATAATCAGTCCCTTACCTTCAGAATTTTATATAAGATCAGTATACACGAGTCTCCTAGCGACCCTAAAAATAAACAACTAAATGCATACACACACTACATACTGTTTAAGTGTTCACAAAATTCATGAGTTACTGTATAATGGAATATAATTGAATGATTTGATTATTAATAATAGGATCAAATCAAGTAAGAGAATTTAATCAATTCTCATTCTTGAAAAACAATCTAAATGTAAAACACAAATACAAAAGATGCTAGTTTATTGATAAAACAACAATAGTATATAGGTAGTGTATGACTTTGTATTATTGATTGTTTTTTAAAATGCTTTTCACTTAAAAATGCATCAATATATATATAACACCAACACATCAAAATGATTTAAAACATAAAAAAATAATAATTTAAAAAGTATGACGTGACCGTATAAACAAACAGGGTCTTAGTTTGGATACTGCTTTGAAACAAACATAACAATTATATTGATTTGTAATAACCGAAAACCTCCTCTTCTTACTGGTAAAGATAGGGTGAAAGAATTCAGGTATTTTAGAATTCTAACACAATTTCATAAAATATTTTGGGAAAGTAACGCAAGTTAGAAAAATATTATAAAAATAGCACACTTTGAACATAACTCCTATTAAAAAGCACAGTTGAGCACAACCACTATTGAAAATAGCGGTTGGACACAAATGTTATAGGGAATAACAGGTGTTCCAAAAACCATGTCTCTCTCAATTCAATTAACATATATAGAAAGTCAACAAATTTTTTTTTACGAGGATCCAATGACCAAGAAATGAGATTTAAGATCCAATGGTCAAGAAAGAATGAGTCACCAAAAACACACTGAAGCTCCATTTTCGACACACCCAAAACCGTTAGAAAGATCTCGACAATATAATTTTTAACCACACCTTAAAAGGCCACCAAATATGATTGTAATTTGTTAAAAGTTTTGTTTGGGGTTAATTATAACCTCATTTGGTATTCTTTCAATGTGTAGTTAAAATTTTCTCATCGAGATCTTTTTAATGTTACTATATATCAAAAATAGAGTCTCGGTGTGTCTATAATGACCTATTCTTTCTTTTTCTTTTTCTTCATTTATCTCTCATGCCATATAATTATATCTTTTTTTTTTGCTTGACCATTAAAACTTGAATATCATCTTTTAATTATTGAGTTTTCATAAAAAAAAAATTGGTTGATTTTTGTTTAAAATAATTAATTTATACAAAAAAAATATTTTGAAATATTTACTATGCAACTGCTATTTAAAATAGCTGTTGTATAGAAAAACATATTCTAAAACGTGAATGTTATTAGAAGTCATGTATAAAAACAATTATTTTAAAAGCGGTTGTCTTCAGACTATTCTCTGTTCCAAACACTTTTTAAACTGTTATTTTCCAAAACTTCTAGCAAACTATGCTATTTTTGAAAAAAAAAAAAAAAAACAAAGAATTCAAACACCTGAACCTCTGCATGAAGTGAACAGGTTTTCGCTCCATTTCCCCAAAATTATACACAAAAATATTTGAAGTCGAAACCCTCACGTTCACGAATGACAAAACCAAAGCCAAATTAATAAAATCTGTCTTTCCTTCTTCCAAACAGACACTGCATCTACTTTGAATCCCATCACCATTTTTCCTTTTTAAGATCGGAGATAGACCAGATAGCTAGTTATAACGGAAGCAACTTCAGTTTTCTTGTTTGTTTTGAGTGTTGTTAGAAAGTGTTTTTAGTGCTCTTTTCTGTTTCTTTTTAGCTCAAAGTTTTAATCTTGGACTGTTGTTTGTTTGATGATCTTGATCATAGCGTCCTGTTCTTCTTGAACATCTTAGATTTGGGATTTTTTAGTAAAAGACAAGTAGTTGATTTGATAAAGTTTGAATCTCTTGTGTTCACTTTCTTTTAAGCACTAATCTTAGTTGTTAATATTTGTATAATCAAGTATTAAAACCCCATTTCATTTCTTTAATCTTTGGATGGTTCTCGCTGCTATACTACCAGGTTCAACTCATCTGACCAGAAATCCTGGTTCTTGTCGGTGGTTGATATGCTTTGAAAGATCCCATTTTTGTGATTTTGTTAAGTTTGGGAGATTAGTGTCTGAAAAAATTGTTAAATCCTGTTAATCTTCATTATTAGTAGATCTGTTTTACATTGGGGTTTTAGATATCTCCAAGGAATGGAGCATGCTACCAATAAACTTTGTAAACCCGCTTCAAATATATCTGAAATGGTCTCCAAATTTGCGAAAGCTTGCAAATTGAGATCTATTGGTGTCTTCTCCAATGATCACCGGTATCAAAACAACCTCATTGGAAACAATGATGGCACGTTGATGGGTGAAGATAGTAGTGATGCTGCTGAGGAAACAGAATTTGATGATGAGAAAATCCATCCACAACCTGTTGTAGTTCCAAGCAAAAGCAAAATGTGTGGTGGTAGGGATATTGTGGAGTTGTTTAACACAGTTTCTGCCTTGAAATTAGCTTATATTCAGCTTCAGGAAGCACCTATTCCCTATGATCCGGATAAGATTGTAGCTGCCGATGAACTTGTTGTGGTTCAGCTTGAAGCACTTTGTAAGTTCAAGAAGGCATTTAAGGAGAAGAAATTTTTAAAAACCAAGCTTAATCCCTCTCGTTTTGATTGTCTACGATCAGAAATTGATGTTATTGAGAAGCTTTTAGAGAAATTGATGTCTCAAAATAGAGATAAAGATGCTGAGATTGTACGCCTGCAACAAGAACTCTACGATTTGGATTCAGGGAATATGGCATTGGTTGAGAAGATTAGAAAGAAAAGTTTGGAGAGAGAATATGAGGATTTTGAATGTTTCCATGTTTGAGCATGCCTTCAAAAGAGCTTCGAAGTCGATTCATGACTTTGCGAGGCCAATAATTAGCTTGATGCAAACTTCAGGTTGGGATTTAAACCTGGCAGCAAAGCCCATTGAAAATGGGGTTGTTTATGCTAAAAGGTCAGACAAGAAGTACGCATTTGAAGCCTCCATTGCACGAAGAATGTTTCATGGGCTATCACTTAAATCCTATAACGTGGATGACGTTTTGCGGTTCGAAGATCATGTTGCGTTTCTTGAATAGTATATATTTATTGGAAATAATAAAACAAAATTATTTAAGAATTTTTAGAATTTTATTAGATATATAGATCTAAAATATTTTATTGATATATTACATGAAGATCTGATCTTTTTTTACTTTGAATAATTGTGTAAAGATTTAGTTGTCATAAACCACAAATCGTCTAATTGTCCGGTTGCCAACAATTTAATCCACATCAACCACCAATGAGAAAATTTCTAAATTTCTATTTAGAAGAGAGGTATTATTATGCTTAGAGTGTTAGCTTTATATTCTCTGATTTACATAGTTTTTCTGTCAATCACTCTTAAAAAATAAGAGGCATAACTTACTATTTATAGTAAAATCTGAAAAACCTTATAGATTGATAAAATATTAATTTTTCCCTGAATAATATCCATATATTAATTCAATATAATTTTAGAAATTAACTCAATCAAGTCCTTGAATTTTTCATGTATTAATTATATTTTAGTTTTTAATTTCTAAAATATATTTTAATCAAGTCGTACTTAATTAAATCATTCCAATTTAATTTCCGACTAATAGTTCTTAATTTATGTGACCTATAAGGTTCCTAATATGTTGACCCAAATATAAATTATAATTCTAATTAAATAGAGTTAAATAAATTAAACAATTTAATTTATTATTAATTCAATAATTAATTAATTTATATTTGAAGATCAGGTGCATAATCTAATAATGTGTCATGATCCCTTAAATATTAGAAAAGTCATTAGTGATTTGACTTAACCTTTTAGTGATTGGTTTCTTAGTGTAATTAATATCCTTTCATCAATAATGTTCTGATTTAACATTAAACCATGAATTATGTATGCTATGTTAAATCATATTTGTTCTCTACTTTAACCAATTAAGGATTTCTCAGTCAATATTATTTGAGAACAAATAAAATATTTTTCCCAATTCACCTAGAGTGATGAATCCTTTTTTGATCATTCAAATACTTTTATATAATTCATGTTATACCAATGTTTGTCATTTCATTACCTCGATTAAGATAACATGTAACATAATTAAAGCATAACATTCTTTATATAAGATGACTTAGTGATCTCATGTGAGGCTTTTCATAAACATAAATGATGTCTTCATATATATCAAATTCTCATGCGGGTTAGTTTAGTGTATATGTCTTATGATAAACACATATATATTAATTCTAAATATCCCATATATCTCAGTTTAGATCTCAGTTTAGAAGAACAATTAATTTCTTTTATAAAAAAAAAGAGAACATAATGTAACAGTCTTTACAACTCTAATAAATATCTAGCATTTAAGAGAGCATCAACTAGGAATATTGTAGAAATAATATTTTGATACAATAAAAATCTCATAATTATAAAAAATTTATAATTTTCTTTATAAAGTATTTTTATCTCATGATTTTTATTTTTATTTTAAATTTATTAATCTAATATTATATTAATATTAAAGAAAAATTAAGTTTTTATTAATAATAAATATATATTTATAAAAATATAATAATATAATATGTAACCAACCGATACTATATTAAACTAACAGATCGTATTGATTCTCAGATAGAAAATCCAAATTCAGAACTTTCCAATTTCTGCAGAAAAAAAGTACATGTTTGTTGTTCATCCCATGATGGAGATGCCTTTCTTTCGGAATCTAGACCAGAGGATGTTCGTATTGAGTGGCAAGCGTCTGAGGACTCCTTTCTATCAAATATTCGCAAGAATGGCAAAGTGGGTTTGGATTCTTCAAGGGATTGCGACCTCAATTGATCCCATTTCACAAATATTTTCTGTGAACAGGGGAAGCAAATTCTCAGATGTTTACATGTAATCTGATGAAGAGAACAAGAAAGGTGTGGTCGTGTTTGATGGAGGACAATCCAACTTCAAAGTTGAGTTTACGGTCATGCCTGGGTTCAGAATTGGAAGCACATTGCTGAAATCTCGGGTTTATCTTTCTGAAATGAAACATTCCACAGGAAAGTGATCCATTGAAGATGCTGTAATGACGGGTATCTTTCCAGAGCCGATCACCTTTCTGTTATAATGATTAACATATTTAGGTTAAGTTAGTTGAGAATATGATAGATAGTGAAATGTGGTGGCATTGAAACCCAGAAGCTTAGTGCCTGTACTTCTTCCAAGTTGTTTTTTTTTATATATCTATATATGCTGCAAGCTGCATGAAAATTGTTGTATGCTTCTCCTAGAACTGTAAATAGATAGCTAGGAATTGTGTTTGATTACTATATCGAAACAGAATATATATAGAAACAGAGGAAATATGTCACTTGTCTTTTCTATTTTAAAAGAACAGAAATTCAATTTAACTGTATCTGAAATAGATTTATTATCTCTGTCTACATCACTTCAACTATATATATGTTTTTGTTTCTTTTAACGATGCTAACATATTCCTTAAATTTTTTCGCTTGTGTTTCTTTCTTGCTTATGAACAATTAGTTAATTAAGCTAATCTTTGTGCTGTGGGTTTTTAGAGGCCTTGCTGTGTGCGGAACCATTTATATTGTGTAGAAAATAAGTGTAGAAAGTTCTTGGCAACTTGCTAGCTTAATAAGCATGAAGAATAAGGGTTGATTATGATAATCTTCAGGGTACAATGAGATGTTCCTGTCTTTTGATTGAGATTTGAGAGAGGCACAACTCTATAATGGGTTAAGTTTTAGGCCTCTCCATATCTAGGATTGACATTCAAGAGGATCTATTAGCTTTTACTGACATAGAGGTGCATCAAGCTCTATTTTGTCTCTTTTATGTTTTCGATGTTGTGCATCATCAATGCGAAGAAAAGAAATTATTCAACAATGGGCTTTATTCCTTTCATAACTACTACTAACATTACAAAGATTCAACAGAGAGATTAGAAGAGAAGGATTAAGGGGAAGACAGGGACCGTGACACTAGTTGCAGAATCACTTGGGACTATTTATGTCAGTGTTGTCGTCATCGGGAGAGAACAAGTCCTTGCATAGCTCTCCATAGAATCTACCGACCAAATCAATGAAGACGGGACACTTCAGGTTTTTCCAGCAATACAATAGCTCTTCCACGTCCATTAAATCCCTCACTTGCCCCTCTTCAACCATCATCTCTACCAAATAGTTCTCGAAACTTCTGCATGCATCTTCTACATCTTCATCACCGAAGGTTTGCCTTTTCTTTTCCAAACTGGCCTTGATATAAGCTGGTGTAAGAGGTGATGGAAAAAGCATTCTTTCACACTCCGGTTCTGAGACGCTCCTAAGTTCGGAAACTCTGTCCATCTTTCTCGACTTCCTAAGAGGATGAAAAACGGAGAGCAAAGAATTAAAAACTCGATTCTTTTGAGGAGCTTTTCTGGGTTTCTTGCTGCGACGACGAAGTTGAAGACCTCTTATAAAGACAGGTCTTTTGAGCTTGAATCTGAAGAGTAACAGTAGTTTCTTGCATGGACTGAAAAGCTTGGATCTGAAGACAGCTAATGCTTTCATTTAATCTTTAATGATTGCAGTTAGATTGTTGTTGAAGAAATGGAGCAGGATGCTGGCTTTTATTGCTTCTAATTAGTTTAAGGAAAGAGGTAGGAAAGGCATATCATTGCAGAGAGAGAGTTTGCAGAAAATGGATACAGTAAGAGGTTCGTTATGCCCTTTGTGCTTCTCTTTGTTATAGTAGGGTTCATGTCCTGAAGGAGGAGAGTGGCACACCATGAAGTGAGTATATTTTGACAAGAATCCTGATGTGGAGAAGAGTCGTATGGAGATGTTTATCATTGGAGGCAAAGTTCCATTAAATTAAAAGGGGTCCTAGTCTTCCATTTTGTGGGTCCTAGTCTTCCATTTGTGAATAATCTACCAACTAATATGATCCCATCGTGGTTTTCAGATGGCTAGCAAGGCCAGAAATGGAAGGCATGTTTACCAAATATGTAACCTCATCTTGGTCAACAATTATAAAACAGTACCCTCCATGGTTTATAAAGCTCAAGTCTAAAGCAACCGTAGTGACTGGTGCTCTCTTTGGGCTAAACTCAAGCTCCTAGAGCCCCATAACCATTCACATTGAGACCCGAATTGCTTAACTCACAAAACCCATCCTCGATTTGGGTTGTATCTTTTCTAGATTCATTCGAAGTCCATGGTTGTTGGAATTGGTTTTGTAAAACATGTAACAGATTTTTTAAGTTAAAATTAAATGTGAGATACACTTATTTTCTTGAGGTTAAAATAAGTTCAACAGGACTTTGTAATTCAACATGAGTATATATTAACATGTATTTTTTAAAAAAATAAAACAAATTAAAAATTAATGAAAAAATGTTCTTAAAAAACTATTTATATAATAAAAATTTCAAATCCAAAATAATTTTGTGAATTGGATAACAAGCTTATGGGTTCATGAGTTTAGATTTAGATTTGGTTATGAAAAATATATTGCTAGTTCCTTTTTTTTTTATCAGTAATGTCTTTTAATTATTAAAATATTTTAGTAAATGAATCAATGCATTAATTATATTATATGATAGGAATTAATGTATTCATGAATTATGAAGATATTTTTTGTTAGAAAAACAAATACAAAGATATAAGAATAATATATTTCTAGGATATTTTTGATGTGAATTTCTATCATTCCCAAACATTAGGGTTTTCTCTTTTATAATTATCTTCATTTTTTTTATCCGAAGATTGTAACCAAATACTAACTAGATCACCTGAGCAATTAGCAACTCTTTACGACATAATAAATTAGTTGAATGCCAAGAACTTCCATATTCCTTGTTAATAGACTGTCTTCTTCTTTTCTCTCTTTTTTTTTTAATTTTTTTTCTCAGAATATTAAACTTCATATTTTGTCAAGTTTTTCTCTTTATGAAATGTGGTCTAATTTAATTCTCTAGTATAAATAATTAACTAAGTTTGTTTTCTCAATTCTGTGATTTCACTCTTCACATCAACATTGGTTGTTAGGAACTTGCTTAAGGTCCCAGCAATTTTTCAGAAGATGGATGGCATAGTTGTTGTGATCCGTACATGATTTCTAAATTATGGAAATAAGATTCAGCTCTAGATTACCTATCTAATTCTTGATTACAAATTATTGCCAACTATTTTTTTTTTTTTTGGTTTCTGTAGCACAGCCTAGCTATTGATTACAACGCAACTTAGAGATTACGCTCTGCTCAACAACGCAACACAGAAATTGTGTTATTTCTCTATATTTTTTTGGCTTGCGCTAGTATGCCAAATATTGTTTTTTGGCATTTGTTTGTGAAATAAAAAGAAACTCAAATTAATCTCTTTTCTTTTAACATGACCGGTGATTACCTCCCTTGGCTGTGTCCGATTCAGAATCCATCATTGATTACAACCATGGATGAGCATGAACCTCGCATGAATGTGAGTGGACAGACATTTACTATCGAATAATTGCTCCACAGAGATGTTATCAATGAATTCGGCTAATTTACAGAGCCATTTCCCCCCCTGAAGTTTGGAGAAATGCAGTTTCATCTTCACCTGGGAAACACAAGTGAAAGAACCTGTAAAGTGCTTGGTAGGGGACCAGAAACAGAAGGTGCAGCACCAGGCATGTGGGACAACTTGTGACATTAAGCAGTTGGAAAGGCATGGAATATCATCATTTAAGAAACATGGAATCATGGGAAAGAACACAGCACTTAGTAGACATATGGGCCTTGATTAATGCTAAAATCATCATTACATTCTCTTAACCCTTGCTTTGGCTATGCAAAACATGAGGCCCCAGATGAGTAGTTTTGACAAATCTTCAAGTTGCAGCAAAATATTGGCTGCTGGCCTCAGGAGTGTGTATAAAATGGTACAAGTGATTGACAGACTAAACTTTAGCCAACGTTTTCAAGCCCTTAGTTTCTTGTAGTAAAGTTGAATTTAAGAGATCATTATGCATAACAAACCCTGATTTTGTTGGTGTAATCCAAAACAAAAGATCTGATTATGTAATTCTGCTTGTGGTCATGATGAAAAGTCATTTTGATAATAGACTTTCTCAACACTCCTTGCTTTCATGCTGAACTTTTTTCTAGTGAGCCCCATTTATTCTACCTTTTATAGTCCAGACATTGTAGCTCTTTACATCTTTTTCCAGGTATCAAAGAGAGGGAAAGGTGTAAACGATCTCAGAGAGGGAAAGAAATGGGCAATTACAGGTTTAGATTGTCAGATATGATACCAAATGCCTGGTTTTACAAGCTCAAGGACATGAGCAAAGGCAGAAAGCAATACACCTCTCAAGCTTTCAAGAAAAAACCACCCCCAGGAAATGTAACATCACAAAAACCCAACATTTCTCATCAAAGATACTCTTATTGCTTCACCACAGAACCTGGAAGAGCTGAGAAATTCCATTTCAATTCACCTGTAAATTCAAAAGCCTCAGATACTCACTTTCCTGATCTACCAAGAAAATCATCCAATAAAAGAAACAAAAGAAAAACCATTTACAAGCCTTCTCCAAAACTGGTCTCCACATTCTCTGCTGATTGTAGCTGTCGCGTAACGGTTAACTCAAACCTGACCAAGTCAATTCCAGGTGATTCACCTGACTACTCTAGCTCTCCTGCTGAGAGCTCCTATGATGAGCTTGACTTCTTATCAGAATCTGATGAAGATGACGGTTTTCTTGTTCCTGATTCAATTGATCATCAATTATCATCCTGGTCTAGCTCTTGTAACTGTAATGTTAGCTCTTCAACCGCTGACATTATCATTGACATGAATGAAGAATCCTATGAAAGGAAAATCAAGGAGGTTGAAGGGTTTGGCAGGATCCCCGAGCTAGAGCTTCCTCGAATATTGACCAAGCCAGCAAAATTTAACGACAAGGAAACTGAAGTTACTCAGTTCAGAAGAAGTTCATCTAAATTGGAAGGGGTAAAAGCACATAGGTCTCTCTCTGTCAAGATTGTCAATGAGAGAAGCATTAGGACTCGTAAAGAGCAAAAGAACAATCCTCCTACAAGAAAATCCTCAGCGAATTCGACAGGGATAAAACTCCGAGCTAATACTCCAAGAATTGCAAGCAGGAAAATCCAGACTTGTGCTCGAAAAGGTGTGTCATTTTCAAGAAACAAGACGCTTTCAGAGAGCTTCGCAGTGGTTATGTCCTCAGTTGATCCACAGAGAGACTTCAAGGATTCAATGGTGGAGATGATTGTGGAGAACAATATCCAGGATTCAAAGGATTTGGAAGAACTTCTTGCTTGTTACCTTTCACTCAATTCAAAAAAATATCATGATTTCATTATCAAGGCATTTGAGCAAATCTGGTTTGACATGACTGACCTTCACTTGTAATTGTAAAATCTTGTTAGATTATCAGATGCATGAATAATATGATCTTGTAAATGTTACAACTTGAATGAAAATTTCTATCTTTTCTTACAATCATTGGCTTCCCAAGTTGAAATATTTTAGTTCCAAATTATTTTTCCTCCTGGGAGTCTCATGAAGAATTTTTCCAACCTTAGGTTGCCTCCTCTCAGGGGGATTCTAAATTTTTAAATCCAAGCAAAACCACTGAGTCAATAACTGACAGTAGAACACTTGACTTCTGTTTTTGTGAGTAAACTAGAAGGAAGTTTGACATTTGTCACAACAGGCTCCTGTTGGTATCAGATTGTCTGAAGAAAACAATCAGCTGAAATGCAAGCTAATGGATCATGATGAAGGACTGAATGATCATAACATGCTATGATTGCCAGCTGCATGAGCATGAACCTTTTGAGTTTGAGACATGGTTGAAGTGAAAGTTGACTTTGAATAGACAAGACTTCCTCATGCATGGATAGCTTTAAACAAGGTTGGTTGAGTGAGGTCAAATCGTATTTGGTAAAGAATACCTTAATAATTAACTTACGCAAAACCTTTATCATGCTATTAAAGATAATTAACATCATAGGCTTGATTATTAACTTTCACATGTTAATTTTGTATTTAATTTGTAACTGTAACAACTCTTAGAAATTTTGGATATTCAAAGAGAACTGAAAAATGGTGGCACTCAACTGTATAAACCTGCTCTCAGACTTGCCATTGCTTTCCTACTCAGGTCCAGATAGGCCGGATCATGTGCCGGTTCGGTATCGGAAAACGTTTAACCTAAAATAGGAATTATTAGAATCCTTACACAAACAGGTAGTCTTGTACCTTGGTAAATTTGTTAGACATTTTCACTAATGTAACCATTATTGAACCTTTTAGCAGAAAGTTGTTTCATAGCCAATATATAGTAAAACAGGACCACAAATTCTTAAGTTACCTTTAATGGTATAGAATTGGCGCTTTGGTGACAAGTTATGTCCCTTTGTTGTTTAGTTATGTAGATTTGTTGAAGATTTTGAAGTTTTGAACCATCATGAAGTGCCAAAAACTATTTGTTCGATCATTTTCTATAAATAAATCTAAAATGGGAAAATCCAAATAACAGTGATGCATAGAGTTGTAATTTTCAACTTTTCAGGAGGTGATAGCCCTAGTAGCAGCGGTTACACTTCAACTTTCTCTAGGTTTCTAAACTAATTCACCATCTCTTACTGCTCATTTTTCTGACATGTTTTGAATGGCTAGTCCCATCAGAAGAAAAGATAGAAGAAAACTGAATGGCCAGGACAAGACTAGTATGCTGTTATGATCAGGAAATAAGCAAGACAGTCAATTTAGGTCAGTGTAATAGCCGCAACTTTTTTGGCTTTTAGCACTTTTAAAAAAGATAAAATAACATATTACATCAAATATCTAAAAAAAATAACATAATTTAAAATGTCGCTATATATATGACTCTCTTTAAAGTTAAAAATAAATTGATATAATTTATAATAGAGAGAGAGAAACAAGAAAAGAAAAAAAGAAATCTTGTAAATAAACCGAAATTCTGATAATAACATCACAGATATAGTTGGAAAAATATCGATCAAATAAGTCCAACAACACTAAGAAACATCAAGAATGGTGATCGGATTGGGCCACATAAGGCGTCCAAATATGTCGGGGCTCATTTGCCTTCGGACGACTCATGTGGTACACTTTGATCACCATTGATGACCTTACTTAATGTCATTGGATTCCTCTCATCGAAATCTTTCCAACGGTACCAGTGGTGTCATCATTAGAGCTTCGGTGTGCCTCTGAGATCTTTTTATTTCTTTACTTTTCTCTCTCTCCTCTCTCTTCACAAAGAAAAAGAAAAAGATCCTGGAGGCACACCAAAACTAAGATAATGACAAAGATCTCGACGAGACAAATTCAACGACATCAAGAAAGATCACCAATGGTGGCCAGAGTGTGCCACATGAGCTATCTGAACGCAAATGAACCCCAACACATTTGGACAGCTCATGTGACCCACTTTGGTCACCATTCGTGACCTTTCTTGGTGTCGTTGGATTATTCTTGTCAATATCTTTTCAACAGTACTGGTGGTGTCGTCATCAGAGATTTGATGTGTCTTCGAGGTCTTTTTTTTTCTTTTCTTGTTTTCCTCTCTTTATTGTAAATTGTGTCAGCCTATTTTTAACTTTAGAGAGGTTTGCACATGAAACTTGCAAGTCGTATATGTCATCTACAACTCTTTAAACTATGCTATTTTCCTAAATATTTTTTTCTACTATGTTATTTTTTTCGATTTTCTTAGTGCTAAAGTACAAAAATGCTCTAATAGCTGCAGTGTAAACAATGAAATTGAATAGTAAAAACTAAATTAGTAATGACTATCACAATTCATTTCTTTTTGTTTTCCAAAGTTCAAGTTAACAATGCAGCTACATTCATTAACCTAATTCAGGATAGCAAGATATATAGTTCCAAAAACTACATCATGAGAGAGGCCTAGTATAGTTAAGGATCTGTCAGCTAAGGAAGGTTTGAATTACTATGAGTCACCAGTAGGGACCATCAAATCATCACATACCAGGTATGTATGTGAAGGAAGCAATGAGGACCACATGATGGCTGGGGATGGGGGATGCACACTTGGTGAGTCTCTTTTCATGCAAAACCACCTCCTCAGAACTAGTTGCTGTTGGTATAGTTTGTAAATAAATAAAGAAGGAAAACATATTTATCCCATATTACAAAGAAACACTCCCCCATAAGTGTTTAAAAGTATAAGTTTCTATTGTGTAGTAAATTAAGTGAAAGTCATGGTGGATGGACTTTCCTAATGGGTTTTCTAATGCTATTATATGAATATTTATAATATCAAAAGATGATACTTGACACTTGGGTATTTGGAACTTGGAACTTAATATGTTAGTGAAATTAATTTGTTTTTTGAAATAATTTTTTTAATTTTCATAATTAATTTTGATATTTGTTACTATTGAGATAAAACTGAATAATAGCTATTCAGTTTAATTTAAAATGTAATTGTTTCATTAACAATCATAATATTAACAAACATAATGTTTCAAGTCCAATAAACATGTTATTACATAGAGAACATGTATAAAAAAAACATATTTTTTTTATTTGTCTTCTCTTCTCATTCTTTTAAAGGTTTAAAGGGCTTAATTGTATCCTGAAGATGTTATCTCTATGTGGGATAAATAAACATCCTAAAGACATTGTTTTCACGCATCTAAGCAAACTCTTTATTTATTTCTATATTGACGTAGCAGAAGCTTCTGTGGAAATAGGACGCCGCTTGTTTCCAGGAAAAAATCGTTTGAATCCTCGAACCAAAAATTGCACTCGAATCCACAAGTTCAGAAATTCAAGTTCTCAAAGAGAAAGTTCTTTATTGAATTGAAAAGTGCCTTAAAATGAAAAGAGGCAGCCTTTATATAGGCTGCAAATCCTAATTCGACTAGGAATATAATTGTATAGGAAAGAAATAACTAGAATAAGGAAAGCAAATACTATAGTTGGAAAAGTAAATAAATCCTAATATTACGACATTAATTAAGACTCCTAAATAAGGAGGCAATCTGGCAGAAGGGTACTCCAATGGTAACTGCAGTTCCTGATTTCTCTACAATTATATTATATCCTGCAATCTGCACTTCTTCTCCTCCTGTAGACTGTTCTATATCACATATTAAACAATTTCTTTAACAATTTTAAGGTGTTCATCTAATGGATGCAAATTTGAATTCAAGCATCAAGGTCGCAAAGGATGTCAAGATTCAACTAGATCATTTTAAGGATATAATTTACACATGGTGGGTGGACAAGTTGGTGTTCCTTCTTACTTCATGAAAGATTTACTGCGTTCTTGACCTAAATCTGTCTGCACTACTTGAACCACAAGAAGATAAATATGTTGCTGTTAAAACTGAAAGACTGAAATGTGAGGAAGATGAAATGCTTTGTCGAAGGCATATTTTAAATACTCTGACTAGTCAACTTTATGACATCTTCTCTAAATTAAAATCGCCAAAAGAAATCTTGGTTGCCTTGGAGACATTACAAGCAGGAAAAATCAGGTTCTGATTGTTTTCTTGTTTTAATTTTTTTTTAGTATGGGATGACTAATAACAAGCGAATCATGGATCAAGTCTATGAAATTCAAATGCTGATATCAAAACTTAGTGATCTGGATATCAAAGTTTCTGATTCACTTTAAGTGGGGGTTGTTTTATCAAAACCTCCTTCATCCTAGAATGAATATAGGAAGAAGATGTTGTATTCAACCTACAATTATACCTTTAAACTATTTCAAACACACTTATAAATTGAGATTCTATCTCGTATGCGTGAATTGCAAGCAATAAATTCTAAAGTGAATTTGGTTATTGAAACTGGTTTGATAATGACTCAAAATAATCTGAAAGTGCAAAAGAAAGGAAACAAATTCAAGAAGAAACAAAATACTAACAAGAAGCATATGATTTGTTTCCATTATAGAAATAAAAGGCATTATATAAAAGAGTACAAATTTAAGAATTTCAATAAGAAATGTGGTTCTTTCAAAGTGAATATGGTTGAAAAAGATAAAGTCAAAGAGTTGGTTGTCATGGTTTCAAACATTCAAAATGGAATGATTATTGAATTAAATATGGCAACTAATATTGTGAAGACTTCAGATTGGTGGCTAAATTCTAGTGCAACAATTCATGTCTGCAACAATAAAGCATGGTTCAAGACTTATGAATAATTGAAGAAACCTGAAGAGGTCTTGATGGGCAACCATAATTCTGCCAAAGTTTTGGGAAAAGGAACTATTGAATTTTACTTTACTTTTAGAAAAAAAAAATATCTTTAGTCAATATGTTTCATGTTTCTGAGATTAGGAAAAAAAACCTTGTATTTGTTGGTCTTATAAGCAAGAAATGGTTCAAGATTGTTTTAGAGTTTGATAAGGTTATTGTAACTAAGAGTTAGATATTTGTGAGAAAGTGTTATTCTTGTGATGACATGTTTAAGTTTAGTATTGATGAAATAAATGTTATTTCTGCTTATATGGTTGAATCTATTTCTTTTCCTTGACAAGCTAGATTAAGACATCTAAATTATAGATATTTAAAATATATGTGTAAGCATGGTTATATTTTATATCAGCATACTAATAATGAAAAATATGAAGTATGTATTCAAGCAAAGATGACAAAAAAGCTTTTTTTCTAAAGTTGAAAGAAATTCTCAATTACTTGAGTTAGTCTATTTTGATATATGTGAAATAAATGGTATGTTAACAAAGGGTGAGAAAAGATATTTCATAACTTTCATTGATGATTATTCTCGTTTTACCTATGTTCACTTGTTAAGAATTAAAGATGAAGCCTTTGAAAAATTCAAAGAATTCAAGAGAATGGTAGAAAATCAAAAGGAAAGGAAAATTAAAATTTTTAAAAGTGATAGAGGTGGAGAATAATTTTCTAAATAGTTTCTATATTTTGTGAGGAAAACGGAATAATTCATCAAATGACAACACCCTATACATTATAACACAATGGACTTGCTGAAAGAAAAGATAGGATCTTAGTGGATATGGTCAATGCCATGCTTTTGAATGCTAAGTTACCAAATAATTTATGTCGTGAAGCTTTACTTACTACATGTGACATTCATAATAGAGTACTATCTAAGAAATTAAATATTTCTTCTTATGAAGTTTGGAATGGTAGAAAACCAAATCTGAATTATTTTAAAGTGTGGGGGTATGTAGCTTTTTATAAAGTTTCTGATCCTTAAAATTCAAATTCAAAAGCTTATAGGCTTTTAGATTTTAGAAACTAATATTGTGATAATTAAATCTGTACATGTTGAATTTATCAAAAATAAATTCATAAGTGATTCAAATGTGCAAGAACCAGATCTAAAAGTAATGACTCTCAGCTCAACTATAAGTGAAAAATATAAAAACCCAGAAGTAATAGGTTTAAATGAACCTAAAAAGAGTCAAAGAGTAAGAAAGGAAAAACACAAATACATATTTTATTTCTACTGATTCAATTGTATTTTTAGTTGAAGATGATAGAAACACATATTGAAAAGGACACCTATGATCCTAAATGTTGAAAATGATCCAAGGACATTGTGTGAAGCTATGTCTTCTAAGGATGTTGCTTTTTGGAAATAAGTGGTAAACAATGAAATGGATTCAATATTGTCTAACAATATTTGGGTTCTAGTATATTTACCTTTAATTTCTAAGTCAATAAGGTGTAAGTGGGTGTTTAGAAGAAAATATAATACTGATGGTTCTATACAAACCTTCAAGGCAAGATTAGTTATTAAAGGTTTTACTTAAAAAAAAGGTGTTGATTATTTTGACACTTATTCTTCAGTGGCAATAATTACATCCATTAAATTTTTATTTGCATTAACATCAATTTATAAATTGTATGTTCATCAAATGGATGTTAAGATGACTTTCTTAAATGGAGATTTAAAGGAGAAAGTGTATATTGAGCAACCTAAAGGTTTTATACTTCCTAGAAATGAGACAAAAAGATTGTAAATTAGCAAAGTATTTATATGGTTTAAAGCAAACTCCGAAACAATGGCATGAGAAGTATGATAAAACAATTTTGTTGAATGGTTTTCATCATATTAGTGTCGATAAGTGTATGTATTCCAAATTTGCAAAATATTTTGGTGTGATTATTTGTCTCTATATAGATGACATGTTAATATCTAGCACCAATATGATTGGAATAGTTGAAACCAAAAGGTATCTCACTTTCATCTTTAAAATGAAAGATTTTGGTGAAATGGATACAATTTTAGATATCAAAGATTAAAAGCATAGTAGTAGCTATGCTCTTAATCAATCATATTATATTGAGAAAATACTTGATAAGTTTAAGAATCTCAATATAAAAGAGGCTAATACCCCATTTGCTCTAATAAGAAGTTAAATTATTATTGTGATAAAACGATAGCACAACTAAAATATATTAGTGTCATTGGAAGTCTTATGTATATTATACATTGTCAAGACCATATATAATTTTTGTTATATGCAAGTTGTCAAGATATACAAACATGATAAATACGGATCATTGGAAGGCTGTTGTAAGAGTCTTTGGTTATCTAAAAAGAACAATCAATTTGAGCTTGTTTTATTCTTATTTTTCAGCTATGTTGGAAGGATATTATGATGCAAGTTGGATAACTAGTTCGAGTGATAATATGTCTATATCAGGATGGATTTTCTCACTTTGAGGAGTTGCAATATCTTGGGCATTTAAGAAACAAAAATATCTCATTCTACCATGAAATCATAATTTATTGTTATGGCTACTGCATCAGAATGACTAAGAAAGAATGACTAAATATGTTGTTAGATATTAAATTGTGGCAATAACATATGCCAACTATTTCTCTAGACTGTGATAATAGAGCAGTTATATCTCGAGCTTACAGTAACAATTACTATGGTAAGTCAAGACATATAAGCATTTGACATGGATATATTCAAGAGTTGATTACAAATAGGATAATCATCATTATCTATGTGAAGTTTATGAATAATTTAGTGAATTCGCTCACAAAAGGATTGTCTAGAGACATGGTAAGGAAAACAACTAGTGGAGTGGGGTTGACACCTGTTATTAAAGATACCAGTAATAAAAACCCAACTTTGGATTAGCAAAAAACTTATCTCTAAGTTTAATGAGTAATAACAAGTTATTGTATATTATTTGTTGGACATTGATAATTAATTTTGTATCCTATTCTGATAGTATTTAGTGTTTTGACACCTTGCCAATTCTTTATTTGTTTCAACAGATTCTTTGACAGTTACTTCCACACATAATATACAACCCTAAATTTTCCAACCCCTCAATCAGATCCTGTTGGATTTAAGTTATGAACTAACAGAGAAGTATTTACTGTCAACAACTTGTATCAAAGTCAGAAACCTCAAGCGCTGTATTATTTGAGAAAAGGTGGGAGGATCATAATTCAGGCAGGATCCACCCGGCAAAATTTAATGGAAAACGATTGGGAACTGTAGATGGTACACAAATGTGAAATCTCTACAGTTAATGCTTTGCAATTATGGACATGAAGAACACAGCATGCTGTACTCCATTATTTGGTTTCAATGATGCATTGTTTCCACTTGTTTCACTATATTGACAAAATATTAAATGCCATTATGCAATCCATAACTATTGATACCTTAATTATTGCAAGCTCAAATATTGTACACCAAACATTAGTTGAAACTGTTGTTGCTTTTACTCTGTCAATTTTTCAGCCTCAGGATCTCCACCTTTCAGGTTTAGCCCTAAAATGTATACGGGCATGGCTTCTTGGAACCTTTTCATATGGGGTTTCACATGAGAAAAATTGGAAGCAGAATTTCACAAAAAGCAGAACTTTGAGTATAAACGCTTAAGATTTTCCCATGGCTGCAAGTAAAAGAAAGCAATATAACTTCATTGCAAATACAAGCTAGTATCATCCAAAACAAACCATGTAAATACATATTTACACTGAATGTATCTAGCACTCTAGTACCTTCAACCTCAGAATTCTTAATTCCAGCTTACACGGATGCCAAACAAAGCTTCCTCATATTGTTTTTGTAGACTTACTGCGTAAGGGGTAATTTAGCTGCTAATTTTCTCTATAGCTTCATTCTGGAACAAGATCATCAATTCTCTCATTCATTTTTCACATACAGAAAAGCTAATTTTAATGTCTTCTGCTCGAAGTCCGTTGTGACGCCTTTTTGCAAACCTCGGCAGGTGCCTGAAAACCAACATCCTCTACATCTCCTACTGTCTTGGACAATCGTCGCTTGTGCACTTCTTCCACCAGTGATCGGTGTAGTAGCTGGCTGCGAATATCTACCAGTGATCGGTTCCTTGTTAATCTACGACTGTCCATCATCCTTTTGCTTTTAGAGCTAGAAACTCTACTTTGTGATTCCAGCAAAACCTTGCAGTTGTTGTAGGCATTTGTCGCCAGTACCTGGCCAATATTGGAATTTGAATTTTCTCGAGGACAGAATCTTGTTGAATTTTGAGTCCTCGTGTCCAGATGTTTCTCCCTCCTTGTTGTGCTTAAATCAAGCTTGTGCTCATAGCCAGAGATGTAGTTCAAGCAAGAATATGATCCTGAGTGTGAAGAGCTTTGAGAGCTGGTATCATCAAACAAATCATCTGCAACAGCAGTTGTTTCCAATTGATTTTGTGATATTGAAACAATACCTAAGGCCCAGCAAGCATATCCAGAATTAACTAGTTTCTCGATTTTCCTATCAGAACGAACATGGGATACCTAGCTTGTTCTGGCTGTAGCATACAATTGTTCCTATACCAATTCTTTTGGAAAACTTTGATTAGCATTTCCAAAATTCTAAGAAATTAGTTTCTTTGAATAAAAGGAAGATATTCCTACTTGATTTTGACAAAATTCAGGGCCTGACTTCATACATCAGACAGACCAAGGCCAAGCAATAATTAACTAATTCTTTGATTAGGCTAACTAATCCATGGCTCAAATAGGAACTACATAACAGCTAAGCTGTAAGGCATCATGGGAGACATACCTTGGAGCAAATGTGGCGTTGATCCTGATAGGGATGAATGAGATGATGAATATGAGGAAGAGTGGAATGGATGATTATGCCCATCATCTTCTTGGTAATCAAATATATGGCGGGGTTCAGTATGAGGTAAGTCCCATTTCTTCCAGTTTGGCACTAGATCAGAGATCGCCCCGTCAATCATATCAGCAATTTCAAATGGTTCCCAGTCACCAATCTCAAGCTCCTTGACCATCTCCATTGCAACATCAATCGGTGTGTCATGTAGAATGTCGAAAGGAAAAAATATGTTCCTAGGAGTTCCTGCAAGAAAACATTGAAGGGGAAAGCACTTCAGATACATGCTTGTCTACAAATACTGGCCAGTTAACAAAGCTTATGAAAGCCACACTGTCATCAGTATGGCAGAAACTATGAAAACTCCTTTTTTTCAGCAACAAACAAACAATTCCTGAAGAACAAACGTTTTAAAACATTTGCATTGAAAGAGATAATTGTTCCCTTACCATCTTCATTAGCAATTTGCACTTTAAGGAAGATGGTATCGTCACGGTTCAGCTTCCCCGTGATTATCATGTCTGTCCTTGGGGGATGATCGTTTAGTTGGAGTTTCTCCATTTCCCTGTCATTCAGAAATGACTTTTGATTTCTGATCCTTGGAACCCGTGACAGTTCAGCTTCATCAGATGCAAGAAATGGATCAAGCAGTAGCTCTTTTGCTGGCAATCTCTTTGAAGCAGTTTCTAAGCATTTTCCAATAAACCTCTGAGCTTCCAAGTCCTGAATCCGGTAGAATACTGCTGGTAACTTCCCCTGCATAACAAAAGTATTATGCTGGGCATACTCTAGCTCACCAGAAATTACGAGTGTTACTATGAAAACAGACTTTACCGATGTTACTTTCTTGTAAATTTGTGCTGGATTAGTACATTCACTATACGGGTATTCGGCTGTGAGCATCTCCAATACACACATGCCAAATGAGTAGACATCAACTAGTTCATTGTAATTCTCCTCGTATAGTTCTGGTGCCATGAACTCCGGAGTGCCTAAAAATGGTCACCGAGTCGTAGAGATTTAATATAAGTCAGCACAAATGGAGCAGACATTGATCCATGCATCAAAGAAGGAAAAATGACTACCTATGACACTGTGTGCTGATTGGGAACCCCGGAGTATGGCTGCAAGACCTAGATCACCAATCTTGACCTGTCCAAGATGGCCATTGACAAAGATATTGTCACATTTTAGGTCTCGATGAATTACAGGAGGATCATGGCCATGTAGATACTCGATGCCTTCTAAGATTTGTCGAGCCCATTTCTTGATGGCTCGGATGTTCACACGGGTATATTTTTGGCGATATCTGCAAAACAGCAGATATGTAGTTCTTGCATTATGGCATAAAACGCATCAGGTTAAAGGATCATGGCCACGTAAACAAATTTGAATTGCGAAGGAAATTACTGTCTGAGAGTTCCTGAAGTAAACATTTCAGTGATGAAGTTAAAGGTCTTTCCACGAACATCAATCCAAGAGGCGTAAAATTTGATGATAGAGTCATGATTGAGGATTCTGAGCAGATGAACTTCTGAGTAAAGCCTCTGCAAATCCTCTGGTGAGCAAAGCACCCGACTGAGTTTAGCCTGGTTCCATGCCACCTCTATTCCCAAGAATTCATCTATTGCCTTGTACACTGTTTTCATTGCTCCTCTGCCAAGAACTTCTTCAAGCTATTGATTTAAAACACATTCAATTCTTGTCATAAGTGGATACACTAATCTTTTCCAGTAGTCTCATTAATCAAGTAACTAAATTGAAATCTTGGATTAAACATACGTGTCAATCATCACTCGAATCATACATATTTTCCATCCCAAAGGTATAACATAGCGATGATGTGTTTGCAGATGTGTCTATGAACCATATAAACAAGTCAAAGCTCGCGAAGAAGTCTAAATATGTTAAAAGTATAGTATGATAAAAATAACTATAATTTTAGATTTAATCATTAAATTAGATTTAAATTTGGTTGGGAAGTTCTACAGGCAATGTCTAGTGGTTGTAACCAGCCGAGATCTCTTGAAGGCTTCAAATTAGGTCCATGTTTTTGTTATTTTAATTATTTTTCTTGTTAATTTCATATTTTAATAACTTTTTCTACCTAGTTTTTGATTTTTTTGGTTAGGCAGATTTTTAACTCTATACAAACAATTGGAGTATTATTTTTTTCATCAAATTATTAAATTATAGGCTTTTAGAAAATTTCAGAATTTTTTTTATTTATTTCACTACAATTTATTTAAAACCGTAACCTTAGAAATTGAAAATTCCAGTTTCTATCCATACTATATACGCTGCGTAACCTAACACAAATCATTGATTAACTACTAAACTAAACAAAAAAAAATCAATTAAGATCATTGGTAGCACCAAAACTAAATAATTGTCTGTAATATCTACCAATCATAGCCTATACAAATTCTTTAATTAACTGGTAATTCAATAAGTACCCCCAACTAGTGTGTTAATAAATCATCAATTTTAGGGATGATTAAAACCAAAAAAATATAACATAAACAAAGATTAGGACAGTGACTTCCCAGCTAAAAAAAGAAAAGAAAAAGGTGTATCCTATTAAATTATTAAGATTCATGTATTGACATGGTAAACATGTACGTGTGATAACTAAAACAATTCATTACTCTGTGCAATCATGTCTAATTAACTTCCTCAAACTACACATTCTCAATTAATATTACATGTATTTTATACAATAAACTAATTAATAATACAAGTTGTGTCATAGATTAAACCTAAGTTTTGGTACATCAAACTGGACAGGACAACATCACATATATCGACATGGAATGGTTTTTGCCCGATCTTATGAACAACACTATCTTGTACAGTCCAATCTAATCCAGTCTCGTCAAGCTCAAATACACATGCTAAATGAACCCTAGATTGTGAGTTAAGGTAAGACTTGGTGAAGGTACAAACTAGTAGACCTTTAACCTTCTATTCAATGCTATATATGAGAATCAATCCAACTTGTAGAAGTAATTGCAAGAAGATGAGAACAAAACAGATGCATGAAGACTACAAATGCATAGATACATACATACATATATGATGATGATGATGATGATGATGATATAAAAGGCTAAAACTTACCCGACCATAACGGCCTGTAGGATCGGTTTCAGCATAGCCATGATCAGCCTCGGTTTCATCAAAAGGACGCACTTCAACTTGCTTTCTATACATCCTTATGTTATGGCCAAAACTTTTGCAAACTTTATGGGAAAAAATAGGGAAAATAGATAAGATTTGAGGGTTTTTGGACGTACGTAGATATTGTGTGTGTAGCTAGCTATATAACTAATTCTAAGAAAAAGATCGATGTGCCCTAAATCCGGGGCTTCCCTTCATGATTTTCATAAGAGAAAACACCAAAGAGAAGCCAGAAGAGTCTCGAGTAGTCTATCCTTAGCATGATCCAAGCCATTTCTACAACCCCACTTGAAGATATTAAGTCGTACTTCTTTGAAACCATTTGGGGTGAAAGAAAAAACAAAATATTGAATTTGTCTTAGAATTGACAAGACAGTATTATGGGAAGTGATGAAAAATGTTGTTGGCTAGTTTTACTGAGGGTGGAAAAGCAAAAATATCATTTGCAAACAAGGATATAGTATAGGAAAAATATATGTATAAGTTTAATTAGATAGATATAGCTGCAATGACTCGAAGAATTCTGAATTTGAAGAATCCGTGGCCACTCTTTGTTGGAGACATTTGTGGATGATCAAGAGAACCCAAAATGATATATTGTTAGGATGTTGGTATAGAAAGGAAAGATGGATGCTTGAGAGAGCTTTTGGGAAGATAATTTGGAACGCTAGCCAAGATGCAAAAAAGTTTAATAGAAGATGGCTGTGATTGCAACTTCTTCACAAAAGGTGCTCAATAAATAAGGGGAAAGGTAGATGAGTAAAAGACGAAACTATGTGGAAATATGTGATACTGTGCCATTATATGATCTTCCATGAAGGCAGTTGTCAGCATATTAAAGGCATATATTATAATCGTGGCTATGCTGAAGACTCTTTCGATATAATTTTTTTTTCTTGAATTGACATATCTAAGTTTAATAAATTTCATATATGAAAACCAATAATATAAATGTATCAAGGGTTATAAAATATCAAGTCCAATCTAACAAGTTAATTTAATGATTCATTGATTTAAAAATATCTTTTGAGTCAAGTTTTATTTTAAATTAGATTTTTTAATTAAAATGATGTAATTTTATTTTAAAAATAAAATAATATCAATTTTAATATTTTTAATTAACCTATCAATCTATGACCTAAATCTTGTACCATATCAGCCTGAGTTACTTGTAACTATACTATTTATATGATTTTTTTAAAAGAAAAGAAACACATAGAAAAAGAAAATGGTGGGCATTTTTATACTTTTGTAGCTTCTTTCTAGTGTAGTTGAGAATTGTGAAGGAGGAAGATTCCTCCTCCTTATCATTCATCAGGATGTCAAGCTTGACTTTGATGCCATTATTGCAACTGAAATGACAACATTAACTCCATGATTTTTTGGCCACGCATATGTTTAGATATGGACGGCTTGGCTTGTTTGGATTATATGGTTGAAATTTTGTTAAACACCAAAAAAAAAAAATCAAGGAAAACTAAAATAGGCCCCCAAACTATATAGGAATTTCAATTAAATCCTCAAACATCTTTTCTTGTATCAATTGAATTCCCAATGATTCATAGGATTCTCAACTGAACCTTCAGTCCATGGCAGTAAATAGATTTCGTAAAAATCCTATATTTATGCATACAAATTTATCTTTTTTGTATAAAGCTTGATGTTTTTAGTAAAAAAAAGTAGTTAATTGGAAAAATCATTTGATTTTTGTTTTTGAAAAATATGAGGATACAATTGAGACTAAGTTTTTAGAGATGGGTAAGTGATGTGAGAGATGCCAAAAAAAATGATAATTATAATCTCCTCTTCTGTTTTTCTTTTTTATCTTAGGTCTAAGCAATTTTAATCTTAAATTACTTAAACTAATGTCAGATTATAGCACGAGGCAAGTTATATAGGTTGCACTCACGAAATGAATACCCCATATTTTTTAAAATACTCTTTCATGTGATTGTAACATCAACTTGAGGTTGATTATTAATACGTTTTTATAATCTTTTCTAAGATTAAAATATTGACTAATTAGCTGAATTAAAGCTCATAGGATAATATTGTACATAGATGTACAAGACAAAATGGATTAGCAAAGTTGACTCTAATTAATTAAGAATTGAAGTTACATTAATGTTAGAAAAAATCATATAAAATCTGCAAAACCATCAAAGGTGTATCTTCTTATGTTAATTAAATGATATCCTAATACCAATGGGCCATTTTCAATTAGATGATTATGTCTAATCCATGGTTTAATAATAAAACAAGCTCATTAAACACTAACTTAATAAAACTTTGTCGGTGGTGTTTTCTTCGGGGTTACAAATTATTGATGAAAAGACCAACAAAAATATTGGCACTAAATAAAAAAAATGCACCAACCAGATTATTTTGATCATTTCGTTGCTAAATAAATTACCAATGACGTATTTTGTCACTTGATTTGTCGGTACGTACAATCTAAGTATTGTCGATGGGTTAGGTGATGGAATTGATGATAGAATATCATGACTAACTCCGTCCAAGATTCTAAAACTTCTTAATTATTATGTAATTTCCTGATGAAATAGTATCTTTATTTCCGACATAATCACCGATAGATTTTTTTGTCCATCAATGATTCTATTGGGAAATTAGTATTTTTTTTGTTTTTTTTAGTTAAGTAGTTGTTAAATTATTGTGATAGTATCTCTATCACAATAAAATCAAACACTATCAATTTTAATGAACATCAAAATTTTATTAATTTTTATATTCATTACAATATTAATTTTACAACTATAAATACATCGTTACATAGATGAAGATGGAGGTGGAGAACCCTGAGCCAAAAGAACCGAAATGCGGAGTAGGGTAATATAAAGCCATATATTCCGTCATTTTCTTCCAATTTGTCATATTTTTCTCTTCTAATGTGGCTATCATTTCTTTTTCTTTTTTTTTAATTTGGCTACTCGCTTCTTGACCTACTCTAGGATCCTCAATTCAAATTCTAGCATCGGCTGGCTTGGGTTAGACTGTTGTGTGATTAAAGTTGAAGCAATACAACCCGACCTCGTTTCTCTAGCCGATCCCATAGACATATCATAAACAAACCCTAGCATACAAATCATATAATAAATTTTGCTAGGAAAAAGCTAAGAAACACTTAAATATATAAAAAAAACTATAAAAAATACAATAAATCTCAACAAATTAACATTAAACATAAATGAGTTCAAGAAGTGAGCGGGTTTGCATTTTTATGTATCAAAGCTTCACAAAAAAATTCAACGATCAATGCTAACACTATTGATAGATGTAGATTGATGATGGTGGGTTAAGAGGTCCTTTGTGATTAATAAGGGGGGTGATATTTTGTTTTTTGAAGGAAGAGAAGGAGGAGGAAGGAGGAGGAGGAGGAGGGAAGAGCTGTCAATTATAACATATTAACATTTGCAGATAAAAGTTTTTTATGGCAATTCTATTAGTAAATCAAATTATCGACAGAATTGCTGATGGTTTTTAATTATTTTTTTTTCATTTCTTGCTCCATCAATTCCATTGATATTTACAGATGAAACATAATTCGTTATTATTTATGTTAGAAACTACCGATTTAAATTCTCTGTCGCAATTTCCATCATTTCTCTTGGTATTTACTAATTTTCTAGTAATGATTTTCCACTAGTTTTAATACATTTTTATTTGGTCTACTTGTGATATAGGTGTAGGTACATGGAATTTTATCTACTATCTTTGATTATTATTATTTTTACAATAAAGTGTTTGGTTTGCAAAGGTGTGGAAATTAATTTGGACATAAAGTTTTTGTGATTGGTTAGTATCCTAGAATAGAAGGGAAAAATGCAAAAAAAAAAAAAAAGTATTTGATTAAAAAGACAAAAAAAAAGATATATAACGTAAATATATCTCTAGAAAAATTAAATTATGAATTTTTGTTCTCTTAAAACATGAAATACTTGGGGACATCTCCCTTTTGTCTTCAATGACTCTATCTGAGATCATTGTCTTTGTTTGTTCTGTTACGAGACAATAAACAAATGCTATTTAGGAGACAATTTTTTTTTTTAAGTGTTTGGTTTGTATAAATGTTGAAATTAATCCGGGATCGAAGAATTTAAAATAATATTTAGTTACTGTCTTGATATAGAAAAAAAAAAGACAATATTGATAGATTATTAGACATGTCTTTATATTCTTTTTGTTTTGAAATAACAAAAATTCACTCTAAAGCTGTACAAAAACATATTTATATTATATTTTTACCTCATTCCTTCCAAAGTGCCAAACAAACACTTTTATGTCTTTTGTATCTGTTTTGCTTTTTTATTTCCTGAAATACTAATAGACTTCAACTCTCTTTTTTTTATCATTTTAGATTAGCAGAGATAAACACTTGTACATGCTAAGAAGTATGTGTTTCACTTTTTAGGGATAAAAGCAAATAAATATTTCCTTTTTAGGGTTTAAACTAATTAGTTTTGTTGATTAGTACCTTAATATATTGATAATAATGAGCCATGTAAGCTAATCGGGCACGCTGTTAAGTTCTTTCAGCTTAGCCACCCGTCTCTCTGTGTCTCCCCCTCCCTCTTTTCCTGAGCTGAATGGCTACATCAACTTAGGGCATGCCCACGATCTCATTTCACCAAACTACTTTTGTGATGGATTGACAATAAAGCTATGGCCTCCCGTTGTCAATTTCGTCTTTAATATTCTTTATCAATTGCATGACATAAAGAGTCTTCTTTCCACTTAATTATTAATAGTTTGTTCTTATCCTCTTTTTGTGAATAGTTCTTTTAATCATTGTGGACCTCTTCCCTATTCCCTGATTCTTTAAGCAGCATATTCTATTCCTGACGTCAAGATGATTGTTTTTTTTTTTTATCTCTAATTTATATCTTAATTAATTTGATTAAAAAAGAGTATAATCTAAAAGTGTGATTGACCAGATCTCTGCCTACCACGCACACTTCTCTTTACCATTTACCTTTTTTCTTCTCTTTTGCTTTTGATGAGCAAAAAAACACGTGCTCATAGTTATAAAACTCGTCTTCATGCATGATTTTATTCTTAGATTTAAGTCATGGGTTGGATTACTTAATTGGAAACGATGTTATTTTAATTATTTTTTTTTTAAAAAAAGTTGAATTGTATCTCAATTCATCATAAAACTTACCTGAATTCATTGTGCTGGATGAAGTTTCATATCACTCTATTGTTTGTCGTTCAAAAGAAAAAGAAATTTTTGTTTCTCCCTCGTTGCAAATGAAATATGTAAATGCATTGAATGTATGTTTTTCAATGTAATTGTTTGAAAGTTGATAAATATATATAAAGCCGTTTATGCTTCATATTTATATCTGCACATGTATGTTTTATTAATATATTTATCAATCAAAGATAATAAAACATGACTCTTGTGAGCATGTTAAACATATAGCCTGCATGTGAGGTAAATTCTTAAGCAAACTAAATAATAAAAAACAAAACTAAAAAACATAAAATAAAAATATTAGGAAAAAAAAACTTTGAATCAACTTAGGTTAACTTGACTAACCCATAACTCGAGATATGAGATCAAGATAACTTTATAGAAAGAAAATGACAAAAATCACGAAGTTAGAGACCTAACATTAAAAGATGAAATTGAAAAAAATCAATTTTTCTTAAAAACAAAACCTAAAAAAATATATTGAAGTCAAATCAAGCTAATCTTCAAAACTCGTGATCCGGATAATGAGACTAAATTACCTCATAGAATGTAAACCCAAAAAAATCACGAAGAAAAATTCTCAATCATCTAAAATAAAAAAAAAACAAAATAAATAGCAATTAAAAGAATAAAGACTGAATCTGATATAAAAATTAAATGAAATGAAAGAATGAGGGAAGAAGTTTAAAAAAAAAAAATGAGAACCAAATATGATAAATGAAAAAAATCAAAGGTGGATGAAATTGAAAAAAAAATCTAATTTTATAAATTATTTCAAATAAAATAAATAGTAATCAATTGAACTCTGATCGAATCTAAAGGAGAAAAATTGAATGGCTACTTTGAAAAATTAAAGGGTTTGACTCAGATATTAAAGAGGAGAGAGAAAAAAAAAGAGAAAGAGAAAAGACCCTCAACACCAAATTGGAGCTATGATGAATACACGCACCACTTGGGCATGGAGGGGCCACCGAGGAGATTCCAATGTTATCTCAGAAGATGGTGTTTGGCCAGTGGGCATTGCCGTACGCGCCGCCTGAAGTGCACAAGCACTACCAACACACTGATGCCTGCAATGCACGCATTAACTATTTTTTAAAATAATATTTATATTTATTAAATAAAAAAATCACCCCTCAATCTTTCTTATTATAACAAAAAAAAAAACATTATGAAAATATGAAAAAGCTCTTGGAATTAAGCTATATAAGTAAATTTTGAATTTAAAGGTATTTAAGTTATTTTATTATTTTGAAAAGATTGAAAACACTGAATAGCCCTTAAACACAAGGTTAAATACTTTTGCTTTTACCCCTAATCAAGTCATTTATTGTGCTAAAAAGTGAGAAGACCAATTTAATCCTAATTAATTTGATAATATCAATTGAATCTCATGAAAAAATTATTTTAGCCCCTAATATATATATATAGAATAAATCATTTGTGTCAACCGTAATTTACCCAGGTTGAAAATTTAAATAAATTCATGAAAAAACTCTAGACGGCCTGGGAAAAGGGAAAATTATCACAGGAAGAGAAGGGAACAACATGACTCAATAAGCACTAATTGAAGCCATTAACTTGCATTATTGGATAATTTTTCAACGAACTGCCAGCGTGTTACTTCATAATCATTTGATCTAGCAAATGGAATTTTACCAAAGGCATTAGCTTCCTCAATACAAACATTACATAGCACAAAATAAGTTCTTGTAGGCTGCATAGAACAGAATATATGTGCAACAAGACAACCTATTCGAACACAAATTGGAGTTCTCGTACAATTATTGCTTGAATTTCTTACAAACGTGCTAAAAACGTTGCACAGCAGCCACCATCGTAAAGTAAGTCAATCCACTTCTAACTGGAGAATTTTAGCAGTAATTGTTTTATTTTTTTATATCATTATTAAATTGCAAATAATAATTCACATATAGTGGTTTTTTTTTTTTCCTTGAGTTTTCTTTGGTTTCTTAATTTTTTTTTGTCTTATTTAGCATATTAATATTTAATTTGTTGATATGGGATTGGTCGTTATGATTTATTTTTTTGTTTGTGCATGGAGACCCTCGCGGTGTCAGGTGGCGAATGTCCCCTTGCTTAAATATATATTGATTTAGGTTTTTTTTAATTTTTTTTTTAATTTCATTATTCGATATTAAGTTAGTTAAAAATTGGGCTTTGTAATTTTTTTTCGAGAAGATGATCCCAGTCTCATGAATCAAACCATTTGTTTGAAATGTCAACCCGGGCTGAGATCGATCGGTCTTTCTCTTAGATTTTTTTACATCTATTTTTTTTTAAGTTTCATTCTTCAACATTGAATTTGTTGAAAATTGAGTTTCGTGATTTTCTTTACTTTACTTTTTAAGGTATTATTCTGGTCTCATAATCTAGGTCATAGGTTTGGCATGTTAGGTCAGGTGACTAAGGTCTTTTTTCAGGTTGTTTTTTTAAGATTGAATATATTTTTTTTTATTATGGCCTTGGTCAAGTTTGTTGGTGTTTTTATTCTTTTTATTAATAAGTATGTTTTTTCAATTTCATCCTTCTATATTTGAATGGTTGGAAATTGGGCATCGTATTTTTTCTCAATTTTATTTATATAGGGTTATCCCAGCATCATGACCCGAATCATAATTTTGGCATGCCAACTCTGACTAACTCAGTTACTTTGTTTTTTTTCTTAAAAAAAAAACTTTAATTTCATTATTCAATATTGAGTTGTCTTGAAATTGAGGTTCATAATTATTTTTTCTTTTACCAAGCGTTCTTTTTATGTAGGTCCTCATGATCTTCTTTTTTTAATTTAGTCCATTTGTTATTATTCCTTTTTTTATATCATATAATTAGATGAAGCCATCATATTGGATCTAGTTAGGCGTATGACTTATGTTTGTTGCGGGATTTTTTTATTTTTTTTTATGTTAAAAAAATAAACATAGCCTACAACGTAGCGCAGACCCCTACTAAATGCAATGCTTCTAAACCTACCTTGATTTGACGAGGGGCTAGGTGTAAAAAAAAAATCAACCCGAAGTTTCAATCTGAGTAGCTCAACTAACAACCCACCCAGTTGAAACCCAATTTTACTTTTATATTTTATTCTTTAATTTTTAAAAAATTAAAATGATGTTATTTTAATTTATCTAGTTAACACGCAAAACTCGTTAACAAATCATTTACTCAGTCATGGGACGAGTTAATTGGGTTTAATTACTATATATATATAACCTTCTCTTCACTTGTGAAGTACTATAGAACAATAGAGATTACCCAAGAAAAATGCTACATAATCCATGTGTTGAAAATGAAATGACAGAAACAATGTATCTACCTAGCTTGC
>Ga0307510_10000214_pt1 | contig 51349 bp, 34 predicted proteins | sample 12_EM_MG_FD_207224 | JGI IMG/M metagenome (GOLD analysis project Ga0307510, IMG submission 207224) | Populus trichocarpa ectomycorrhiza microbial communities from riparian zone in the Pacific Northwest, United States - 12_EM | ecosystem: Host-associated > Plants > Roots > Unclassified | place... | reverse complement strand
AGACTCCTACGGGAGGCAGCAGTGGGGAATTTTCCGCAATGGGCGAAAGCTTGACGGAGCAATGCCGCGTGGAGGTAGAAGGCCTACGGGTCGTGAACTTCTTTTCCCGGAGAAGAAGCAATGACGTGGAAGCATCGGCTAACTCTGTGCCAGCTGTTCCTAAGCCCTAACTCCTAGCTGTTACTCTTCCTACTCGATCGGCTTGCTGTTGAGAGTGTTTACTTCAGCTTAGAGGGAATTCTCCTTATTCGAATCTTCTTACATTTCATCCATATCGCGGCTAGCACCGATGAGATACTGGGACATTCAATTCAGCCTTTCGGTCAATCTTTCCCTTTCTGCTCCTCATCTAAATGAGCTAGCCGGGTATGAAATACCTTCGACGCTCCTTGCCTCTATCTTTTCCTTGACACTCTCCTTGGCATCAACCGGCCTCCCCTGGCTCTTCCACCGTCCGGGCTCCCTTTCCTCCCTATGCTCCCCCGGCGCAGTAGTTCCGTTTGACCGTCTTGTCTCCCCCTGCCGCCTGACTGACCATTCTTATACTTACCATTCATTCCTCCTTGCAACCTTCAGGAGATAGGAAGAACTGAGAAGTCAACTCTTCCCAGGGCAGATGCAGGAGGTCAGGGTGAGCTTCCTTGAGAGGTATCGGTTATCCAAGGCCTCGTTAGCACACTGGTCTGGAGCTCTTTCATCCAACCGCTGCTCTTCCTCTGGCTTTGAACCGAGTAACGAGTTGGTTTCGGGAACCAGTCGGTGCTCTGTGCTCAGTTAGGCTCAACCGCGGAGCAGTTTGCCAATTAGAACTGCGAGCTATGGCCCCGAGAGGACCTCTTGCTCTTGATCTTGAATCAAGGGTTCTATCTATCCCCACCCCTAAGATAAGAGCCCAAAAGCTCTCTGTCATGCAACCCGAGAAAGAGAGCCAGGCAGCGTTCGTTGTTCGTGTGGACTTGGAAAAGGCAACAATCCGGCTCAATGTTCATTGCCGGTTTGCTGAGCAGTGACGTAGCGGTGAAGGGTTCGCTCGCAGTTGTAGTTGGGGTATGGGAAGAGTCATTCACGGCGATGCGACCTTCTAGCATATGACGTCCTTGAACGAAGGCAAGCCGCGAATACAAATACGAGAGATTCAACCCGGTAGGAGAAAGAAACCTGTTGAAGAAGTTGACTTTGGGAAGGTGAGAGCCTAAGAAAAAGGCTGATTTTAGCTTTTCCTGTGCCTGACTGATGTGATGGCTTTCCAGAGGCCGGTGAAGACTACCAGCCAATGATGGATCTGGGCCTACTACCGCAAAGTAGCCTATGAAGTCGTGAATCACGTACTAAAGTCAAACTACTTGTCCTCCCCAAAAGAGCAGCTGAAATCAACCCATGGCAAAGCAGCATACCCGTTTAAGCATAGTCGCTCGTCTAAGGTTTCGGGACAAGAAGAGAGGCGATTTCGAGTGCTCATGTGCCAATTTCGGGTGAGGTAATATTAATTGATCCTCCGTAGTTGATGAACCTCTTTCAGAGCCTAATGTGACTTTGAGGGTTGATTAAAGACGGGAATAAGCCAATAAACATAGCTTTCTTGCTTGTGTCTTACTTATAAAGAGCTAATTCCTGACTATAAACACAAAGGGTCGGTGGTAGTAAAGGTAGGAGAGCCGGCTTTGTCAGCCCCGGCTGAGTTCGTTCCTCCCCGGCTTACGGTTCAGTTACTTGCCTTTGAACCTACGCTCTCTCCTTGGCCCGGTGCGCCTTCTTCGGTAAAGACTGTCTCCTTCCCTTCTGACTTTCCTGAGCGCTTAGGATCACACTGGAGTAACAAGACGACCAGAAAGACCGGTTAGGAGAGCAAGGGATATTCTAACAACGGTTATTGCTAAGACTGGTTATTCAACAGCGCATACTGGTCTACGAGTACTAGGCATGCATGCCCCACCTTCCTCCAGGTTATACAATATCTGGTTCGATAGGACCAGGAGTGAAGTTCCTATTAAGGAAGATGTGCCAGTGCTTTCAAAATTTTTATTAAATGTCGAAAGAGGGGGTGGAGTTCTCCATTCTCTATCTATTCTAAACTTTCTAAGTCAAACCAATCCTCAGATGTCTTTCACTATCTGGGATAGAACTTCTTTTCTGCTTTTTTTCCTTGACCTGACGGTTCAGAGTGCCCCCTAAAGAAAGCTCTTTCATACGATTACTTTCCCCTAGCCACTAAGAAAATAGAAGCGAATCTACCATACGTCTCTGATGAGGGAAAGATCACCTCCGCTCTATTCTATGAATCTTGCTGCTCGTGAAATCACAGAAAGAACTGCTTTTCGAAGATCAGTAGAAAAAGAAAGAGCTGCGTAAGTTACGAACGAGAGCACTCCTGCGGCTGCTTCTACCGATTGGTATGTTCTTCAGATCTTTTCAACGAATGGGGCTTCTTCCCTGCTCTATCTGCTTTTGACCCTCTGGTGGGCGAGAAGTCTTGACTGCCGTCCTTTGAGCTACTAGCTACCCTTGTGAGAGAAATTCCCTTTTGCTACCGACTGAAGCGAAGGTTAGCGGCGTTAAATACCGTATGTCCTAAGTCTTACTGTCCTTACGTCATTGGCGCCTGCTGAGTGAGAGATTTCTGGTTGAGCTCTGTCTGAACGGAACCAATAGGCTTAAAGCGGTTCTTCGCCTCAAGGGTAATCTCACGACCAGATGCGCGAAATACCCGGTTTTATAGTAAAAAGATCTGCTAGCTATGGAGAAAGGCTCCCGTCGACCTTCCTTCGATGACATCTCTGAGGCTCCACATTTCTTTATAGTCAAGAAAGACAGGAAGGCGAAAGAAGGCCTTTACCTCTTCCTTTGCACCTTCGGATTCACTTTCCCAAGAAGCTGATTCTTACACCCTTCCATCTTGCTCGCTCTAAACTATCCATAGTCATTAGTCATTAATGTGTCACTTCCTTGTCCGATTCTACTACTATGAATCCTTCCTGCCCCTCACAGATTTAGTGAAAAGAGCTAGATTCTGCGGATTTGAGGCATCAAGACTAGTTTCAAAGGCCTTAATCATATCCTCGCTTTCTTAACTTAATAAAATAGATGTCTCGCCTGCCGAATCCTTTGGGCATCCATATAGCAGATCTGTGGGAAAGAAGACTCGAAGCAGGTGCCATTAGGCTTGCTAAAGAAATGCTTATCTCAGGGCTAACAGGAAAATCCCGAACACCGTCTTCAATAGCTGCTGATTCGAGAACAAGAACCATGGCATTCGATGCAGCCTAGTCCCGTCTTTGTCCTAACAGCTGAGCCAATAGCAGCGCATTCAATAGCAGCAGCAGCCTAAAACGCACGGAGGGAACGTGCTACTTTATAAAAGACCGGGATTTGGAGTCAACTTCCTTCCTTGCTTCCCGTGATTGGCTTCGTCGGAGCCTATTCTGTGATGGAGAGATCGAAAGCATTTTCGGGAAAACTTTCTTTGTTTTAGGAATGTCAAGTGTGAAGCTTGACTTTACCCAGACTGCTTTCGTCTGAAGTTGTCTACCGTACTTGATCAGTCAAGGGCTTTAGCACCTCCTTGTGCCATTAGAGAAGTGCATTCGAGAAGTCAGACTTTCATTAGCAATTCGCTTTCTTCATGGTTACGCGGGCAATTCAACAACATATGATTCGCCCCGAATATCTAACATCTGATTCACCGGCATACGATTAGCCGGCAGTTCCCGTTTATCCCGAGCTAGGAGCTCCGCTTTCTTCTCTTATGCAATTGCAATTTCTGGTAGGTTAGAATCGAACTAGCCGACATGAGAAAGAGTTTAGATATCCACGATCAGTAGATAGAGAATCGAACAAGTTGCGGGAAAGAGCTGGTAGTATATCGTATAATAAGATCAAGGCTGCTTGAATACACAACCCCTTTTCAGATCCATTTTTTGGTCTTTGTATGAAGAGAAAAGACAAGGGGGGCTAGGGTATGGCTTATACAGCAGAGGAATTTCATTCCGGGAACCCGTCTATGAGACGGCTATGGGTATAGACAGACATACCCGAAAGACCATTCCTTCACCACTTCAAAGAATAGACGGAGACGAGACGTACGATTGAAATCACGTTTATGAAAGCAATGGCTCTTAGCCGACTAAGATGACCACATAGTGGTATACTACTTCACGTAATTCACGTAATTTTCCACTTTACCACTATCAGACTAGACCGGAGCTTTTGAATAGGGCTTTGAGGATAAAAAGACTAGCCGGAAAGCCATTCCCCTGCTTGCGACCGCTGGACCACTTGGAATGATGGAAAAGAGAGGAAGAGAGTACAGAGAGCATTCCATATGGGGCTTCCCATCGGGGCTACCATTTTCTCAGGCCCGATCGAGGTTCTCTTCTTTCCCGTTCATATGAAAAAGACCTGCAATGCTAATCTCGTTAGGCCACCCGAACCCATCGCACCTTTGACAGGAGGAGTTAGATAGGTGAAAAGATAACAAGACAACACCTGCCTATATCGCTCCTGTCTAAGCGAGCGAGACTTTTTCCATTGATATTTCCATATCATGTAGCGAGACTCCACTTTAGATCCTGCGAGCTTAGTTTATGAATAATGCAGCAATCGTAGGGTCGACAGTACCGGTGGGCTTTGAGCTACCAGAGCAAGGAGATAGAGCTTGAGCTTTTCCTTCATGGACCAAGGCGACTCTCGTTAGCTCTACTTGGGCTTAGTGCGATTCGAAACTGGGATTTTTTCTAGCCCGAAGAACGAACAAAGACAACAAGGAGCGACTGATAAGGAGCGGTTCAAGCTTTCTGGCCATTCCAACTGCCTCCATTATTCTACTTTTTAAGCGCCATAAGCAGCCAAGCATAGTGGTTCGCTCAAGCAAAGCAATGGAGTTTGCGAAACTTCCGTTCCGGTAGTCCTTAACGCAAGGAAATAGTAAGATCAGACCCTCTAACCAGAATTCGATTACACACAAGCTGCCAAGTAAGCTCTCGAAAGAGCTACCTCAGAATGAAAGCTACATCAATCCAAAGGAATTCAATCCGTTATATCTCCACCTCGTAAAGCCGTAACAGCATCGACTCATTAATGCGCCCTCAAGGGGCAGCCTATGGAACAAGGAAGAGGCTCGGCAGGAGACTCGCAACTAAGCACCTAAGCCCTAATTTAATCTGGATTAAGCTACTTGTGCACCCGCAGTCTTATGGTCTGGTGGTTTCGCCGTCTATGTATGACGTACATAGCACTAACTCGACCTTAGGGGGCAAGTAGGCCAGGCCTCTTAAGGTTACCTAGTTTGCTTAATCGCAATGATCATTAGAGCTCTCGATACCGGCTGGATCGGCGCACCTGTCACTCACACTAAGAAGAAATTGGAAACTTAGTTTCATCCATCACACGAAAGAAAAGATCAGACTCGGCACACGGGAAAAAGAGTTCGTTTACACTTCAATCACCACAAAGTGCTGGGGCCACTGGAATAGAAAACTCAGAAGACCTAAAAATCATCACTCTGCTGCAGAAAAGAAAGGGAATCTATCTCCTACAGGTCTGCTGACGAGAGCGTCGATTGCTATTCGACGAAGGAACTTTGGATTTCTAGACACGGCAAAAACAATCAAAACTAGTGTCGTCTGCGCTGACTTATTGACAAGTTAAAGAAAGTCCAAATTAGCACAATCTTTTGGATATCCTAACGGGTAAACTCCAACCTCTCGCGGGCTGTGCCTGAGACCCCCTCTTAGTCTTAGGAGATCCCCTACGAACGGTCTGATAGAACCGGGAAAGAAAAAGAAAGTAGATTCAAAACTAGAAGACCAAGAACTTAACTGCTGGAGGAAGTCAAGCAAGCAGCAAATGACATAGAATAGGGTGGAATCTTGTAGGGAGGTGCAGATTCATTTCTGAATAGCAAAGAAGATCAATTGAATAAGAATAAGAGAGGAAAGCACGACTTCTTTCTTTCATGATGTAGTTGTCCTGCTTGAATCGATATTGGCTTAGATGTGATGCACCCAGAGAAAGATCATAAGGCTAAGGAGAATTGACACGAGTTTGAATAACTTCTTATCATGTTCAAAGCCGATTGCCCGCAGCTTTTGGGGGAAGAAAGACTAGTAGCACCACTTCTCAAGATAGAATGTCCCAAGTGAGTCGTAACAGGTAGTCTGAATCAAAGACTGCCCTTTGATCTCTGTTTTTACATTCCCCTACCCCGGGTGAGAAAAAGAAATGGAACTATCCAATCTCACTGTCAATGCAATTACATGATCTGTCAGCGCACACCCTTGCCAATCTACTTATGAGGAGGAGGTTTTTGAAGGGTCTCTTGATGCAGCTGAAAACTCTTTTTCTTCTCTTTCAAGACAGATGGCAGACTTGTCTCCCCTGCACTCTGGTGCTCCAGACGTAATCCACCAAATAAAAGATTTTTTGTGCTATAGTATGGATGTGTTGGCTGATGACGCGTGCATAGCACCTTTCTAGGATCTGATCAATGCAGTCCTTTTGACAGAGCCGACTTCCCCAGCTTCCTCTAATAGTAGTTGAGAAGTCAACTACCTCTCTTAGACTATGGACGAGAGTCTAAAGCTTACTGTAAGTGCCTTTCCCACTGCCAATGAACTGTTTACTTCGCCTATACCAACTCTCCTTTCGTGGGTATCGTAAAGATTCTTGTCAAAAAAGAAATATGATGGAAAAGGTTTTTCAAAGGGTAAAACCCGGAAAGCTAGTGCTCGTGAATGGGCTCCTTACATGCAGATTATATTAGCTGTCCTTAGGCTTCCTCTTATTTCGATAAAATCCTCCATTCACTTTATTTAATAACTCGTGCTTGATGCAATAAGCGCAAGGAGATTAAGCGTGTTTTTCCACAGATTGAAATTGTCTTGAATCGGCATACAGGCAAGTAGTAGATCTATCCTCCAAGCAGGTAATGAACTGGCCAGTGAAGAAGGCATCTTTTCCTTCCTAATACTTCTTTTGAAGGTTTCCGTCTTTTACTTGCTATTTATCTTGTCCGGTGACGTATTTCTATTTCTTTATCAGCAGGCTAAAGTCCCGAACTCCTGCTGTAAGACTCGGCTTCTTTTTCCGCCGAACGTAGGATGAAAAGAAGGGAAGATTAGAGATTGACCTCTCTCTTCCTGAGAGAAGAAGAACCAAAGGGCATCTTTTTGGACAAAAAAACCTTACAATGAAGAAATTCGCATTTTGGGTGAACTGGCTGGAGATATAGGTATCCCACCATAACTCATCCGAACGCTGCACGACGCTAGCCAGATCCCTAGGACGGGAGAGAAAGTTGAATAACAAACCATTGTACAGCAAAAAGGCTTCTTTGAGCCTGACCTCATCAACTGGATCAATTCGAATGCGAAATGGCAGTCTTGCAAGGGAAGGGGGAAAAAAATCATTAAAACGTGCAGCAGGAGGTTCTTCATTTCCTCACATAGAAAGTTGTCATCCATGGCGGAGCACTCTAAGTGAGCGCGAGACGGTGTTTTTTTTGGAGGGGTGTGTTGCGAAGAAGGAGTGTAGTTCTGTACTGGCTTACTGATGGTGGCCGAGTCCTCCTCTTTGATCTTGAAAAAGATAGTTATGATTACGAAGCCGCTTCCTAAATAGGTGTTAAGGAGCATATCAGAGATGTGCATGTTCAAATCTGAAGGCAGGTTTGCATTACATCTTGATCTCTGAATCTTAACTTAATTTATGGGTTCTTGATAGTGACTTTTTCACTCAAAAAATGGGCGCTTTTTCATTCAATAGCTCTTCTTCTCTTGAAAACGAAAATTCCACATTTCTGTCTCCAGAAAGTAACAAGTCAAAGGGACATCGGCGAACCATGGAAGGATACGATCCTGTGGCTTTCAAAGATGGGGTACTTCTCATGAGGGTGTCAATCAAGATCTATTCCTTTCATTGTTAGACAAGGAGCGAAGCTATGCCCTCTTGTGGGGCAAGTTATTGATTTTCTCCCCTTAGACTTTCATATACCATGAGCTTGGTTCCCCTTGGCCGGGCATAGAAGTAAACCATCCCTCTTTTTTCTCTTATCCAATGGTTGGTGATCAATTCAATCCCTTGTAAATAGAAAGGTGGACACACATCCGCCTTGTTCACTTCAAACTGAACTACTTTTTTTTCTTGCCGGCAAGCGCTACGGCAACGCTTATGGCTGCAATCCAAACAGCAATGGCCCTCGCGGATTTCTCCTGCGGCTCATACATAACGTCAGTTATCTGGTCCCCCCTATCAACAGCTATCCCTTTGGCCGCCTCTACCCTATGATTTAATATATCTGTTTTTCCGCCTGCACCGCATTCGCTATGTGTTCTACGCCTTCTATGTTTAAAAAGAGGTTGATTACATCGGGTATCTTTCCCCACCCCGCATCCGAAAGCATGGAATGAGGGCGTAAGCTATGGCGGAAAGGTCTCCTCCGTTTATTCCTTTGTTTATGGCACTGCTCATCTGTGTCAGCTGCCACCATTGTAGTCCGGGCTTGTTTCTCTTTTGCACGAGTGCATTTCTGATTCTCGGGTACTTGAGAAGTTCCCTGTGTGTTGCCGCCATTTGCTGGTTTTTTGCAATCTCGTGGTTCATGTTTTATTTGTTGTTCTTTTTCTATTATGTATTGGTGCCCTACTCGTTCCGTAGATACCCGTATCTTTCCGCATGTAACATTTTCCCCTGTTTTTCGTTATTAGCTCTCGGCCGGTTCTCGTTTCCGGCCTTTTTTACGATTTATTCCGGTAAGGTTGCCTTTTCTGGCCAAAAAATTCTTTTTTGGGACGCCCATTTACTGCGGGCAGGTTATCTCTTAGCTATTCTTCTACTTTACGCTATTTCTTCGTGCGTGAGAGTATGCTTTCTTTTAAGGCTTATACATACATTATTTTTCTGCAAGCTGCGAGGGGGGGAATTGGGCAACCGGATTGAACTGATTAGGCAAAGCAAAAAAGAAGAAAATGCCATTGACATTGAATCAATAGTAAGTAAGAAAGCCAAATAGCCTATAGCCCATAGTTGGCTGCTTCTAGTGGACAACTAGGCTTTGAGGGAGGAAAGAGACTGTTGCATATTCATCTGACTCTAGATCTATAAATTTGCATTTCCATTCCCAGTGCAAATGATGGGCAATTGACTGTTTGCACGAGTAGGCTGTTAGAATGCCCTGTTGGTGGAAGGGGAAGGTTTTACATATCTATTATCTTGCCTCCTCTGTTTGTTTATCGCCGCGATTCCTTATCCCTATCCCTTTGTTGATGAATCCCATCTCTTCCTTTCATTTCTTCTCTCCTCAAACGAAAGGTCTTTCTTTGTTTAGTTCAAAGAGGGGTATTATGACCTGGTGGAAAAAGATCTTAAATGGCAATGGCTTTTGTTATATTTGTTATAAATGGAAATGTCGCTTTTTTAGCCTTCTCGGGCAGCTGCTATTTGAAATCCATTCCCGCTGCTGTCGTCAACGGTAGAACTCCTCGGGCATCCGTCCGCTTCTGGAGTTCAGGACTGAGTCTCGATCTCTCCGTTTGCTGTTCCTGCTGCCCCGGTGAAAGATCGAATAAATGGGCGATATCAGGCCGATGCCTCCCCTTCAATGTGCAAGATTGAAGTTCTGTATCAGCTTATTGATGTTGTTGAAGTAGCGGTTGAATTATCCATTTCCGTTTTTTCCATGGAAGTTGGGAGTTCAGGAAGCTCGCTCTCCCCTAATTGGGCCAAAGAGAGAAAGTTCTTTATTAGAGCAGTATCCCGGGCTACTCCCTAACAACTGGCTCAATGGCAATGCTTTGTGCACTTAGGCTTAGCATTGGCTCAAGCCGCCCAGGGATGAAGTCGCTGGTCCTTTACTTTAGGGCCAGGGATGAAAGTGTCTGGTTTGATAGAAGCAGGCTTCCCTTGTTTGTTTTCTTTTTTTTTTTTATGTTATCGCAAAAAATAAAGAAAATAGAAAAAATAATAAAATAAAAGCAATATTATTAAGACAATAAATTCATTGTTACGCTTTCACATCAAAGTGAAATAGAGTACTTCATTTTTTTTTATTTCATTTAATGCCTATTGGTGTTCCAAAAGTCCCTTTTCGAAATCCCGGGGAGGATAGTTCAAATTGGATTGACGTATAGTGCGACTTGTCAGAGACATTGGGTCATTATGGGATTTCCCCGTTCTCTACCCCGATCGAGATATCCTCTGTTTCACCAAAGAAGGATTGATTAAATCATCCAAAAATTAGAGCGTGAAGTGGCAATAAAGTGCAATTAGATCTATGCTTTGGAGGTATTCAGATTAATATTATCAATTAGAATAATTTATGGTTAGCTTGTTTGGACCAAGAAAATGAAGTATCCAGGCTCCGCTTAGAAAAACCCAATTAGTACTATATCCATGATTACTATTTGTATCATATTCTATTTATAAATTTTATAAATTAGAAATAGGAGTAATTTAAAACTACTAATCATAATCAATCGAATAATTTGATAAATACGTCAAATATTTTGTGGAAGACGTGAAATAAATTGAAAAAAAAAGGAAGTTGTAGCAAAAAGACACGGTATTGGGGGCATTTGCCCTATATGTGCAAATCCAAATCGGGCAGATCTTTACTCGGAGTAGAGCACAAACCTAAAAGAATTAAAGAAGCCCACTCAGGAACAAGAGAATGTTATCGTGATTTGAATTGGATCCCGATGAAAGAATACATCAATGAGAAGTTAGTTTGATAAGTTTAATGAATTTTTTTTTTATTTATAGGTAAACGGGTAAAAAAAGGTAAACGGGTAAAAAAACCATCTTTCTTGAAAAATGGAGGAAAAACCCCTTCGTTATTCGTTAAATGGGATCTACATATTGATTCTTTTTTTCGCGATTTTTGATGAACCGTATGCATCAAAAGGTGCATGTACGGTTCCTAAGGGATAGAATTTGATCCTAATCAACCGACTTTATCGAGAAAGATTACTTTTTTTAGGTCAAGATATTGATAGTGAGATCTCGAATCAACTTATCGGTCTTATGGTATATCTCAGTACAGAAAGTGAGATCAAAGATTTTTATTTGTTTATCATGATCAAAAAGAAGGACAAAGACCAAAAGAGGGGAAGGTCGACCTTAAGCTCAAAACGAAAAGAACCGCGAGGGGCTAGAAAAGAGAGTACCACATGGCTATGTCTGTGGGACGACCTTCTATTTGGTCCCAGTAGAACAAGAAAGACGAAGATTGGAAAACATTAAGGAGTAGGTAGGCCTTAGCCTTCAAATCCACCTAGAAAGAAATACAAGAAGCTTCTATCATCGATTCCATTCCCATATGATTTTATGAAATTACATGCCTAAAACCATACTAAACTAAAAGGAAACTTTTCCCTCCATCCTTATATTTTTGTATGTAGTGAAAAGCCTTGCAATTGACATGAGAGAAAGAACGAACGGAAGGCAGTAATAGACCTATTGGAGAAGGAAAGGAAGAGAGGTGAAGCCCAGGCCCTCAATCACAAAGACGGGGCGAAGGGCCTACTATGGATGAATCTCAGTTCCTATCTTGGCCATCATCATTGACGAAATTGAGTGATTCGGTCGGTATCGGTCAAGCACTCTTCGCTCTACTCGGTCACTGAGCGATAGGCAACTCGATATGAGGGAAATTCTTCTTCCAGCCCTTTTTCCGTTGAGAGAAGAACCACACTCAAACTCAAAGCTTTCTTTTCTGCGCTTAGAAAGCTGTCCGTCAAAGCTGTTCTTGGACTTCGATCAAAAAGGAAGTCTGCTCTCTCCTCTTTCATGTCCGAAGAATTCACTACTTGACTGACTTTGGGTTACAAACCTGATTCCATTGCCCGGGCAGAACGACCTTCTTCAACCAATTGCAAAAAGACAATAAAAGGGCGCAGGAAAGACTAAACCGAGGCATCTTCATAGTCAGAAGAGGGTTCCCCGCAATTCAGAGGGCTCAGCTCAGATCGAAGAAAAGAGCAAAGGGAGGTCTCTGATATACGATACGATCTTCTTTGAAAGAGCGGGATTTGGTTTGGGATACCAGTAGCTTGATTTTTCGGAAGGAAAAAGGGAAGCGGCTTAGCCTAGTCATCAAAGTTCATCTTCCTAGAAGGCATGGGGGAATCTCTTTGAAAAAAGGTTAAAGCCGTTGATGATTTATCCCATTATATTTATCCAATTATTAAGAGAAGAGAAAAGCACTTTCTTTTGGGACAGGGCCGGGTCTCAGAGTCGATTTCTAGGCTGAGCGTCTTAGACTACGCTACGATATTGGACGAGATGGAATAGCCCCAAGAAAGGAAGAAAATCAGAGAACCAGCTCTGATAGACGCCATGTTCTTTTCAGATATGTCTGTTAAGGGGGCCGGCTTCGGGCCAGTCATGGTAGAAGGAGAACTGCCAGACAAAGCAACAGAAAAGAAAAAAGCAAAGAAGTCAGCCACCGAAAAGCTTTTTTTTTTGATTTGAGAGGGCAAAAAGGTTCGAAGGGCTTCGTTTCAAGACTATGCTATGGGAAGACTAGACTCTTCCTAAAAGAAAGGACTAGCCCGGCAACATAGCAGCTTTTAGAGAAGCAAGAAAATCTTTCGACCTTCACGGGCTCTTAGATTTGAAGAGATGTTTTGTTAAAAGCTTTCCTTTCCAGCGGTGACTACTATCGAATCAAAGACTCCGAAAGAGGGCTATCAACATAGGTAGATTTCTTTTTCACTTATCACGCCATGCGGTTTGACCTGAAATTGAAACAAAGTATATTCTTTTTTACCTCGGAGAATGCGTTCACCCAATCGACCTGGGGGACGCCACACTATGTATGACTGAACAGAAGCTGATCGGGATGAGACAGTCCCGAGAAGGATCATCGGCAGAAGCAGAGGAGCCGAAGGAAGAACGAACTGTCCTTCCATACTGAAGTTCAGCTGGACTTTGGCAAAGAGGAGCGTCACAGGCAAATTCAAAGGCATTTGAGGGCACTAGTTTCAGGAAACATTCTATCGACCGTACTCTCATTCCAACTTCTCTTAGTCAGTCTTTCCAGATGGGAGAAGACCGATAGGAGGATGGGGACTAGCTTTCGACAAAGACTAAGACGGAGTTGGTGCTTGGCTAAGATAAGAAGAGTCTGAGACAAAGTTCGAAGATCGAAACTCAAACTGGGAAGGAACTGTTCTCGAATCGTCTTCTTGGTGCACAACCCCTTGGATTAAAACTATTCCGAATTCGAATTTAACGTCTATTGCGGATCTAAAGATTCTGGGCATCTGAGAACAAGCCCTTCTGAATCCATTTCGCACACCAAGACCTCTTTTTTTTTGCTAAGAGGGCAAGGACATTCGATTTATATTGATTAACGAGACCGGTAATCCCGCATCTGAGACAAGAACGGCTATTCCCCTAAGAAAGGAAATGGGGCATTCTTCCTTTTCTGATTCTAGTGCAGAACGCATTATAATATAACCGCTCCTTCCTTGTCCTCCTCTGGGCATGATGAATATGAGTGCCTTATTACTTTTAAAGCTAAATGTGGACATGAAAAGAGATTTTCTTTATAAAGGAAGATTCTGTCACAGCTGATGATTCAATTCATCTACACCAAGATTCTAAACCTTGTCTTCCCCGCTTCTCTTCGCCTGGGTATGAATACCATCTCTCAATTGAGTTTTATTTCTTGTTTTTACTAGTCGTCTTATTTACCTCTTCTTCAATGCTTTCTTTCTAAATTCCCGATTCGGAAAGAAAAAGAAGTACTAAAAAGAACTTAGATAAAGAAAGCTTTGAACCAGCGATCCCTATTCTAAAGGTTAAGACCTCATCAATCTTCTGTTTCTGCCTTCTAAAACTAAAATAAAAGGGGTCTACGATCAAAACTTTTATCTTCTGGTCTGATTTTCATCAGCAGCGGCTTTGGCAGTCGTTCCTGAGTTGCCCATTGGTGTCTTTTCTGACTCCAGCCCGATTATCTTAAGGTAGTTAGTGACTTTCTTTTATTGTCTTGCTTAGGAGCTGGCCTTAAACTTTCCGTTTTTGAGCCCTTGTTTCCAATTATCAATCAGTCTAGACGCATAAAGAGAAAGGCATGATTAGTTAGTTATATTTATTATTTTAGTGAACTAATTCTTCTTCTTATCCCTTCTTAGCTCTATTCCTCTTATTCTTTATCTTTCTATTCTTCTTGGTCAGTGCTTTCCTAGCTCTACTCTTTCCGCTCCGGTTAGTGAATCCAGATCATTTAGTGAATCTAGAGTGGGATCCGTTAAACCTATGGCATGTTCGGAAAAAGAAGACTTTTTACTGATAGGCCTCCTCTTTAACTGGGGTCAATGCAATTGAGGTTTTTTATCTTGCGATAGATACCACTTCCGAATCACTTTCTTCCATAAGCAGCCGCTCTTCCTATTCAAAAGAAAGAGGAGGCGGGATATTTTCCCGAGAGTCAATTTTGCTCTTTCGAGAGCAAAGAGAAGCGCTTTTTTACCTACTTGACGAAAGGTTTTTCTACACGCCCACCGTTACCGCAGGACGTTCTTTACTCAGTTAGAGCAACATCAAGAGAAGTAAGAGGACTGCGTTACAGTAACTCTAACTGTCCTATCCTAACCTAAGGCTCAAATCAGTGACCGAATGCTTCCCGTTAGGAGAAGCACCGCTTTTGTCTGTCAACTCGCCTCTTACTCTGCTCTGAGCTTGGTCCCTTTCCACCCGGTTTTGACGAACCTATGATTTGCGTGGGAAGCTCGACTAGGAAGGTTTAGGCGGCTTTCCTTGCTTCAATTCAATCAAAAACAACGAAGCTAGCTTAGCTATCCTCTCCTACCGTGTGTATTGGACAAAGAAGAAAGAACCCTCTCTAATGAAGAGTAGGACCGCATGAGACTCGATGGTAGTACCGGTGAACCAGTTCTAGCCAAGGGTACTCGATCGACGAAGACCGAAGAGAGCTAAAAGCAGGGTTGGAGCCTGGCAATGCAGCTCAATCTGAGTCTGATTCTTCAGAGTGTGTGATAAGAGTAACCCGAACCTTATGAAAGCGATAAGGACGAATCTGAGAATATGGGTTTCGGAGGGCAAGACTGACCCAACCCATAGGGGGGGCGTATCATTCCTTTCTTTAATTTAAAACTTCTTTCTTTCACTAGATGCTGAGCTACCTTCTTTTAGGCACGGAAAGCCTAAAGCATCTCTTTCTTCTGTTCACCGGAAATGCGGGTACGGGAGTAATTGAATCAGAAGGCTGTGAGCATCCTTTTCTTGGGTTGGGGAAGGGAGTTCGCGTTAGCTTTACTAACCTAAGACAGAGGAGAGGGCAAGAACCCGATAGAATAAGGAGATGAAGCTCTCTCAACTACCAGTGCAGGGGCAGGAGTGGAAGCTTAAGACAGAGATCTGGGATTCCCACTCTCTAGAGGTTCTAGTTGGGTTGGAGCTTTCCTCAGTACGACTAAGAAAGGGGCTAACCAAGAGTGAAGAAGCTTGACTTGTCTGGCTTGCCTCTCGCTACCTTATACCTTCAATCGCTGGGGGCTTATCTTCTCAATGACGAAGCCTCGGAACAGAGGTTAGTAATAGGCTCGACCGAAGGGATCGGGTTACTCTTTCGCCCCGGGTTGAGTCAATGCTTTCTTCCTGGAGCATCGATGGAATGCAGCGCAGTCGTCGACCTTTTCGAAACGTAGCTATGAGAAGTCGAAACCACAGAAGAAGAACTACGCTATTCACTACGCGCTATTGAAAAGAAGGTAAGGAGACGAAAATCACCTATATTGATCCTTTACTGCTTAGTCGAAATGAAAAAAGAAGATGATGAATAAGTTAATATTCAAGCTCTTTGAAACGAGTGATGGGTAAATATTCTCTCTTTTATCCTTACCTAAGGCGTAGAGCTTTCCCCGGGAGTGAATAACGCAGTAAAGCCAGTTAGTTCTTCTCAATTCTCTTCCTTTATCTATCTTCACTTATTCTATTTCTAGTTAGAAAGCCAGATCGGATTCATCAATAGAATAGCTTGGGTGAGTCTTTCCAACTTCCATGACCCTTAGGGCTGGCTACACTCCCTACCGCCCAGTCAATTCTCTGACTATCAGATAAAATAAAGCAAAGAAAGCAACAAGAGTGGAGAGAACAAGCTCTTCAAGCTCAGCTTCGGCAACAGCAACTCGAGAAAGCAATTCATGAGGAACCGGCCACTTCTTTATATACGTCACCATTTGACGATCTGTCTGTTCAGGCAGGTGCCACGGAATTGAGTACGGAATCAGAGATGGGGGACAGCAACGTCAAAGACTGAGGGAAATGAGTTCCGAGACTCATCTAAGTTCCCATCGGCCGTTTGCGGGATGGGGAAAATCAGAATAGAAGCTAAAAGCAACTGTCCCAATAGGCGCAAGGAGCGTTTACACTCGACAAGAGGTCTCAGAGCGACCCCTATGGTATGGTATGGCTAAGCTCCGTTCATAGCCGCACTGACGATCTGTCTTTAGTAGGTCGTCTATTCTTTCTTACCTCGGGATAGGAGTTCCTAGCCCCATTTAATTTAGTAGAGATCACCGGATCTTCTTTCTTCTAAAAGAAGTTCTGAATCTTCCTGTTCCGGCCGGGGTCAGTTGAAGGCAAGAAAGGGCGAAGGACCAGAGGGATTAGGCTTCGTTCCTGCGTATTCCTTCCTTGCTCTTGGGTTCCTCCCCGCTCCACTTTTCTCTCCCCGTGCCCAATCCTGCCCAGCTAACCAGCGCACCTTCACCAACCCATGTGTCCCGTTTCGGGGAGTCAGTCCTTCGATGAGCCGGATAGAGGGATAGAGATCACGCGCTCCATCTATCTCCTGCCGAACCACTTCGCTAGTCAAAATGGGTCGCATTCAGATATCTTTTGGCTACTCCCTCCACTTATGGCCCAGTTGTAACCTTTAACCCCCTCTCTCTTTTGACTTTCTAACAGAAAAAGCCTTTTTCCCAAACCCTTCCATCCACCACGCGCCTTGCCTTGTACGATGCGCTCTGGCATCCCCTTTGTCCAACAAGTAAGGTCCTCTTGGGACCCTTCTTGCAACGACCTCTGTGCCGCAAGGGGCCATAATAAGTCTTCTCTCAATCTTGAATATCAAGCAAAAAAAGAAATGCGAATTCTTAGCTGATCCTCGATTGACTGATCCAAGACGGAATGAAATCGATTGACTTGAAACAGTCTATCTACCGTCTATTGACTTCGTCCTGCGGGCATCTTCAAACGCGATCGATTCTTTCGGGCTTTTCTCACTCTTAATAGGTATTCTCGAGGCGAGGTCAATGAGATGCTCTAGTCAAGCTCCTCTGCTCACAGCACGACTCTTTGTTTCAATCCGTCTTGAATGGTCCTCTTTCCGCGGCATCATCCTAATATTATGCTTGGCACGGTCCTCTTGATTCAATCTCAAAGGTCTTCGCGCGGCCTCTCTTTTTGTGAGAACATCGAGACGTGAGGAGTGAATAAGCCAATGAGAAAGCTGAGAAGCCGAACCCGGGCAGGGTGTGAAAAGGATAGAATCCAGCCGGGGTCTGGAAGATTGCCCTCACCACTTCAGTTCTCATAGAAGGAGAAGCTGTGAGCTAATAAGAAGAAGGCTCGCAAATCTTTATCCCCTAGCCCTGCTCCCCCGATGCCTTCTCCCGAGAATGAGATTGGAGAGGGAAGGCCCCGCCTCGCTCCCCGAATAGACGGATCTAATGACGGAACTAAATGCCCTGTTGATAGATAACCCCTTGCGGCTACCTGTTGATTGAGATTTAAATAAAGGGATGGGAAATTTCCAATTAGATCGAGATTCTTCTTTCTTGTTATGGATAGAGGTTAGCTTTGCCAGCTGTAACCGATGCTACAAAGGTTGAAAACGGAGATTCCTTGATGCCGTTCGCTTGACGTGAGGTCATTCCTTTCAACTAGCCTATACCCATCATATGAGGAGCTTTGGATCAAATGGTGCCTAGCCTTTCGAAAGGAAGCCTGTCTGTCTGTACACACCTTATGACTCGAGTGTACCAAAAGAGATCGGATCCAGATTCAATACTTCCGGGATTTAGGGGTTGTTCTTCGCTGAGAGCTTCTTCACTCAATTACCAAGATTCAATCGACTTTCTTTTTCCGTTAATAAAAGAGAGGAGGTATAGCACCAGCCCTCAAGCACTACACCAATAATTGACAAGCCGGATAAGCCGGGTAAACTTCTCCCTCTGCTGCTACTGGATATCGACCTAAGAGATACTAGACCAGGTATGAAAGGAAGGGCTTAGTCTCCGTAGATGGAATGAGAATACACAGGAGGTTAACTCAGTCCTATTATTAAAAGAAGTAGCGCCTTCGCTTACTCATTCCTCCGTATGGCTTGGGGGTCGGCTTGCCGGACTGACCGACTAGTAGTTAGAATACCTCCCCTCCACATCCTCCGCCTGCTGCTTAGGGGTTGCTGGTGACGGTGCCATCCTCAGAATCCTTCCTATTCGGCTTCTGGCTTCAGCCTCAGATTTGTGCTGCCTTTCGGCCTTCGCTTGCTTCAATGTTGCCATGAATACGCTTGTTGGTTGACTGATCCTTTGTTTGATATGATCCTACTATTGAAGACCTTTACTTTTGACCTTCCTGCATCCTTTCCTTCTCCCTTTGGAGATGTTTAAACTATTGATTGCCGTGTTCTACTTGGCTTACAGAGATGTTTTAAAGTGTTTTCTTCTTATAAGCAAATAACGGCTCACGCTTTTTCACTGGATGTGCTTTTGAACGGGTCAAAGAACTATGAAATTGTTTTCTTCTTTCTTCAATTCAAACTTCAAACCTCGTAAGCCTTTATTTACTATTCCACCCGGTAAAAGCCAACTTTACGATTTACTGCTTCCAGTCTTTGCTGTCCAATCCGTAAGTCCTTACTTGAAGCCCTAGGTAAGGTTTAGTCTTCCAAGTAAAGTAATGCAGAATGGAATGGTTGATGGACTTGCTTTCTCGCCTTTCCGCAGGAACCTCTGTCTCACTTATTGACCTCTAATATAATCTGAGGGTAGCCCAGTCAGCTTACTCGCACCTATAGTGGCAGCGCCTTATTCCACTACGTATCTGTCTGTCTGTTTAAAGAAAGAAATTGGTTAGTTAGATCACGCAAGAACTGGCGTACCAAGGGAGATCTTTCGATCACTCTGTTAGACCCAAGGCACGTCTTCATCAAGCTCTCGAACAAAGAAAATATGCACCAAAAGAGAAGTTTTTTATTGAGGGAGTTTAGGGTTTTCTGCTGGAGCCATGATTTCCGTCTCTGCAATGGTGATCCAATGCATGCGCGGGTATCGCGACCCCATCTGCCTATTGTCTTCTTTTTTGAGTTTCGCCTGACGTCTCGACTTTCGGAATTGGCCTGACTGGTCCTACGAAGCTTGTCTCACGCCCCAACGTAGCTAGGGTTTGTGTAGAAGTCGGTCTTCTCAAGGAAAACCTCCAAAATCGTGTTTGGATTGGATCTACTGTGTATGGATCACCAGCAAGAAATCGTTTCTTTTTGAATACCTAAGTTCTGCACGCATTGCAGACGACAAGGTCATGCCCGTTACGAATGCAAAGTGGCAAATAAGGAACCTGGTGTCAACCCGTCACCGAGAATGGCCTATGTTCCAAGAACCAATGCTACCATCAGAACCTACCACTGAAACGATGCCTGCTGCTGATAATGCGGCTCTTGTTCAAAATGCACCTGCTGGTGTGGCTGAAGCTGCAAATAATGCTCCGGTTTTTTCTTTTTATTTTCATGCTAATAACCAAAGCTTTTAAGTAAGTGAGGGCTGCTATCATACTAGCGAGGAGGACACGGGCTCACTCTCTGTTCAACAGAAAGGGAATCCTATTAGGGAAAACTTGCCTTATCTCACTGCTTTCACTGGCTAACCCTACATAGCTTTACCAGTAGAGAGAAGGAGCACCCTTACTTTGCTGTGATGAAACAACTTTCTTTACACTTGATGGCTTGGAATACGATTATACGTCTAGATGGGGGCATTTCAGGTCTTTTCTTTCACTCGAGACGATGATAATTTGCGTAATGCGTAAGAAAGATTCTATGATGAGCCCGAACCTTTCCTCGGACACCTTAAACTTAAAGTCAAGTCAGTTCCTCAACCCCGTCTGTGGCTGTTGGTTAATTGGTAGAGGAGCACGATCAAATAGATATCAAAAACTAATGCATTTTGATGGCTAATCTATCATTGAGGGGAGACTTTGAGTTCAGTTAGATCTTACTTAAAAGATCATTAGATCGGAGGTTGGAGTGTCACTTTCCCCGGAACTTTCTGTTAGGATGTTAGCTTCTCTTCCCCCTCATTCCTGCCTTCACTCGATTCCAACATCAACTGGTTCTTAAAGAAGGTGGTCTGACCTTACTCCAATTCCCCTAGGGTTAGGGGGTAGCTGCAACAACATAAGATGGATAAGCAGGGGTCTTAATGTCTTTAGTTCGAATGAATCCTCCTCCCTTTGGAACTCTATAGAACCTTCTGTCCCTTCGGGTAGCTACTCGGATAAGCAGCTTAGCTCATTAGCTCATATCAGATTTAGCTAGACGGGTTGGTTTGGAACATCAAGCAAGATCCACCAGCAAAAGGTAAGTATCCGAAGACGTGATCCAAGGTTCCATTCTCCGGGGGTGTAAGCCTTCTTTCTCAATATCCTCATCTGCCCTATCTCCTTTTCACTCTATTGAAGTGGAGCTAATTGAAGACTCACATGGATGAGGCTATACCTATATTCTATCTTAAATAAAATGGGAGACGGAACCAGTTACAAGTAAATACTTGTTTACTCCCTAAAGGGATAATTCCAGTAGTACCGATCAACCTTTCTGTGAAATCCTTTCCGCCGGTACATCATAAATAAGAAAAGAAAAGAAGAGAAGCTTCAGTTTCTTGCTTATCTATGGAATATCGCATTGTTACTGGCCTTTCAAATCCTTTCCCCTGGTCTTGCCTCTCGTAAGGGTGTTGATATCCTCGATTCGACGAATCTTGTCTTTCGCGTGTTGAAATTTTCCTGGTGTGAAAAGTGAGCCTGAACTGACTTGGAAGTCCGATGAGTTTGCGCGACGGTTAAGGTTTACCTTGCCTCTCGGGTAGGGGCGTACGGGTTTGCTAAGCATTACATCCACGGGAAAACCTCCGAGAGAGTCCGTTTGGCAGCAAACCATAGCCAGTGGAGTAGGATGAGGCGGCCGGAAGAAACTGAGCCCGGACGAAGCCAATCACATTGAGTTGTAGATTGACATAGTGAACCTTCAGTGTACTTATAATACAAAGTAAGAGTTGAAGCTGAGCATTCACCCTAGTGGCACCTCTGACCTCAGATGCAGATGTTAAGCATATAACTAGCGAGCGAACCTGACTGAGCCTGCCTTTCAAGAAAAAAAGAATCCAGCAGAAGCTGAATACTTGGCTTCAAGCTTCTCAGCGCCATAAACGTTGTTACCTATTCGACTATTCTAAACGTAGCTTCAAAGCTTTCTATAGCGCTTGCTTCTCTCGGGAATTGTTTCTAAGCCGACAAAGGCACTGCTTCGCCTACCGACACCGCTCGCTAACCGGTTACCTTCTGTTACCCTTCAATCGGCGGGCCTTGGCTTAGTTTTAGAGGTTAGTTACACATCTATCTCACTTGTAACTACCTGACATACGCTATCAAACTATTGAGATTAACCCGAATCCGGGGAAGGAAGAGAATGCATTGGGAATGGTGATGCCGGATGGACTTGTAGAAGTGGGCTCACCAGCATAGGAAAGGTTGAGTCGATCCCAGAGAATGGATTAGTTGAGAACTTGGTGGGGGTTCCTTCGCTGTTGATGGCTCTTCGTTGGATCCATAAGGTTGGCCTTTTGATACGTTATTTCATTCGATCGAGAACCCAGAAGATTCCTATTCCTTCTTTGGTAGCTATTTCCAAGCCGAGAGATAGAGAGAAAGATGGTTCTGTTCGAGGTTGCTTAGCGGCGCTGGCTGGAGATTGGGAAGAGGAGAGAGGTTGGTGGATGGGAGAGCAATAGAGGAATTGGATTCATGGTTTCCACTACTAGAGCCCGCCCGGGTCTTTGTCCCGCTTAATGGTTTTAAGAATCGAGTCGCCTTCGACTGCTTCTCTTGCCTCATTAGATCCACTCGATGCTAGATCACTTAGATCCGAGTACAGGAGCGAGGTTATTCCGCCAGCACTGGAACTTGAAAGAGCAGAAGAGGTTCATTGGCTGCGGGAGAGGAAGAAATAGGTGGCCCTAGGAAAGCAGAAGAAAGAATTGATTGGATGGCTAACAGAGAAGAGAACCCGGGAGATGATTGCTTATCGCAGGGGAAGATGGTGGAGGGCAAAAAGCGCCTTCCCTTTGATCGGTAGCCAGATGAATGAGTAGTTTAAGGCTTGGATCCATGGATGGGAACATGAGGTGGGCTGGCTTCGGATCCACAACTGGTGGAGAGTACCGGGTGAATCATTGGAACGAGAGTAGCTTGTTCGTTTGACATGAAGGAATGAACGGATCCGGTGGAATTCAAAATAAGATGAGGCTACTATTGGTCGGACTCTAACTAGCCAGTCCCAAGTCAAGCCGGTCAGTATCCGGTGGTCAGTAGTGGGCCGAAGCATCCGGTCAGTTAGTCCAGTCTGATTTCTGGCAAGCCAGTAGGTGTCAGCGAGAGGGCCCTCTGGTAAAGTAGCAGTTCGAGCAAGAGAGAAAGTAGCTTATGAAAGAAAGAGATAAGAACTATGACTTAAACGATTTCTGTCTTACTTTCGGTAACTTATTCAACCGATGGATGAGAATGAAAGAAGGTTGATCTTTTTTTAATCGAGATTCTTGGGTGAGTCTTCCATGGGGGGGAAGCTTTTCTTATTCCGAAAGAGTGCTAGAAGCTAGAAAACTCCAAAGGCAATGCAAGAAAAGGGTCTAAGGCGCAAGGCAGCAGGAAAGCAAGTCCTCGGTCGTAAGAAGAGCTTTTATGTGCTTACTTTTTCGTAACTTTCCATGGACTAAGGTTTCGGTATTTGGGAAAATCCGAGTCGATAGAACTGTAAATTCAATTTTAGAAAGGGTCAGGGAAGTTCAAAGCAAGGTTTTAGAAGTAAGCAAGGTTAGATGATAAGTCATTCCCTGGGGATATAATTTATATACTAAGAGAAGAGGGTAAGCTTTCTTGATCCTGAATCCGAACTTTCCCGCAATTCAGAGATTGATTGGTTGAACCGGTAGTTGAGCTGAGTGCTTGCCCGCTTCGCGCCTCTCCTTGACGTATTGCTGTAAGCCAAACTCCTTATGTCACTTCTGTCTATGGGATTGTCACATACATTCTAAAGTAGCTTGAATTTCATTCCCTTGCGTCGATAAAGCCTTCTTGAATTGAACTACTTCTTTGCTTTCGAGAGAATCCGTGAATGAAGTAAGAAAGGTTCTTAGCCAACCAAGCGTCAACTATAAGGGTTAGGATTAATCGAGCCCTAAGTATAGGCCTCGGTCAAGCATCAGTCACAGGATCAGACTCCACCTTTCCTGCTTGACTTGAAGACTCTCGGGGTGCCTCTAACCAAGAGCGGAACCTCCCTTTACATATGTATTTATTGGTTCGAGAGATGCCACCTCAACATATTATATTATCAGATTCGTTCTTTGTGTCAGCTTCTGCGAACCCAGTCTCATACTCGGAAAAAGCCTTTAAGGCCCGATACTCTCTCTCAGCAGCAACATCCACCACAAGATCCGATGCAACAAAAGCTGTTCCTTCTCCAGATACGGGAGCTTTCTCCGGATTCAGTTGATGATTCTCTTTCAGTGTAATCTCTGTTTGAAAGACCTTTCCGTTGTCAATTAGTCGGGTAGCTTCCCACCTCCACTCTAATAAGCTTTCCTGTCCTGGCTTGAAGCTTTCAGTGAACTTATTTCAGACCCCTATCTTTCTTACTTGACTGCTTAGCCGAGGAATCTTTCCTTTTCGGTCTCCTACCTGCGTTCCTAAGCTAGCGTCGAGCTCCGTAACCCTATCCTTCTGAGTCGGGCTAGTCCCATACCCACTTTCTTTCAACTATAAGTTACGAATTGAACCTTTCCTCATAGTCTTCGAAAGCCTTGGATTAACGGAGACTTTACATGCACCGGAGCCGGCTACTTTCTCTCTATAAGAAAGTAAGAATGCGGGGTAGGAATTGCTTTTGTTCTCTATTTACGATCGCAAAGTCTGCCTTCTTCCTAACAGCTTTTCATTCTCTAGCCTATAAAATCAATGAACGTAGGAAGCTTACTGAGACTAGGCATTCAATGGGAATTCTAGACTCTTAAACTAATTGAAGAAAGAAAGCGCAAACCAGTCTAGCCAGCTGGACAATCAGAGTCATGTTTAACACATAGGTTTTCGATCATGTCAGCACCCTTCCCTTGAAGCTCAACCATCCGGGATGCTAGTTTTCTGAGGATGATTCTTTCGCGTAAGTCAGGGGAGTGTTGAGCCGATGACCTTTTCAGCATCGCTGTGAGAGCATCCGAGTGAAGAATTTCTTCCAATGGCATGCTGAATGAAATAGTTTCTTAGTGCTTCCCTTTGTTCTTGAAAGAGATCAAGACTGGTAGGCAGGCTAAGGCCAGAGATTCAATGCCCGAGGGAAGTCCTAACCCTGTATGAGAGCTTGGCCAGCAAGCTTTTGGACATTGAATGTACACTCGAGGAGGACTGAACAGATGTAGAGGATCCTGACAAACTTGGAGAAAGCACACCTTGAAGAGTTGACATCTGAGATTGAAGATGATGTCAACAGTTAGCCAAGAAGGTTTATGGCAAACTGGAAGGAGGGATAAATGATCTACCTTAGGTAATGCTCTGCTTTCAGTGGGAACCGGTGGAGATTGAGGTGAAGGTCTTTTTTTTAGTCTATCCCTTGTCCCATATCTGCTGTTTTCATCCAACTAAAAATCTCGTAAGAGAAGAAAGAAACTTTACGCCCAAAACTCCCATGTCTTTCTTGGTTGGACCAAGCCAATCGGTGATTTTCGACAAGTCTTTCCTCTTGTTGGGGGGAGCGGAACTGTCTTTGAATAAATTTGATATGGAGAATTTGAACGTCGTATCCATATTTCTGGGGATCGGAGTAATCCTTTCGGTAACCATTTTTTGTGCGGGACAAGTTTACGAGCGAAGTACTCTTGTGGAACGTATACATAAGTTAGATCTCGAGAAACTCAAACAAAAAACCGAAGCAAAACTAGAAATGCTTTGGAACCTTTATAGGGATAGGGATGAAAATATGCGATTACCGGAAGGACTCAGTTTCAAAGACATAGTTGACCATGCCTTTATTATGAACGAAACTCTTGAAGAACAAATTCTGGGGTTAAACCAAATCCATTTGGATCTCATTTGTAATGGCACGAGCAGTAGGTACTTTGTTGACATTCTGGATACGTATGGCCATATTGTGGGTATGTAGTTAGGACTTGGTTTTTCTATTCACTTTTTTCTCGTACCTTAAACCACCTTCTAGACTTTCGGCGGAAAAAGAAGCCGAGCCTTACAGCAGGAGTTCGGGACTTTCCTTTCGCCTGCAACAAATCGTAAAGTCGTCGCGCCGGGCCCCGGTGTCGAGCGAAGCATCAAGAAAGAATTTCAATTGGATGAGAAATCTGGTTCGATGGCTGTTCTCCACTAACCACAAGGATATAGGGACTCTCTATTTCATCTTCGGTGCCATTGCTGGAGTGATGGGCACATGCTTCTCAGTACTGATTCGTATGGAATTAGCACGACCCGGCGATCAAATTCTTGGTGGGAATCATCAACTTTATAATGTTTTAATAACGGCTCACGCTTTTTTAATGATCTTTTTTATGGTTATGCCGGCGATGATAGGTGGATTTGGTAATTGGTTTGTTCCGATTCTGATAGGTGCACCTGACATGGCATTTCCACGATTAAATAATATTTCATTCTGGTTGTTGCCACCAAGTCTCTTACTCTTATTAAGCTCAGCCTTAGTAGAAGTGGGTAGCGGCACTGGGTGGACGGTCTATCCGCCCTTAAGTGGTATTACCAGCCATTCTGGAGGAGCAGTTGATTTAGCAATTTTTAGTCTTCATCTATCTGGTGTTTCATCCATTTTAGGTTCTATCAATTTTATAACAACTATCTTCAACATGCGTGGACCTGGAATGACTATGCATAGATTACCCCTATTTGTGTGGTCCGTTCTAGTGACAGCATTCCTACTTTTATTATCACTTCCGGTACTGGCAGGGGCAATTACCATGTTATTAACCGATCGAAACTTTAATACAACCTTTTTTGATCCCGCTGGAGGGGGGGACCCCATCTTATACCAGCATCTCTTTTGGTTCTTCGGTCATCCAGAGGTGTATATTCTCATTCTGCCTGGATTCGGGATCATAAGTCATATCGTTTCTACTTTCTCTGGAAAACCGGTTTTCGGGTATCTAGGCATGGTTTATGCCATGATCAGTATAGGTGTTCTTGGATTTCTTGTTTGGGCTCATCATATGTTTACTGTGGGCTTAGACGTTGATACCCGTGCCTACTTCACCGCAGCTACCATGATCATAGCTGTCCCCACTGGAATCAAAATCTTTAGTTGGATCGCTACCATGTGGGGGGGTTCGATACAATACAAAACACCCATGTTATTTGCTGTAGGGTTCATCTTTTTGTTCACCATAGGAGGACTCACAGGAATAGTCCTGGCAAATTCTGGGCTAGACATTGCTCTACATGATACTTATTATGTGGTTGCACATTTCCATTATGTACTTTCTATGGGAGCCGTTTTTGCTTTATTTGCAGGATTTTACTATTGGGTGGGTAAAATCACAGGTCGGACATACCCTGAAACGTTAGGGAAAATCCATTTTTGGATCACTTTTTTCGGGGTGAATCTTACCTTCTTTCCTATGCATTTCTTAGGGCTTTCGGGTATGCCACGTCGCATTCCAGATTATCCAGATGCTTACGCTGGATGGAATGCCCTTAGCAGTTTTGGCTCTTATATATCCGTAGTTGGGATTTGTTGTTTCTTCGTGGTCGTAACAATCACTTTAAGCAGTGGAAATCAAAATAAATGTGCTCCAAGTCCTTGGGCTCTTGAACAGAATTCAACCACACTGGAATGGATGGTACAAAGTCCTCCAGCTTTTCATACTTTTGGGGAACTTCCAGCTATCAAGGAGACGAAAAGCTATGTGAAGTAAAAGAAGAAAAGGTCGACGACTGCTACTAAGAACCTAACAGAACTTTTTCGAAAAGAAAGCCATGGTCGAAGCGGTGCGCTCATTCTGCATTTTTTTCGTTCAAGTTCAAAAGGGCACGAGAAAAAAGCAGCTGGATGTAATAAAGGAAAAAGACTTGCTAAGCTTGGATGCAGCAAATGAGATAGATTGAATGAAAGCATTGGATCAGGGCATCCAATCACAGGCGAAAGGTATTCGGAGTTCTTCCCCGGAAAAGCAAAGTCCTTACTTTGACTTAGACTTACCCGAATCAAGTCAAGGCGATGAAGCAGGCGAAAGGCCCATCTTATTACTTATTATAAGAGTTCTCCCTCTCCCCGGGCCTAGTCTGACTCATCAAGCTGCAATGCAAAAGTTGTCCTTTCAGCATTCCATTAGTGTTCATTGTATCATTGGCCTGTAATGAAAAACGATTCTAGGAGAGAAGTTCGTTATCTACGTTTCTTATCATTAGATGAGACAGTTAGCCGGATGAGTGCCAAAGACAACAGCCGATTGTCCCTGCTTGGAGTTAAGAAGGCACGCGCCCTCACGCTTTCGAGCAGAATATCCATACCTTTCTTTTAGTAGTGAATGAGATGCTTGACAATAACGCAAAATTCAGACATAACATATAAGGTGTAACACAATGCCTTAAGTGTGGGAGGTCAGCACTCTCTTTTGTCTTTTTGCCCAATATCTCCTTCGGGAAGGAGCGAAACCTTGACTAACCTTTCCCTACCGAACATAAAAGTTTGCATTGGGAGCCCCTATCATTTTTTAAAGAAAAGCAGTTAGTTGTAACGAGGTCTCCCGAAATGATCGTGAGAGGCACGTACCCAGCTGGGGATTCGAACCCGACTCTTCCAGGGCTTCTTCATGTTATAAGATGACGGCAACCGCTACCACCACTCCGAAAGGGCAACCTCCTCTATAAGATATAAGAATTTGCTCGAATACGAGAACGTAAGCGCTAGGTAAGTCTAGTCATCAACTAGACGTTTGGGTATAGTCGCGTTAGCGCTTTTCTGATCGCTTTGAAGCTTTAGCTCTCGATTCGCTCGCCATAACAAGCTGAGCGTCATGGTCGAACACACACACCCTTACCTTAAGGTAAGGCACGGTTAGCCGGTCAAGAGACAAGACTTTATTAGAAAGAGGACAGTCACAGACTCGCGTTTAAGTCAGAGTCTCAGCGAACAAACACTCACTTAATCGAAAGCTAAATAATAAACTTTGGAATGGTAACGAAGATCGAAATCCTTCCTTCCGGCAAGGTCGAACATAAGGCAGAAAGATCAGACTCAGTTCGAGATTCCTTACGAATTAGGGTAAATCAAGGACCCTTTCTTCCTAATCAAAAAGAAAGCCCTGTTCTAGCAAACTCTGTCTTAACAGATGATTCTTTAGATTCGGATGGAGATGCTTTTGAGGGGCTTTATTTAGCTGTATGTTACGAAGCGTAGGGTCTTTCAACAACTAGAGCGGTCCTCTCGGAAGGATGTTGACCCCGTCACCGATGCTCTTGGCTTTCGTGTGTCACTGATTTAGCTTCCGATTGGGTCAGTGTGAAGCATTGGGTTTCTGCCTTAAGCTCGCCTGTGACTGTCCTACTCTCCCAAGTCAGTTTCGAATCTGGATGACCTACTGTTTTGACTACGTTACAGCTGGATCGGTTAGTTCTGGGATGATTGATGCCTTCCATACATCAGCATTCTAGAAGTACAGCTTTTGTTGTGTGTGTTCTTTCCAACTGGAAAGACTTGGCTGGCTAGCCCCTTCTTTCCTTATCTAATGACATAGATAGAAAATTCTTGCCGGAGAGTGATAATTGAGTAACGATTGATTCAAGCCCGTCACAAGGTGCCAGAGTAGACTTCTAAGCAAGATCGAGTATAGAGTGAGGAAAGCCTTAGTCTGAAAACACAAGAAGTAGGTAGCCGTTATCAGTCCACCGAAAGTGGTCAATCAGGCTTCGCACCTTCCCTTACTAAGCTTTCAGTCCTAATAGCTACTTCCTTGCCTTAATAAGCTCCCAGGAAAGCCTGCTTTAGAATATAAGAGTTTTTTCTTTCTGCCACTCAATCAGAAGTGTTATACTAATAGGTTGATGCTTTCGCTTAAGCAAATGGTGCCTTTTGGTCCCGTCTCCTTTTGGGCCCATTGGTAGCATAGGAGAACCCGACGTAACTAGAGAGTAGTTGTCGGCAAATCAAGTCGACGATCTTTCCTTTTCCCGGAGCGCCTTCCTTGACGCGTCTGCGTCTGGTGCCTCGGAGCCTGCGGTATAGAGAACGGATCTGAATCAATATCGAATGCAACCTCTCCCGCCGTGGAACTGTTTCCGTTTTTCAATCGAGGTATATTGTAGTTTCCTCGGGTCGTCGCCGCCCCACCCCTTTTTGATTTGACCCATAATCAGGTTTTTCCCATCCCAAGATAATAGAAGAGGCAAAAGAAGACCCATACCATAGCCATAGATAGGTAGGAAGGGACAAGATTGGAATAGAATCAAGTTGGCAAAGCAAAACCACTGCTGAATCTGGACTAAGCCCTCACTCCACGGCTCCTCAGGGAAAGAGAATAGGAACAGATAGGAGCACTTAGACTTGGTTGGAGGCCTGACCTATCTATAAAGAGGCTTGTAGCTTCACCAGAATCAGATGCATATGCCGTGGATCATCGGCTTTCAATTCCGGCGTTCCAGAGCAGAGTAGTAGTGATTGGCAAAAGAAGCCTCTAATCCCAATGACTTTAGGTCTCCCTAAAGCTTAGGTCAGGGTGGGCACCGGGCAGTAAGAATATTCACCGACCAGTGTTCATATTGGAATGGGCTCCGCCGGAGCTAGGAGAACAGCAGCTCTTCCGAAAAAGAATCTGACAGTTTCAAGTCCGTGGGAATCTTCCTCCTGGGATGAATTGCCTTCAATCATCTATCGAATTGGAATTCTCTGTCGAAAAAGGGGAAGGAGGAAGAATTGCGTTCTAGTGTCCTATTTGTCTAATCTAATAATTATTATAAAATTCCCCCCATTCAATAATTCGTATTCGTAGCGTCCGATTCCATTCCTGACTAGCGGACAGAAAGAAAGCAAGAATTCTTCCTGCTCTACGATTAACTCTTCCGTTTAAGGTCAGGAGGTACGAAGTGACTTTCCTCGTTAGGACAGCCAGAAGGGCAGAGCTCTATGTTCTATTGAAAGCTGTTTCAAAAGAGCGCATTCGATTCCTCCTCGTACATTTCTATTAGATGCTTGAATGTCGGAAATCGGATATGGCAGCATTTATTTGGGCCTTAACTTAATAAAGAAGGATGGCTAGTTACTTATATTTATTCATACCGGGAATTTTGTCCCACTTTTCTTTTTCCTTCTATTCGGATCTTTCCGGCGAATGTTGAGAATGGTCTGTTCATGAAACTTCGGGTACCTTTACTATCGAAAAATGATGTTCCCAGGAGCAAAACCATCTAAGCCAAGATCGTGAATTCCTTTCACTAGCAGCCTTAATGCCATGCCGACAAAACATCAACAGGATCGGAATCAGGGAAGGCGGATTCCATAGTTGCCTCACAGCCTGCCTATTCGAGAACATCTGCTCGTGGGATCTGACTAAGATGACATTTGATCTCGGCCTGGCCTAGCGCTTGAAAGCATAAATTTCCATAAGCCGTCAGGGCAAGAAGGTCCTTAACAACCGATTCCTATTCTTTATATGTCATGTCACTTCCTCGTCCATTAACAAGGCAAGAGCAAATGAAGTCACCGCGCTCTTTCCCTCTCACCAGTACTTACCTATAAGGGATGGGGCGGAACCGGTTCAAACCAACAGCCACTTTCCTTAATGGCTACCCGCTTTCGAGTGAACTCTTGGACTGGCTGAAAGGGAAACTGTACAAGGCATTTTCCACTCGTTTACGAATTCTAAAGGAAAGGATTGTTGCACTCTCTTGCTTGAATGAATCGACATTTGTGGATGGTTGTTTCTTTGGGATTATTTTATCTATATTTAGAACTACTGGATCAACTACTCCGGCTTTTAGCCTTTTGAACCAGTGGAACCCTAAAGTCACTCGCCCGTTCAAACTCTTCTGTCCATCCCATCTAAAGCCTTTCATCAGTGAATCCGGGGACAGCCGCTGCTTTATTTAAACAGCTAAGATAAGGTCTAAGACCGTCTCTTTTTTTCCACATCCTCATTCCTCCTTATTTCAGGATACTTTTTCTTTTAAATGCTACGGAACCAGCTTTCCCAATCAATAAATTCAAATTAAGGGGGTCAATTCCCTCGGTGCGATGGGGGAGTTTGTTCCTCTCCCTATGGCCCGGATCGTCTAAAATGAAGTACGATCACCTCTTAGGCGACCTGACCGGTTAAAGCGCTTCATTTAAATGCTTTAATATGGTTAGGTTTACCTAAAGTGAGTCTCTTGGTTTGAGATGCTCACTACTTAGTAACAGCTGAGTGCCCTACTAGACACTCCTTCGTGGGGTGGCTGTGGTCGAGTCCGATGTTCTGTCACAGTGTGACTTATTTTATCGAGATCTCTGTTAATTTCTGGATCTCCTGATGAGGAATCGGTGGAGAGTCCAGCCCCAGCAATGTGGTTGTGATTCCCTATCGATCGCTTCCGAAAGGGGTGAAAGGCGACCTGAAAGGAAATTAGTTATGAGAACTTTATTTGATAAGTTACTTACTTTGACACCCATCCGGTGGCAGAGAGTATTGGAAGACTTTCGGGTGATGGTGACTATCTTGAAAAAGATGGTCCTCCTCACCCTGGACGGCTATACTAAGGAAGTTTGCATAGCAGGCTACCTTTTCTGCAAGAAAGTTCGACATCTGGTTAAGGGATCAGGACTTCTCTTCACCGCCTTGTATTTGAAGCAATGTAGTTCATCGCTCCAAATATGGCGGTTGTAAGAAATCTCCTGAGCTCTTGCCAGTGCCGATCTCTCTCACTAGGTCCGGGTGCCCTCGCATAATCCCGTCCTTTCATAGGAGGATGATTTATAAGAGGGATGATAAAGCCGATCTGTTGGTTAAGTTATACTTGTCTTTCTTCACACTTAGTAAATTGATTAAGCTGTGTCCAAAGATAAGTAAGAAGACTGAAAAGTCTATAACCCAACCGGATCAAGTTTTATTGGTATTATTAAGGAGAAAATACCTGATCTCGTCAACCGATACCTGCCCGGAGTCTCCACCATTCCCTTAAACCAAGGGATGAAGTGGGTTCCGACCTGGAAGTCATTACCAACATTCAAACAAATGAATGACCTGCTGAGACAGAACGCCAGAGAGCAAGGAATTGGTTTCCCTTTCAAGGGTAGTATCAAGTCTTGCTTTCCTGCCGTATTCTTTGAATTATCAGCTTATACTTTCCTCCTTGAGTTTATACACTCTCGGGGGGAGCAGTGGTCATCAGGTATTCTCTGGCCTGAGAGAACTAGGTTCGCATTGGACCGTCAGAATATCTCAGGATCTGATTTAGATCAGTTTGAGAAGACATGCGGTCCGCAGCTGCCTAGCTATCGAGACCTGAGGATACCTCCTATTACAGGAAGGCTGGGTTGTACTTTTGAGGGAGGGGGTAAAAGGCGGATTTTCGCCATTGGGAACTATATCAATCAACGGTTGTTGAAGCCAGTCCATGACTGGTTGATGGATGTCTTGAGGGGGGTGCCCATGGATGGATGGTACTTTCCAAGCTCCTCTTGATAGGTTGGCTGGCAAACAGGATTGTTATTCATTTGACCTAAAATCGGCTACCGATCGGTGGCCGATTTGATGGTTCTTTTAGATTATGCAATACCTGTTTGACCGGTCGTTTGCCTCCGCTGTTGTGAACTCGGCCCTCGCGTGCAACATTTTTTAAATACGCCCGGAGGGCTGTCATTTCCTTCATCGCGGGGCAGCCTCTTGGCTACTATTCATCCTGGCCCCTTTTCGCACTCTCTCACCACTTGTTGGTGTGCAGATCAGGTGCATCCAGGGATGAAGTTCGACTCCTATGCTGTGCTAGGGGATGATGTGGTCATCGCTGATTCCTCAGTGGCCAAGGTCTATGAGCGGGCTCTGGAGCAGTTTGGTGTAATGATCAGTTACCAAAAGTCTCTGATCTCTAACACTGGCTGCGCAGAGTTTGCAAAACAGTTCCGAGTCCACGCTCTAAGGAAGGACCTTAGTCCAATCTCGGCGAGAGCCTTGATGAATTTCTTCCACCCTTACGGTCTGATTAGTATCGGTCAACGCTACGGCTGTTGCCGATTTTCTACTCTAGCCCGTGTGTGGGGGGGCTGGTTTTCGGACACTGGCTACTATCGCGACCAAATTAAAGTTCGAGAGGTTGTGGCAGACCAAAACTCTCCTTCGTCCAGAGGGCTTTGAACTCTGGCTTGGGAGGGGTTGTCCTCTAAACCCATACCTGAGGGGTCATCTTATTGGTGTACTCCGCAAGGAAATGAAGCCTTCAGAGTTAAGGCTCATCCCAGACGAGCTATTTATTACCTAAAAAGTATTTGACTAGAGTATAGTAGTCTACGTGGATGTGGCTTACTTACGTCCGCTGGTACTGTATGGTGGCTTTGTCCCCTGACATCAGGGAGTTCTTTGAGGCACCTATCGTATCTTCTTCATGGAAGACCGTAAAGATAAAAATCTTGTTCGGTTTGGTCTGATGTGGGGATTGTATGATTTGGTGGGGTCCTTGGGGCTTGGTTGGCTTTCTTACTCCTAGCGTCGTCGATGACTCCTTTCCTAAGTCAGTGATTATGATGAAGGAGTAGTTCCGTAATCTTTCTGCTATTCTATTAGGATGTTTCAGCTGTCTCTGTCCTTATGGCATATCCGAGGCTGCGTCTTTTATCTCTGGTCTTCGCCTTTGGCTTCCTTCCGCCTTGCTTACTTCGTAGACAACCTCAAATATCATATACCCAACTGGGAGCTCATGCTAAGACACTCCAGCCTGACCGCCTCGCCTTCACAGTTGACGAAACGAGTTGCCTTTCTCCCTGGCCTCCAACTAATGGCCCCGCCTTCCGAGTAGCCGGACCGACCGACTCAAGCTGTAGAGGCCCCTTACCTTAGGTAGCCAATCATTATCAAGTAAGGAAGAGCACCTTACCTTAAGGAAACTGAAGATAGCTCAATGAATGGGGAGAGTTACGAGAAGGGAAGGGCTTCATAGCTCCTTACTATAGATAGGCGACTAAGGTAAAACCCCACCTTTTAATCTGACTAAGAAGTAAGGCCCGGAAACGGCTCCAATAGGGCACATTCGTCCATCAAATAGCCGAAACAGGCCGTAAACGCCTCCGAGAGCGTTTGTTATAAGCCGAAGGAAAGGCCGCTCGGAGATTAGCAGAGTTTATGTAATCTGATCCAGCCACAACTCCAGCAAGAGTAGGCTCTGAAGAATGAAAAGACGTATAAGGGCTAAATCCATTTCATGCAGTTTTTTGGGGAAAGATTTAGACAACCAACGACGTTAGCGACGAGTTCGCACCCCCTGCAAGATCACGTTTTTCATCAGCCACTACTATTCTTTCTGCCAATCCTGAATCCGAAGTACGGTAACATGGAAGTAACATAAGCAGATTCAAAGACAGAAGCGGAAGAGGCAGAAGTCCAATCCTTAATATATATTGCCGAAACTGGGCAAGCGAAGTTAGTTAGCTTTATTTGAATTCTTTAATGTCCTCAGGGCAAAGCCAGGCACAAACTGAAAAAGGAGAATTGGAATTTTCCTTAAATCCGCGGCGCCGGATTTTAGCTAATGAACAAAGGGGGGCTGAACGACAAAATGGAAGTGTCTTTTCTGGTAAGGCTAAAGACGAGACCCAGAAAGTTCCGGCATAGTAGCGCGCCAAGCAAGCGAAGCAGCAAACGAAGACACCCAGTACAGCAAGTTACAGCCCCCTAGGAAGAGGGTAAGGCAGCTCAAAATGGAGGCTTGGCTTGAAATCTTTACTTTGAGAACGAAGCGCCAACTATTATTAGTCAAAGTAAAGGTTTGGTTTTCGGAGCTGGCTGCAAAGCCCTTACAGGGGTAGCGGCAGATTCTTTAGCACTCGTACCTTCATTATGGTAGCACGAGTAGCGGCTTCAATAGCTTATCCTGGATACCTCCAGTAGTGGAGGAGGCAAAGCACCAGTGGTAGCATCAGTACCGGCATAGCCTTTTTTTTTACAATAAAGAAAGGACTGGTACTGAACTAGTAGATACGGTTGAGTCAGTTGTTGATCCAGAAGCGGTAGAAGTGGTAGTAGTATACCTTCCATATCAAGAGCTAGGGAACTGGATGGCATTATTGAGGAACTCCGCACTTTTCACTGGGCTTTCGACAAAAAGGTGAAGGTCTTCCTTCCTCTCGTGCCTTAAAAAAAAAAAAAAAGATCCCCGTTGGCTGTGATGTAAGGGTGACCTAGTAGTCTCCTATTTTTTAAGCAATGGCGTATCATGCATGTTCTGCTTGAGTATCCAGAGACCATGGAGAAATGACAAAAACCTTGCAGCCAGCGAGATGAGCACCCTAACTGTTGTCATCTTTGCCACAGGAAGAAAGATTTCTTCATTCCCATACTGCTGTGAGAAGCCACGAGCAACCAATCGCGCATCTTTCAATCGAGCCCTTACTCTTGCACTTCACCTTATATACCCTGACTACACGGAACTAGAAAGAAGATTTGGCTTCACTCCTTCTGGTAATGGGACAAGTTCCCATGTCTCATTCTTCTTTAATTGTTTGCAGACCTCTTTCATCGCATTCTCCCACTCTGGAATTGGAATGCCTTTAGCTTCTTCAACTGAGCTTGGCTCTTCAACTTTCTGATCTTGAGAGGCACAAGACTGTGACACTTTCACAGTGTCTGCATAGCTGGCTTCTGTATACTTGGGATTGGGCTTCTAGATCCTTGCTTGCTTGCTTGCTTGTAGATCTTATAAGTCCAGTCTGGCTATCAAGGACAGTGCCTTTCGCAGGCCTCTTGAATATATTGTTGCTCTCTGATTGATAGAGCTGCTTTTATCACTCTTTGTTGACGAAGGCACTCTCTGGGTCGTGGGCCTTGGGCTTTCTCTGACACCTTTCTTCCCCTACCTTTGCTGTACTTGCTTTGAGGGCTTCGTGTAGCTGATTTTGGTGACTCAGGTCCAGAGTCACTCACAATAGAAGGCTCCTGTTGCTCAGGTGCTTGTGCCCGCATACTTTTTTCTAGCATCCCGGAATCCGGCAGTACTACATTTTCGTTTTTTAAAATCTATGATGATGCCTCATCGAAAACGAAATTTGGAAATAAAAAGACTTTTTTGGTAGTCGGATCAATGCACCCCCACCCTTTCTTCTGCTGATCATAGCCGAAAAAGATGCACCTTACCTTATAGTATAGCCTGATTCTCCAGCTTTGTCTTGAGTTGCTTCCTTCCTTATTCATATTTGAGGAGAGAATCTGTGAACGAAGTTGAATCCTTTCTATAAGTGATTCTTCAAGTCGTGCCAGACCACTTCTTCAAATTGGTTTGGTTTGACTCTGCGCCTTGCGAGAGCTCTAAGTAAGGTCCTTAGGGGCATCTCATCCAGAGGGGCTCCTGATTCGAGGTTTCTTTGTGGCATCGCCTGTCCTTTCTATAGAAAGAAAGATAACCTAATTGTCGTTGTCGACACCTTTCTCACCTCGTTCAGTAGGCCGGTATGCCTTAAAAGATGGTTCGGGCACAACTACTGGAACCTTACCCTCAGGTAGGAGTGTTGGTTCAAAACTCCTACGTATCAACGATTCCTTATCCGCAATAAGATTGTAAATGAGTATGTCACGACTTAACAACCAGAACGGCTACTTAAGAGAGGACATTTCCCCCAGCGCACGAAAAAAAAGGGATATTCCATCGTGATTCTCCGGTTCAATGATAGCCTGCCTTCTTCTCGATCAAGTTTCAAATGCCCAGCAAAACTCCACTTTCGACCGGTTGAGACTATGAAAAATCAGTTTATGGTGTACAATACAAGCTGAGATCTTTTCTTTCTCAAAAAGAAAAAAAAAAAGGTGGGCAAGAAGAAAGCTATGGAGAGATTTGTTCTACAAATGGTCTATCTATTTAGGTAGGAGGGCTAATGCCAAAAAGAGAAAGGAAAGGTATAAAAGAAAACGGCGGGGAACGAAGGAACTGACTGATTCAATGATTTCGGAGTTCAATCACCCGACTCAATAGGAAGAAGAGGAGTCGGAGCTAGTTTTTTATTTATCAAAGAAAGAGTGCCAGTGGACCGGAAGAAGAAGCTTGGATAGCAGACCTGGCTTTTTCCGGATCGGTAGCAGTGTGAGTTTTTTACCTCAGAAGAGGATCGCATGGAAAGGTTCTTTCGTCAAATTCACCTCTCCCACGCCCAATCTTTACATCAGTGGATGGGAGCAGAGCAAGTCAAGTTAGCCCAGTTCTCTTTGCATAGACCTATAACCTATAGGGAATCGAATGAGCTAGAAGAGAAGGCAGAAAGCCTATAAGTTGTTCGTCCTCATTCAGCCTTGCTTGACCGAAGGAGATAGAAGGCTCATCAATCAGTCATAGCCTAAACTGAGGCATTGGAGGGGCATGAGAATTTACAAAGAAGGTGCGCATTCCGATTTGGTCAATCTCATCCCTTTTCTCTCGCGAGCCAACCTTTAGTTCCCTCTTTTCCCTTCGAGGCAAAAACTAGAAGTTCCCTGAGATTGCCTTCTCTTTCTTCCTTTAGGGGTGAAAAGAATCCTGACCGGAGTTCCCTTCGAATAAGAATTAGTAAGATCTTACGGATACCTTTCCCTTTCTACCCGTTTTGCCCTTTCTTCACAGTAAGATGCCTGAGACTTTCTCCTTCCCTGGACCTTGTTAACCGGCTGACTTAGCCTTTCTTCAGGAGTGCTAACACGCGCCTTTACTAATCTTTCTTTCCTATCGCCCGATCCAGCAACTCCTCTTTCTTACCTTCCTTTTAGCCTGCCTATATCTATTGAGTGAGTCAAAAGAAAAGAGCTTTCATAGCTTCATAGCTCTCATCCCCTTACCCCCTTTATTGAAATTGGGTCTAGCCAATAACTATCCGGCCCTTCCCTCTGATCCCTTGCCTCGGGTGGATTGAGCGACTGACCGACTGATTGACCGAACTTCCTGCCTGCCTGCTGCCTCCTTGTAGTAAGAGCATTCCCGGGTATTGAGGAATTAGTTGCAAGAAGAATTCAATCAAGAAATGCTGCTACTTTTACATCAAGAAATCCGGGATTTTCCTATTCTATTTCCGGTCTTCGGTTAATGGGCTAATCCGTGATAGTTGAAGAGTTAAGGATTGACCGCTTCTCATTTCTGGAAGTCAATTGGGTACTTGCTTTTTGCGGAAGTCGGAATCTTGCTTTCATCTCTTTTTCACTCTTAATGGGTTACTCCTAATCTTCTTTCGGAAAGGTCAAACTCCTTCTCGAGAGGACAGCTTGCTTAGTTTCAGGTGGACACCGCCCTCGCCCCGATATCCCACCTTCGAACTCCATCCCTCCCTTTCACTCCGGCCGTCTTGATCGCTTACTCGACTCGGACAGAAGAAAGAGCAACTCAGGCTTATCCTAAATAATCCCCTAAAAAGCTAACTAAAGATCTATATAAAGAATGAGCAGAATAAGATATTAAGGAATTAGTCTTCTCTCTGTCTTCCTCCAATGCGCAGACACTCGAACTTGCGGAATTCAATCTCTCAAGCTGAGTAAGAAGGGCTTCCATAAAGTCAGTCAAAGGGGAAAGGAAGAGGGCAACAAAGAAGACCTTTTTCTATAATAAGGAAGAGTTTTGTTTTAGTCCTTGACTCAATCTTTGTGGATTTCGGGATTATGAGCTCAGTCTTCTGTGACCCACTCTTGCTCTTCTCCACAAAGCAAAGAGCGAGCTGCAACTTCTAAGGTCCATAAGGAAGTTCCTGGAGCTCCCCCGATTTAGATACCTCAGACAAGACCTTTTTAAAGGGTGCCCCTTTCCTCGAAGGGCTGGGATGACAAGAGAATCTTCCGCTGGGGAACCTTCTTCCTTATCTTATATCGGATCTTATAATTGTAGAGGCCACAAGTAGCATAGTCTTTTAACCCAGCTCGCTTACTCCTCCAAATATGAAGATAAGCCAGACTGAAGGACCCTTTCTCGAGGAAAAACTTCTTATGCCAAGTATGCCAGACTTTTCAAGAAGGTTGTGAATGTCCGTTCTCATCGCTAACAAATTGCCTTCTTCAACCCGAATGGTCCCTTCCGCGCGGGGTTCTTCCGTTTAAGATTTGACTCAACTCTTCCCGACTTAGAGGAAGCCCGAATCATTCTTTATGGGGTTGTATGCAGAGGAGAGCTTGCCAGAATCCTTATGTTAACCTGCATCCCCAAGCAGTTACTATGAGCTAGAATGACTGTGTGGCTTACCGGGAGAAAGATAAAGACAAAAGGCAGATCGCTTCGGGATCAAGGGTATCTCAATTCTTCTTTTCATCTTCAAGAATTCCGTCGATACTAATCAAAGTCAGAGGCAGGCCCCTGGGGTTGAAAAGCTTCTTTTTGACTAAGCTAAGAAGGGTCAGTGTGTCGAGTTGGACGAGGTGAGAATTTGAGTCTAGCAAGGAAGGAAAGTATACCTTTAAGCCTGCTGTAATGCTTGAGTTGAGGAAAGGGGGAAAGTTCTCAATTCAAAGATCCCTATATTAAGGAGACCACCACTTTCTCCTTACTTTCTTTTTCCTATATCCCCTTACCTTAAGAAGCCCAACCCGAAAGAAGTGAAAGGCAAAGGGGCGGATGGGAAGAGTCGGGGCTTTGTTTGACCTTTTTAAGAAGAAGAAGAAAAGGAATAGGCTAGAAACCCTGTTCAATAAAGGGGAGAGCCCTACTTGGCATAAAAGGGCGCTCCCAGAGGCTATCATCACATAGAAGAAGCCTTCATAAAGTAGGGCAGTCGTAGAAATTATTCCTAAAGAGAGGGTCCAGAGGAAAGAGCAAAAGCTCAAGAGAGGAAAGAATGAATAGGATAGGAGTCTGCCGTTCTCGTCAATAGATAGGAGGATGCCACCCTTACTCGTTATAGATATATGGGTAAGTCTCTAAGTAAGTCGGGCAGAATGTATTGTCGGTATGAAAGAAAAAGAAAGAAGAGAACGAGAACAGGCCTAATCAACTCAAAGGCTTTTTGACATTCCTCGTTTCAGGCGAGTTTTTACTCAAATTTGAATCGGCTTGCAAATTGGAGTCAGACGGGCGATGAAGCGGCTATAATACTCTATCCTTCCGTCAAAGCCTCTTCCTTCTTTCTCTCTTTGAGGTGGCGGCATCTCGATAATCGCCTTTGTTTTATCCTCTGAATATGATAGGCCAAGATCCTTCTTGCCTTCCCCTTTCCCGGACTCGAGAACCCCTGAAGCGCACTGGAAGCATCTCAAAGAGAAAAGTCAAATATCGTAGGCTTTAGATAAGATTCCCTAGTAGATAGCTAAGCTAAGAGAGTGCTCCGGAAGAGCTAATATTCAAAATTCTTTCCCTTTCTTTCACCGAGGAGGCTAACTAGATAGATGGTGGGTCTAAGGAAGAGAAGAATATGAGCTATATTTTCATCCCCTTTCAGTTCCTTTCCTTATCCTTAGAACAGTAGGGTTTGAAGCTGGCAAAGTCAATCAACCAACGCCTTTCAAGCAAGATCTTAAGTAGGGGTAGGGCTCTTAGGCAGCAATAGAAATGACTCTGACAACCTGTCTCAATCTTTACCTCTCCAGGATCAAGAAAGACCTCTTCTTCTAATTAAGATGTTTTATCTCTGGGGAGTTTTCAAGCCAATCTATAAGTCTCTTTCCTTTAAAGCCTTGAAGTTAAAATTGTACTTTCAAGTGAAGCAAGTATAATTTCTAGTCAAGCATCAGAGTCAGGGTCAGCCCTGTCAGCCAAGATGGATGTCTTTCTTTCTCCTAGAGAATATGCTTTCCCCATATCTTTTTTAGTGTGTGTGTCTCTAGTAGCTGGCCTAGTGGCTATCCTCTTTCCTGCAGTCCTAAGCTCAGTCCCTGTCCTTATGTATGGGCTTATAATCTAAGGTACCTCCGTCCCTGGAGATATGAGTTTACAAGTGTTGGATTCTGAAACAATAGCATTCTATACTTCTCTGTCTATCGCTCTCACTATTATCTTAATCTGAATGTCTAGGAGCAGGAATTGAATTGTGCTTTCAATAGGCTCAATGTCTGGTCTAACTGATGTTCCCAAACACTTCAGCAAGAGACATCATTTTTTGATCTTCTTCTTTCTTGTTGATGTAGCAGAGTATCTAAAGGGGTATCTAATTGGAATGCTAAGGTCAGGCCTTGTGTAAACCTATCCTAATCCCAGTCCAGCGGTCTCTGTCCCTTAGGCAAGCGCAGGATCTTTCAAATGGGAAAGAAAGATGGAGTGTACTATCACCTGGACTAAGGTTATCCTATTTCCTTTGCAGGCACTTTTTTCTTTTCACTTGAAGGATAAGTTTTTCAACACCCCACCTACTTACTTTTCCTGCCAGAAAGGGGACTAGTCTCTTAGTTAGCCAGTCAAGGTGTCAAACGAGCAAAGCAAGGAAGGGCTAGGTCAAAAAAAGGGTAAACTTTCTCGTAAAGCACTCTTGCTATCATTCCTCGCCTTACTACCAAGCGTAATAGCTAAAGAAGCTAAGAGTGCTAGTGTGATTCCGTATAACAAGAGTGTCATTCCGTCTAGCGATAGTGGGCCAGTAGTACCCGTATGTATCTATTGTACCAGTAGTTGCGATTTTCATTCATAATTTAATCGAGTATATCCTATGCATTTCCAGTTCTTTTCTTTCTCCCTTTACGCGAGTTGAAGTTTAAGTTGAAGATTTCCTTCCCTTCCTGCTGAACTCTCTCTTAGTTCCCCGCCAGCTAATGCTAAAATCCTAATCTACTTCTTTTTCTCTTCCAGCTAGTTCCGGTTCTCTTGATTGAAGATGGGTTGATATGGGTTCATGCGAGCTCCTAGTCATTTCAAGGTACCTTGGATGTTTTGGGGTCAGAGCTAACAGCTATGGAATTCCCGGGGCTGGTAGCAGTCTCAATTCTCGTATGCTTAACACGTGGTGGAGCTAAGGATTTCATACCTTCTTTCTTTTCTTCTCGCCGACCAAGCTCTTAAGCCGTTTCAAACACGGAAGGGAAGGGGCCATCTACTACTAAATCATACCTTTCGGACGTTGCCACCGCTCAATCCACCCCTGCGAAAGTTGGTATTCAAGAGACGGAAACTATGTCAAGAAGGTGGAACTAGGAATAAGAATAGGGATCCACGTCGAGCCATCCTGACGGACGAGCAGCATCAATTGAATCGGCAGACACAAAGACGAAGACAGAGACGAGCTAACATGTAAAGTAGTGGAATGGAAAAGGATGGTAGCCCACCCAGGACAGCACATAGAGTAAGGTTGGCTCTATGCGAGAGAGGAAAACCGCATGGACACGGCTCCTTTTGGATAGATCGTCAAGCAATTTACCCATATAGCTATTATCGCGAGGGTGAAATACAATCCATTACATCTGGATTGAAACTTGAGAACCTCGAGAACCAAAGATATAAACTGAAAGATAGAAGCTATCTAACAATTTGAATATGAATAGGAACAGCCTTCAGAGAGAAGAGACAAGGCCAGGCCGAAACGAGATTGCCATTCCTCGGGTCTAAAAGAGTGCGTTTCTATTTTGCCTTTACTTCTTTTTTGGCTTTTTTTTAATGGCTCTTGGAAAGTCTTTTAGGGCACATGAAAAGGGGCCTCTTCCCTATCTGGTTCATCATCTCATCAGCACCTTCACTGCTATCCAATAACGAATCAGTGTACCCACCCCTAACTAACGCCGCCTTAAGTGATGAGTGGGCTAAAGTAAGTAGTGGTTTCACAATATGGGGAAGTGTCGTGTCTGGGCCCTTATGAACCACTCGATCCCTGGCCTAGGTACCACTAGTTACCGAAATAAGTAAGATAGAACATGAAAGAAACACAACACACAAGAGGAGCTGGGATATACCTAATATATATCCGAAGATTGGTAAGGTTAACAGAACCCAACGCAACACACCTTCCTACCTATCGACCCTTACCTTAGTAGATCATGGTCGGATAGTCGTAGTCAGGGGCTTGGTAAGGAATGAAGAGCCACTTTGTTTGATGGAGAAGTCTTTATCACTTCCTTAATACTGTAACTTCATACTATATATATAGTCCGCGGTCCTCATGCGGAACACGAGATACCCATATCGAAATTTCAAAACCTTCCAATCCACGCATTGAACAAGGTCGAAACGGATCTCTATATTGTATTGGGCATTGGAGGGTGTGTAGCAGATTGATCGTTTCGTTGCAGATGACAGGGTAGGGGTCACTATCCGGCCCGGATTTCTTACTGAAGAATCTTGCTGGGCTGTATCCTCCGCATACATAATAGTGTAATCAGGTCGAAAAGGTAGGTGTTTGATTGAAGCTTTCTTTCCGCTTGCATATTATATAAGAATCTCTCATTACTGCCATGAAGCGGGACAATCGCTAAGAAAACAACCCCTGCATAGACCCAAGATTTCTCGTTGATCTGGGTTGGATGAACGGCATTATATGTTGTCAAGAACCCACCTCCGAAATAATACGAGTTGAGAAGCAGTTTTCTCGGCTCAGGTTCAAATGCAGGACCACTTTTTTTTTAGGATTCAAGATAGATGCGGATGTTGCACCGCATTACATTATATATATGAGATTATGCACCATCCACGTTGAAATCAACTATGAGATCGCCCGCTTTCCTCGTCGTTTCAAGTCCCCGATCCTCCTCAGCAGTGGAATCTGCCTGCTTCGTACCCGATGACTGCGTCCTTTTTTTATATGCCTCCTACTCAGCGTCAGCGGTGATGCATGCCTCAGAGTTATTTGATCATCCGTCGCATTTGCATCAGCAGTATCCCTTACTTAATCATCTGCGGCATTTTACGCTGAGTATTTCTATTGATACTATTGATTGGGTCAGCAGCGCTATGATTTGGGTGGGGTCAGCGCTATAACTAAATAAAGGTGTAGCATAAGGTGTAACGTGAAGAATAAGTAACGTATTGCTAGGGATATAAGTTGGTCCTTCCGCGCGCGTATGCCCCCGCGTAGTACTTACTTATTCTATTCTATTTATTAGGATCAAGAACGGCGTCGTCCAAAGGATTGCCATTCGATCAACAAGGGACTGCGCAAGGATATTTCTTTGATCGATCAACAGGCAGGGGGAAGGGAGGGGACGAACGTCGGCAGGGCATGGTGGTTCAAGGAAGGGGCACTGCATGGAAGGGAAGGAATCCGGGCCAACCTACCTATGACTAAGCTAAGGGGGGAGAAGTTCCTTATCTTTATTTAGGAATAGTGACTGGTAACTAAGCGCATCTACTACTCTAGTACTTACTAAAGGAAGGAAGAGAGGCAGGCCGCTCTCTTATAGCAGGAAAGCTTTCGTAACTTGTTGCAGCGGATGTTGCCGCTTAGAGATAGGACTGAGTTGAAACTAGAATAAGTGAATATCGTAAAGGGACTCGACGATAGGAGTTTCCAAACCTCAACAGAAGAAGGCCGCTGATGTTGTGGTAAAAGATTATCGACTTCTAGTTGCAGGAAAGAAAAATTCTTTTACTTATCGAGTAGCTGGAGAGTATGGTAATCTTTTCTTTTGAAAAAAGGTCATAAACCCTTAAGATTGCAGTGGAAACTTCCCTGACCTATCTATGAACTTCTAGTTCTGACCCATAGTTAGAATGAACGAACAGGCCCTTGGTCTTTAGGTGGATGCTTCTCTTCTTTCTTTCTCTGGTAGTGAGGCTTCTAGAACAACGACAACCGATTTTCCGGTAAGCGGATTGACTGCTTTCCCTTATTATATTCCATTTCCTAAGGCAGCACACACAAGGAACTATTCTGCTTCAGCTACTGTCTCTTAGTTCGGAGTTTAACTCTTTCTTTCCTCTGATGAATCTTTGGTTGATTCCCTCTTTTCAACCCCTATTGGGTTGGGTCAACTACAAACCTTGTTATCTTAGCTTCGCTTTCAAAAAAAAATCCTAAACTCTGGTTTCTTATTGTGTTGTGTTCAAAATCTTTCGGTCGAGTAGTTATCTGCTTCTGCTACTTCACTAAATGCTGAGTTGGAGAATCCGTTGACTTTACCGGAACATCCGCTAATTGGGGACTACACAATAGAGCTTCGGGAAGAGTTTCCACCCTATTCCTCTCTTCTAAAATAAGGAGCTGAACTCCTAAACCGAATTACCTGCTTTCGGAAAACTCTTCTCCAGCATTCTCAGATTGTTGGATTACTGAAGACAGGTACTTGACTACCGGAAAGCTAGTTCTCCCCTTGAAAGGTTAGTCAAAGAGTTTGAAACCTCTCTAACTACTTATTCAACTCCTCTACCTTCGATCCCGGATATGCCATCTTCCCATTCAGAAAAGCTGATCTTGATCCTTCTCCTGCTACTGATTCTGTTGAGCTAGTAAACTCCTTTACTTAACTTATTAGCCGATCTAGTTCAAGACTTTCCGGTTGAGTCTAGTCAATTGGAAACTCCTCTTTCTTCGCTTCAAGATTCGAGAATCGAGCAGACATGATCAATAGTCAAAAATAGGACAAGGAATGACTCCTAAAGGCTCTTTGAATGGGAGATTGCCTTTCCGCCCCTTTTGCAGTCAACGAACGTAATACCTGTAATGAGAAAGAAGAGGGACTACACCCATTAGCATTCATCCCAGCGAACGTCAGACTTTCCGTGAGCCTAGACAGAGGAAGTGAGGCAGGAATGCAATGAGTAACCCGAAGCATCGAGCTCTTTATTTCGGATTCGGAAAAGCCCGGAGCCGGAGTTCAAGAGAAGTGGTCCTTCCACAGTGGAAGGATATTCTAAGCCAACTCGGAAGTAAGAAACAGGAAAGACAGGAAGGGATAGGTATGCCAACCAACCCGCACAGTCGGTTAAGGCAAGGCTGCTAGGAGAGAGCAAAGGGATTTATAGGACTTAGCTACAAGTCCAAAAGCAGCAGGAAGGCAAGCAGCAAGGCAAGAAGACAGGTATTAATACGACTAGTCCAAGAGCTAGCAAGGCAGGAAAGAGATGAACGACTAGTTCTGAAAGCCAGGAAGCTGCTAATTCAAACGTTTCAAGAAGTCTTTTCCCTAACAAATGACAGAAGAATATCTTGTAAACAAAAATCATGCCACCTTATACGTCGTGAAACTGGCCTTAATTCAGTCTATAGGGCCAGTCGAGTAGTTCTCTTCTCCCAGCCAGTCAAGTCAAACAGGTATGTCAGAAAGATTCTGTCTTCAAGAAGTGAAAGAGAAATGCCAGTGACAGAAGACACGGAATGAATCTGCTAGTTCGTCTCATATGTCATTTCACTGGGAACAATAAAGAAATAGAATAGCTAGTAGAGGAGTGAGGCGTTAGCTCTGTTAGCTCGAAGTTTGCTCTGGGATACGGGGGAAGAGAGCAGAACATCGGATCTAGGCATCAACATAGGCTGCAACATACGCGGAAAGATCCGCTCTTTTTACTTGACTTTGGGTGTGGGCTAGGACTTTAGTTGGGCTAAGGTTTGGCGGTTGGGTATCGGAGTGAACTCCTTCTTTTTCCGTAGGAGACTTTTTATCTATCTATTCTATGGTCTATGACCACTGACTACGGTAATCCGAAATGGAAATAGACTGACTACTTATCCGGCAATCAAGGTCTTAGTGGTGAGGGTGGCAGAGTTCCAGCTTAGATGCATCCGTTCTACTGGAAAGGAGAGGGGTTTTGAACCGGGAAAACAGGAAAGTAAGGAATATAGAGCAAAGAAACTCTCCCTACACTACACCCAGATTCGCCCAGGAATATTAGCTCACCAGGCTGACTCTAGATTCTTCTTTTCCTGAAAGAGAGTGAGAAAATGAAAGCAAAAAAGAGTTAGGTCAGTAGGCCCAGTAGAAAAACAAGTTATCAAATAAGGATAATATATATAAGTAATATCGAATATCTAAGGAGCAAGCCCAGTAAATATCCTTGTGAGTTAGTTGCAGGCCTTAGGCCAAGTAAGCATATCCATCAAGAAAGGAAGGGTAAAAGCAAATGAGTTGGAGAACCTTGACTTTATAAGTAGGAGTGTCTGCAAGGGCCAATACAAGCCATCCAGTTTGAGTGTAAGTTCCCGTAAGAGTGTCCTTTCCAATGGTGGGATTCCACATTTATTGGAGTCAGTCTCTTTGTCCACGGTAACACTTTATCTTAGTATACAGTGGGAGTTGGACTCTTTCTTTGCCTAAGAGTTCTATTTCTCTTCCAGCGAGCCAGTACCAGAGAGAGTTGTCAGGGAAGCAGTAGTTCATAGTGCCCTTGTACTTGTAGTAGGAGGTAGGATTGCTTGTACGGGTCTAGCATTTTTTATCACAATAGTGCGATTGCCCGGTAAGACATATGCCCAGTCTTGGGATAATAAAGATATATGAGTCCACCGGTGGATAAGATGTCTAGTGCCTGCCAGGCCAGTGCTAATAGAATGCCCTATATCGTCTTGGATTTCTTATCTTTACGAGCCAGTTAAGTTCTCAAGGTAATGTAGGAGTAAGCAAGCCGAAAGCAGGGGTTCTAGCTATCTACTTTCAATGGCAGTTGCCAGTGGTGAGTGCTAAACCCTAGTAGTTTCATTGATAAGCTAAGCCAATTTATTCATAAACGAGAATCCTCCCTTCGCTTGGTTACAGCGAGTTCCCGGAGGGGGAATGAGGAAGATGTTTATTTTATATTTTATCTATCTATCATATATCTTTTTTCATAGGTAGACCGAGAACATAAGGGACTCCCCAGATTTATGCCTTACCTGAGGTTGCCTTCTATGGAGTTTGAGTGCCAAGGTAAGCGCATGTTATTACAGTGGAATAACCGTCTAGCTTCAGTCTTAGGGTAATCCAAGGGGAATAAGGTTAGTAAGAGTGACAGCAGCTCTATCAAATGAGCCAAAGAAGTTTTCTATTGCCGAAAAGCTATAAGTAAGCTGCATATTTTAAGCCAACCACATCTCATAATCATAAGAAAGCAGAATTCTTTTTGGAAAAAAGGGCAAGAGAAGATTCTATTATTGTTTCACCGTACCCTTATGTTTAACAGTGGTTCTAGAGAAATTCTTTTTAATGAGGGGTTTGAGTTGCAGTGGTAAGGGAGGCCCCGTTGAGTTCTAGTGCCCATTCTAAGCTATATAGTATGGGAATTTATCCAGTACCATTTCTCCGCCATTGATCTAGTTTATTGGTAATATCGCGTATTATAGAAAGAGTTAAAAGATCTCTCTCCGTCGTTACGCTGCTACTTTTATTGCTATTTTTGAGAGTCCCTACTGGTGGACACGATCTCGCTGTTAGGAAGAGTGGTTATGGTAGTACTGAGAGCCCTAGTATAAAGGATATCCACCTTTTGCCAAGACAGAAGCACTTCAACTCTAACCGGCTTGCTTGCCCCGACTCCATTCTCTAACGTATCCCTTAGAATGGAAGGCAGAAAGAAGGACTGAAAAGAAAATGCATAGATTCTAGTTACATTCCCAAACTCCCTAGCAGCTGGGGGGAACTCTCTTTTCATTTCACTCACGATGGGCTGTCTCCAAAGAACTCCTTGCGATATTATCTGTTCTGAGTTCAGCCGCTTCAGTCGATGCTTCCTCATTCAAGTATCGCTGGTGGCTCGGATGAGATCATTGGTCTATCTATACTCGATGGGCGTACAAGCACACACACGCCTTTAGGCGAGCAGAATTCCATGCACCGCACCTTGATCCATTCATTCTATGTGGATTTATGCTCCCATCTGCCCCCCGCTAGAAAAGGAAAAATAACTCACCTGTATTAAAGGCGCTACGTAGAATGCTTTCTTTCGAGCTGGCTAAATAAAGGCTATTGGCGGAAACCTGGCATCGTCGATGGTCACTCATAAAGGTAATCATCGATTTCTTGAGTCAAAGCAGTTGTTTCACCAATGTTAGTTATAGTAATCTTTTTTTAGCCAGCATTCTAGTACAAGCTAGTAGAAAAGGGAAAGCCAGTATCGGTACTCAGGAAGAGGAATAGAGTAGGGTGTTAGGGAGGAATTGGACAAAGCAAATGCCTTTTTGTTCACATGGGATTGATGCCCAGAAGAAAGAAAGGATTTTTGAAAAGATTGGACAGCAAGGCTATAAGGAAGGGACTGAATCCACTAGTGGGACATGCCCATAACAATAGAGCTAGTAAGGCAAGCAAGGTTCTTTATCAGAGAATGGGCTCTTATGGAATGCCTGATTGCATTTGCACATGATTCGTAATAAACAGCCTTTCCGCGCGCAGAGTGGATTAGCAATCACTTCTCTGCTCACTCTTTTCTACGATTTCCGGGTTTGAAGGACCGACGGAGCAGTAAGAAGACTAGCTTTCCGTCTTGCCATTCCATTCTTTATGCCGAAAATGGATTGTCTTGCACATAATCGTCTTCATCCCATGCTGCTTGACGGAATGCCTTCTAGAACGAGAGTGAAGAAAGAAGGGAAGAGAATGTCTTTTATCTTCCAATTTTCGATAGTCAGTCGCGCATTCTTCCTCTCCCTTTCGCGGTTAAGTAGATAGTCGGCCCCTTCCCTGGCCCCGCAACCAAGAGTCACTCGTCGAAAGCTTGATTGATCAGGAAGACGGAAAGAAATCCTGAGAAGGAAAGCCATTAGCCAGCAGGCAAGTAAGCGAGAGCGGGTAGTATGAACTAACTGGAACTAGGGCTATTCAAAGCATCGAGCAGGAAGCATCTAAACATGAAGGGGAATAAGCAGCGCTCTTGGCTGCCATAGTTGGAGGAATAGGAGGTTGAATCAGAAGAGGACAAGGAAGATGACATCGAATAGGCTTTGGAACTGATGACGTTCCTTCTTACAGGGCACGAGATGGGATCACGCTTTCCTTGTTGGAAGCTCTCTCTGTCGCAATAAAGGCTGCTACTGCTAGGCTCTTAGATGGGCTTGTTCACGAATCTCCTGCGTCGAGAAGAAGCTGTTTTCGCACCTGAATCAGAATACGCTGTTTGGATCTTTGCACGACTAGGCTCTTGGCCTTCTGCCTGTACTCTGGATTATGCCTTTTCCCGTCGATTACGGTCTTTCCTGCTTGACTGCGTCGACTCTATGCCTTCCCGGCTTGTTTTCTTGGTGACTCTAACCCGGAGACTTCATACCGTCGACTCTTTCGGTATGCCTTCGACGCTTTAATGAATACCTTCTCTTCGGCAAGTTAGGAAGCGACGAACTCTTCCCTCACCCGAAGGCGAGCGAGTGCACTACATTGAGTAGGAATTCGGAATAGAATAAGCTGTTGGGAAGAGAATACCACGAATACGCTATTTTGAGGATAAGGATTCGCATGCGGACAATTCGATGAGGACGATTTCTTGCAGAAAGAGAAAAGGGAGAAAGGGATACCAGACGATTGGGGATTGATTAGATGCGGACGATGATTTGGCTTTTAAAGATGAGAAGGACGATTCACGAGCGCCATTTAAAACTCTTTTTACTGTTCTCAAATAGGCTCTTTCGGATCCGCTCTCAGAGATCTTTTTTCCTTTTGGAAGATACAGGAGCGAAACAATCAACCTATTGATATTGGAAGACAAAAAAAAAGGATTCTTCCAATGTATCATTTCTGGGTCCAATGGAATTCATAGGTATAGGAAGATCAAATAGAGATTTTTTCTTTCGATTGTTAATACGATATATAAGGACCACTACTACAAATTACACCCTTGATCGTGAAATATCGATTGCTTGTTGAACCCTGTGAATTGCGTGAAAATAGGATACTCAAAATTCGGGAGTCCAAGAGTTTTATAAAACGTTCTTGATGGAAAAAAATGTGAATGAAAGATCCGGGTCCATGAATCTAAGAAATAGTGAGAATTCTTGATCTCTCTCAATTCGAAAATCCAGGATTTGAATTGATGTCCTTTCATTGATTCCTCCTAAATTTAAATTGCATTGATTTATCCTAAAGATTTCATTTCAATTGGAATTTGGTTATTCACCATGTAC
>Ga0307510_10000213_pt1 | contig 51446 bp, 65 predicted proteins | sample 12_EM_MG_FD_207224 | JGI IMG/M metagenome (GOLD analysis project Ga0307510, IMG submission 207224) | Populus trichocarpa ectomycorrhiza microbial communities from riparian zone in the Pacific Northwest, United States - 12_EM | ecosystem: Host-associated > Plants > Roots > Unclassified | place... | reverse complement strand
TGTCTATTCTTAGCTCAAGTCTCACCTGTCTCTTGTATTACTACCTGCCCTAAAGGGGCACATGTCCACCCGTTTCTCTAGAATATGCCTACCCTTAACTATGCACAGACCACCCTGTATTAGTATATAAGACCTGTGAAATTATACAAACAGTCCTCAGACTGTTCTCTTGTCACCCCTTACATAATAACTGCCACTAAGTGATTAAACAAACTATAATCACTATTTATCCTTTTCCCTTCTTTCTCTTCAAGATCTAAGCTCCCTCTCCTTCAAGCTTGACATCGTCGACCTTTGCAGATCAGTCACCTTCAAACCCCCATCATTGTCATGTCCCACTACGTCCACATAGTATGTTCCTGACACTGGCAGTCTGTAATAGGTGAACAATAGAGGGGAATGAGCTGGCACCCCATAATGGGTGAACAATAGGACTGCAGCAAGGGCGCATGATAGAAGGGTGGGAGATAGTCAAGCGACTTATTAGGTGACTAAGTAGAGGTGTGGGTAATATGTAAGGGAATGAGTGGAGAACAAGTAACTGAGTGGGCAAAACAAGTAGGCAGAAAATGAAAAATAGGCCCAGGATTGTAACACTCAAAAGTACATGTTACATGGCACATGCATGGCATTTAGTTGGCCATAGCATTGGCTCTAATCTATATTGTTAGGCTCAATGAACCTTTGTTGAGGGGAGGGAAGTCATGTGATGTAAATCAGGTGACTTGTGGGAAAGGATAATGTAAGATGCTCAAAGAGCAGTGTAATTCTATGAATCAAAGATAGATTGATAGATTGTGATAGCAGGAGCAAGGCTCAACTGATAAAGGGGAAAGGCACAGAGAAGCAAAGCTTCTATGACAGATGTGAAAGTGATTGACTTTGATTGTAAGTCAAGTCTGAGGGACCTGACTCTTCACAGAAGGCCTCTTTTATAGGGGAGGCACAAGAGTGTGTACACATACAAACAAGGAGGCCTAGATAAGATCTAGGCTTCAGAGAAGAAGGCTAGAATGCCCAGGCCATTCTAGGTAGGTATCAGACTATGTATGGAAGGTTTGCATAGGTAGATCTAGGCAGAGCCCAAACCAGAAGGGCCCAGACTTTGTAATTATACAGTAGGGAACTAGGTCAGTCCAGAACCTTGTAACACATATCTTTGTTCTGTGTATTGTATCTGTATCCATGTAAAATAGCACAACAAATATATGTATGATATATATGAATCAATGAGAATCATAATGATTGTTGGAGGACAGACAATAGACAAAAGAGGACAACAGCAGATAGGCAGAGCAGAAAGAAAACAAGGAAGAAAGCAGAGTCCCCAAAGATCCTGTCTCTGGGTGTCTCACACCCCTGTCTTGCGATAGTGATATTGCTGTCTGTATGGTGGAACAGGATTCTCAGGCCTGAGCAAGCAATACAAGAAATGTCAATACAAGCATTGTACTTGAGGTGAATCCTAAGAGCACAGGGAAGTATTTTTCAAGGCAACATGCTGCAGACAGCAGTTGAGTCAGCTACTTGAGCTGAGCTGTAATCTAGCTGGAGAAAGCTGGCTTTTTGATTGGCTTGGCTTGGCTCAGCTCAGTGGGACCAAACCCACAGCTCAGCTCAGCTCAGCTCAAAAAAAAAAACCAGGCCAGCTCAGGCAGCTCAACTCCTAGCTGGCTCCAGCTCCTGGAGCTGCCACAATACTACCATAGTCCCTTATATACCAAACTACCTTATAGTATATATATTGCATCTTAAGGCTAGCTGGTCCTTAACAATACCACTCTTTAAGCATCTTACATCATCCTCTATAAGTTACCTAATTTATATCACATAACTTCTCTCCCTCAACAAAGGTTCATTGAGCCTAACAATACTTTTAAAAAGATAACCCTTTCTTTTTTGCAAACCAATGTTGCCTTTTCTCTAGATCTATAATAGACTAATATATTATTATAGTGATTCTATTATAAGTATAACTACATACCATGGGCCCACATAGCAGCCCCAACTTGATTTGAAATTGAAAAGACCAAGCCAATAAAGGGCAGAGTTTCTAAAAGTGCTGCAGTAAAGCCAAAAACTAGAAAATATTTCATTAATATAATAAGTTAAACACTTAATACTTACATTGATAATCCCACTGATGCTCTGCAATAAAAATTGCAGTTTGCTCCTTTGACATCTTCTTTAAATGGAAGTACTATATAGAAGTAGATTAATAGAGAGCAATGATAGATATAAAAGGTACAAACAGGTTTATGCAGATGCCAAGCAGTGTCAAGTGCTTTAAAGGCTGCCTTAATAACCAATCCAGCAACTGGAATGACATTTAATGACATTAGTAACACTATGGACAGTTGCACATTGTCAGTAGACATCTTGAGAATTATTCATAAACTCACAGTGCTTAATAGCAAATTTAAGAACCTTGCCCTTTACCTCCACAAATCCTGCCCACTGGTTAACATCAGCCTTTGGTGGTTGATCCCATTCTTCAATGTATGGTTGCCAGAATGCAGGTCCTTTAGCACGAGAAGCAACAGTTAGATCCCATGCATGTTTGCGAGCACTGTGAAGGTTGTGTGATAGAAAGAAAGTAAAGATAATTGTAAGTTGGGAAGACAAGATCACAAGTGTAGCCCCTGAACAGAACACAAATACAATCAGTGATGGGACAAATATGAAAACAGAAGAGAGATATCAAACATGTTGGGATGTCGAATGGTGGCCTAAACCCTAGGATAGTGTCGTTCGAGTGACCAACAACACGCGGAGAGCTGAAAGTCACAGTGCGAATAAGACATATAGAGGGTGCAGCGAACAGTCTCACATACTTTAACCAGAAGGTTCTGACAAGCCCGCGTTGAACCGAAAATGTTAGGAATGACTACGGTCATGGGTAAGGTTGGTACTTCTGTTTGAGCCAAAATCCGAACAGCCATAACATACCCAGACGCTACCAACAGCAATGCCCCTCAAGAAACCCCTTCGACACATGTTCCAGACAGGAAGAAAGAGGGCCTTATCCAACAGGAGGCGGTACACGCCAACGATGACATATGATGGAGTAAAGCAAAGTCTCAGGGTTGCACTTTGCAGCATGTCAGGTACATCCACACTCCTCGGGGGACCTGAGCCCTCGGATGGGTCATGCGCGAAAATGTTCTCACTGTCAAGTACGGACTGTGACATGATTGTTGGAGGTAGGCGTCGTTCAATGCTGGGGAATTGGGGCCGAGAAATGGACCAATCGACTTCAGGTAAGGGAGAACTGAAGATGAAGATATTCCTAGAGTTAGTTTGAGGCTATGTGGAGCGAATCGAGGGATAAATACGATTTCAACGGTGTTGGCACTCAGCCGCAGCGCAGTCGTAGGAGCAAGACGACCGAATCCGAATGCGCCACAGGAATCGGCCGAGCATTCCGCCAGGCACTTGCTTCCGATTCCTATCGTCATGTCCGAACAGAACCCAGCAACTGCAGCAACGCTTGATGCAAAAACATTAGAAACTGCTGCAGATATTTGCGTGTTTGATCATCAGGGGGGCGAAGTCCGGTTTGGTGATATATTTGCTGACTCGAAGACCCTCGTTGTATTCATCCGTGCGCCCACCACTCCTGGATGTACTCATACACGTCCGTATCTGATGGCTTCGTTTGTCTAAAGGGCATTTCTTCTGTGGGGTGAGCTATGGGAATATTTCTCAATCACTGCATCTCTGACTACATTGGATCTTGATATAATATAGAGCTGTATGGTGCGTGTTCGCTCGTCACTCTGGACCAGCAATTATAACACCCACGTGCGTACCATAGCAATATGCCTCCCAGCTCACCACCGTTCGGGAAGATGCCCTTAAGGAAGCCTCTACTCGCATGGTTTTGGTAGGCTGCGGAGACTGGAACTTAATTGAGAACTACAAGAGTGCGTTTTTGCCTCTCCCTATAATCGTGTTTCGACTTACTCTCCCTGCTCCGCACGTACAGGAGACTCTGAATTCAAAGGAGATATCTATGCCAACCCAGATAGGAAGCTCTATGATGCTTTGGGAATGATCTCCAACCTCCAGACTACACCCAAGGGCAAGAAGAAGCGGAGTTATCTCAACCGCAGTCTCCTTGGCACCACCCTGTTAAGCATTTGGGTACGCTACCCGTTGGTTACGCCGCGCCCCATCTCTGAGCACTTGCACATCCTCGCAGCGCGGCCCTTTCAAGAGTCCTTCTCACATCGGGAAACAAGGAAATATCTCGCAGCTCGGTGGAGACTTTATTTTCGGGCCTGGCACGGTTTTTTGTTATCCTATACACGAACACGTCGCGCTGATCGTGGGTTCAACGTTAGGTCTGACTTGCTCATATCTCTCTCGAATGAGGCACACAGAGGACCGTACGTCTTGACCTAATAACAGCATCTCTTCCTCTCACCCGTAAGTGTAGATGTTGAGGTTGCAGAACTTATGAGAGCCGCCGGCATCACCTACCCCTAAACGTTTGCATGTCAAATATGATCACCGTTCCTGATGGACAACATGAAAATCCGCGGACTGGAATACATGGACCTGGCGTCAGGTCATAGTTACTTAGTCATGGACCCCTGTCCAAGCAGGGTATCCAGTCTGAAGTTGAGTGGACACGCTCGGCATGTATACTTTGGGAGCATTGGCTGTAGGTGGTGCCTGAATTTCAAAGCTTTACGAGCGTGTTGTTGCGGATATACCAAGTAAAATACTGTTGTGAATTGATGGCTGGGGGGAAACAGGCTTAGTATATATTAGGAGGCAGTAAGATGGATGTGGAAAATCTTCAGTGTTTACATATGTCTCGGAACCCAGACCATTAAACGGGATAAATGGCGTATCAGGCTCGACAGCCGCTCATGTTAGGTCGAAGTTCGATTCGAAGGCCAATTCCCGTTGCACGCAGCCACAGTTTGTCCGAGTCTAAACACCAAATGCCCCACTAGTGAACATGCACCCTACCATAGGGTTCCGGCAAGTGGCAACTGGCGACGATTCGATCACGAGATTGAATTTTGTCCGACGCGACGAATGTGTTCATCCAAGCTCGACGCCACCAACCCGCACAGTGATTTTGAGAGGGAAAGGGGACACCTCAGAGTTTGTAATGGGCGGTACTGCACTGCGACCTTTCTCGGAGGAAGTGTGTGTGAGCATCGCGCGAAGGCTCTTCGTCAATGTCGCAGCGAGGTTCTTGTTAAACTGCTGCCGCTCTGATCGACCAGAAAGAAGTTATTTAAAATCAAGACCTGTTATACGTGGGGTCAGAAGAGGGCCGTACCTTGTTCGGACTTTGGTTGGCGTATTTCGGCATTGATAATCCTGGTCAACATTGTCAGTGAGAATGTGGGGCCGTAGTTAGGCGCTAAACGTACCACTGTTCCCATGCAACTTCCTCCTGTACTCAGCAGGAACGGAATAAGTTCGCCGCAGTACAGTAAACCCCGGGAAGTGGACGACAGACCTCATACGTAGTTATCCCGAGCCACGCCTTTTTTTGATCTTTTTTCGAAAGCGTAACCGAAATCTTGTGCAATTCGAGTCAACCCTCGTGTAGAATAGTGCTTGACAAACCTCCCCCCGCTTGAGCGCCACATTCTCTAGACCCTTCCAGAAAGCATCCACCTTCTCTTCGACGAGGCGTTCCATGGTCGGATCGGCGACACCAGGCTACCAAACGGCTGTGTGTTGGAAGGAAGTCGTAGCATCGATAGAGCAAACACACCATAGTAACGTCAAGCACCTCGAATGTTTGCGGTTTGATCGTACCAAAAAGGCGGTGGAAGAGTATTGCATGGAGAAGGGCGCACAAGATCTCGCGAGTATTCTGGCGATCAAGAGCCTATTCGGAGGTTACCAAAAACATTGTCTGAAAGAGTGAAACTCACGATGTCTATCGTAACGGTGGCGTGTGTGTTGTTCATGGCGCGGTAGAATCAGGGACAAGGCCGCCGAATTTTCTCCAGTACTGTAACGGTAACAAAATGTTCACATGGTTCCTAAAATAAGCACGACAAAAAGATAATCACGACACCAGCAGGATTCGAACCTGCGCTCCCAAAGGGAAATAGATTTCTAATCTATCGCCGTAACCACTTGGCTATGATGTCCGACAAGATGAACATCCGCAACACGGATTACAAGTTGGTACACCGAGGCCAAACACAACACACGCGTATGTGATAGTTACAAACTCGTAAGGTAATCTGAATAATACAAGCCATAGAAACCCCACGGAAACCCTCAGGATTCGGACAACGATCAAGTAATCGTGAATCTATTACCCTCATTAGTTTGAGGTCAGCGCAGAGGACGGGAATGATACGCACGCATCCGAGTGCCAGCTTTCGCCACTTGTAGCCGCTTCCGCGCGTTCTTGGGCCTTGGTCACCCAACCTGAAGGATGGCCATGCTCCGGTAGAATAGCAGAGTCGCGCTTCGCAACAACCTTGAATTGGCTCTTACGCTCTACGCTCCTCGCGCCGACAGATTCCTCGCCATCCTCTCTCTTACCTCGGAACGCAGAACGTAATACATCCGTCCTTGAACTGTCAGGGGAAGCGCGGGCCTCACTCACGCGATCGCGTACCGCGACGAGTTGGCCGTCGACGTACTCCATGCCAGTCGTAATTGCGTCTGCGACAGCCTTTTGAATTTGCTTCTTGATCAGGGCTGTCGCCAGCGGACGAAGGGTTTTATAAAGTATGTCATGCTTCGAGTCACGAATTGAAAACTTGAGCGAATCCACTTTCACGCGGACGCTCTTGACCTTGAAGACCGATGACTTGTCTTTATCAGCAGAGACGAGATGAATGGTGGCCTGCAACCTCGTCAGCGGGGGAGGAGTAGAAAAGAGGAATACGAACTGTGAGCCCCTGCCCACCGAGTAGCACGTCCGCTAATCCCGAATCAGTTAACTTTGGGATGCCGCTCTTCTTGCGGAAATAGAAGGCAACATCACGCATGTCCGCTTGAACATGTCCAAACGTCAGTGTAAAGTCGTGATGGCTGACATCGTCGATCGTATTGTAAGGTGAAAATTTGATAAAGTTGTGCGCCTCAATTGTTACGATATTGGGGAACAGGTTGCGACCCTGAAGAGTAAGGTTTTCGACCACCAGGTCCAAGGAGTCGTCTGTGTACTCAATACGCGGAATGGGAATGTGCCCAACCTGCGGAATGGAATCAGATACCGACCAAGGCAGGTCTGAAACAGAAATTGCGTACACGATCGACAATTGAGGGTAGGATAACCTTTCGAATGTCCATCCAGAGTTCCGGCTTAAACTTGAGGCTGCCTTCACTGTCGAAAAGTAGATCACGAGTAAGACGTGCCCAATCGTCGCCAAACCGTCTGTTGAGTGGATCTTCACCCATGGCACTGAACCAGGTACCAATGGAATCGAAAAGACGATCGAAATGAGCCTTATACTTCTCGTCATAGAAGCGACGGCCAGACTCGCGAACGTCACGACCTTCGGAGTTGCACCTCGGCTCGAGCACGTAGCCGGGCTCCAGCAGCACATTGCGTGCATAAGTATCGACCGCCTGGAACCACTGACGGAACTCCTCATCACTCTTGGCGTCATCGATAAGCTGGTTTATGGCATCGATAATGATGTCCATGCTCTTCCCGTTAGCGAAGCGCTCTAGCATAGCGCGGATCTGAGTCGTTGATGTCCGAAGGGCATCATCCTAGGCAAACAAACGGTCAGTAATGGTCACTGGGTCAATGTGCCTCGGAGACATGACATACAGATAGAACAGTACTTCCAGCCTCCTTCCCTTGGCCAGCGATGTGCCTGCCATGTTTTCCATACTCTTCGAATATGCCAAGAAGCCAGAGAATGCTCTCTTGATAATCGTTGTGTTTTTGACACTCCAGAATGGCCTTCTCTACGTCGTCAACGCTGGAGCGAGGTCAAGACTTTAACTAAGTTACCTTCTTGATACGGTAAATGAATTGATCGCGCCTGTCCTCAGGAAAATAATCTTCCGCGAGAACTTTGCGACCCTGCTCGATTTTCTCGCGAGCGACCTCCTTATGTTCTTGGGGAACAGCATCAGACAAACCATTCTAAGACGGGTCTTAGTAATAGAACTGTGCTACACAGCACTGACACTTGCCTTGAAATTCTGCAAGCGGCCTGCGAGGCCAGACTTTTTGGCGCCACCATCCGTATCGCCATCAGTAGCAACCCTGTTGAACTAGTTAAGCCTACATGAGAGGACGTCGGTGACGAAAACATACTCTACAGTGTCCTTTGCCTCAGCCCTCGCACGCTCTCGAACCTCGCCCGCAGCTTGGCTCGCGGACCGCACTTGGCCCTCATGTTCAACCTCCCCCCCCTTAAGCGGGTGGTGGCGGACAACCGTATCAGATCCTGGCACGTCGAGTTTGGCAACGGGGGTCCCGTTAGGACCGCCAGCCGTTTCGAACTGATCTGACGGAGCCGGGCGGTCGATGTTCGTAAGGGCATCCTGATTGGGGCGGACAGTCTCCGCCGCGTGAGAGGCAGAACGAGCTAGGATGTCGCGACCAATGACGGAGAAGTCAGAAAGGATCTTCCGAACTTCAGAATTCGTTGCAATGAGATTGCCTAGAGTGCGGAGGTGACGGCCAGCTGCATCATCGAAGTGTTGAGTCCACGCTAAAAGAGACTTTGAGGACACAAACCTTGGCGACTGTCATCTTGGACCTTCGACTTGTCGACTGGCAATACTTGGTTGGGATCCTTCCTCGCGTTGGTAAGGTCCACGCTATCGGTTCTCCACATAAAATTCTGAAACAATTCGTCCGCGTTCTTCTCCTGGACAATCAGACGAGCTGTATCGATAATGTCGCGGCAGTCTTGAATGAGCTTACGACCCTCCGGGGAAAGCTGGCCCTGATCCACGGGGGAGTGGTCGAGGACATATCTGAGGGCAGAGTCGATCTGCTGATTGGAGGGATAACGCCCTTGGCGGCAAGCCTCTATGACGCCGTAGAATCGGAGCTAAAGGAAACAGAGTATCAACGAAAGAAAATTAAATACGAAACAGCAGCAGTACCTTGCGGTCCACATCAGCGGCCTTCTCCTGCTTATTGACGGGAACAGAGACGGCGTTCTTGGCGGGATGCTCTGTGGTATCTTGAGCGGCGGTTGGTAGAGACATGTTGGAGTAGATATGAGAGGGGCGAAAAGCCAAGCGATGTCTATATAAATCGAAACGCAGAGAGGGAAGACGTCACTTGGAGGAGTTTGCATTCCACAGATTGACGTCACTGCTGGCGGAAAGGTTTCCACTCATGACGGGTGTGCACTGTATACACTCCAACCAATCGGGCGCACCAATTGTCGCATTTACATATCATCACGTGATCGCTTCCCTTAGTCAAGGTAGGTATAGCCTATTCACCAGAGCCCGTTTCCCCAACACCTTCTCTTTCCAATCTCTCTCCAGCTCCGTGATATCCCAACAAGCAGACACATATCTTCTCGTATGCGTCAGCAGGGATCTCCAACACGCGCAGAGATAAGAGTAGGAAGGTACGCACCGCCCGCTCAACCAATCCGCTTTCCCAGCCGCCAGATGCAAAATAAGCGCAGATGCCAACTCCAACTTGTCAGGGAATAGCCCAGCCGGGAAACCAGAGCCCCTCGCGATGTCCGTGAGAATTGAACCAGGGTGGATCGGGAACGCGCGCACATTTGGGTGCTCTGCATCATCGTTCTCAACCAAAATCTCCCGAGCGTTGGAAGATATAGGAGGAGGCCTACCCATGGGAATGAACTCCATAAAACGTGTGAGGGCATGCTTTGAGATCGAATAATCGCTCGCCGCAGGAATGCGAAGTTGCGAAGAAATGGAAGATACCGCGATTATGCTCCCTTGGGACTTTTCGAGGTGTGACACCGCATACCTTCCCGATCGGTAGAGCCGTGACTACGACAGCACTTCTGGAAGATGTGAAACTCACCGGACAAAGTTAAACACCCCGCGAAGATTCACCTCTATGGTGTTCCACCAATCATCCGGGTCCGTCTGCGAGATGACTTTTATCAACGGGTTAGTTAGCCCTCGAGTTTCAAGTGATGGGAATACACAACGCACGCCTGTCCGCTGCACGCATCCTGCCAGCTGCCGTCACAAGTACATCGATGCCACCGAATAGTTCAACCGTGCGTGCTACCGCCGCCTCAGCTTCCTTCGGGTCAGTCACGTCTAACGCAATCTTCAGCACCCGTGCCTTTGGCACCTCCTCCAGGATCCGTGCCTCCACCGCTGCGAGCTGACTTTCGTTCCGCGCCACTAGTACCACGGAAGCGCCAGCGCGTGCAAAAGCGTGGGCGGTACCTTCACCAATGCCCCGTGATGCTCCTGTCACGATAACACATTTGCCGCAGAATATTTGCTGAGCAATGAGTTGTGATGGGTCGATGGCTGGGTAAATGCTATAAACATTTCTTAGCTTCCCGATACGAAAATGGGTGTGTGACAGCTCAGCATTACTCGTGATGACTGGTAATCGGTGGCTCTTCGTCTTCACCTATCATTTGCAGTAAAAAAGGGCCGGCATCACCTCTTTAAAAGGACAGTCAGGAATGGAAAAAATTAAAGAAGTACTCCTACGTGGAATCTTCTGGCATGTCTGGCGTGATTACTGTATTGTACGTGTCCTTGAAGGCCTTGCTAACGGTTAGTACCAGTGCGCCGCGGCAAGCATATATCTGGGATGCGGTTCCTGGGTGCGATACCTCCCAACCTGAGCAAGGCCCATTTATAGGCCAATCCTGTTACAAGGGGTGGACCAGACCGATTCCGGTTAGCCTATGTTTTGTGTAAGGTTACTGCATTGACCAGCCATTTAGGTACCAGTGAGATTGGTTCAGCACTGCGCTCCGTGCGAGCCTCCAAGTTCCTCGGACACGGAACACCACTGGCAGTTTGAGCAAGGCGTGAGGACAATTCTCACGCGAAATATCCTATCATCAGACATAATTCGAAAACGGCTTGTCCGTGTCTGTTGACTGGAGTGAGAGACCGCTTGTTAGGGGTCAGGGCAATGTATGCAGTGAGGAACAATACACGTAAGTGAAATTTGTGAAATTTGAAATGGCCCTTTGCAGGGGCGGAGAAACCCCAAAGCGGGGCTGGGCTTATTGTAAGACCCTATCAATATGCGAAAATCTATGGCGGCGATGTTGTCAGAGACGGAGAATGAGAGTGATCACACCACACGGGGAGATCAGCGCTCCGCAGATGTGCTCCATTTGGTCGATTTCACTGTAGATCCAAGTTAGATGGGGTGCACCTTACGCAACTTTTCTGTGTCGCACGGATACAGTACAGTACTTGAAATGACCAAAGTAAGAAAGTTTCCACCTGCTTGGCGGTGCAAAAGATAATCGATAAACTATTGCACCCAGCCTTCAGTCCCAAGGTTGTTGTCAAGGCCTTTCCCCATAATCCTGACGTACCAAACAAAAAGAAGCGGCCATCCAGCCATTCGGTAAGTAAATTGCTAAGGTCAAGTAAAGTCGTACAGTGGCCGGCGCGCAGAAGTGAGGATAGCTGCCCGAATTAACGGTACCATAGCATTCGTGGTATTGAGAATATGTGGTGGGTATTTTATTTGTGGGCTACAGTTCCAGGGCCCAGTGTCGTGAGCGCAATCTGTGAAAGGAAACCGCCTTTCGCTGTTTCAAGATGCGATGCCCAAAGCTGCACATCCCTGGACTTGAAAGATACTGACACGCGCAACACTATGCAGTAACCGAGACTGTAACCTCTGTTGCGCCTTGTCTAACTCGTTTGACCTCGTCATTGTCCACTGGCCCGCATACCCGCTTCGAGTGCGGAGACTTTGTCAGAACTCCTGCAGATAAATTTGGATGGGCGAATAGTCGCTCAAGAGGAAGCGACTCACCTTCTACTTGTTTCGGCGAAACAGGAAGCGGCCGCACATACGGTTGCGCCACCCAGTGTGGGAACCCCTCCATATCGGTATCAACCACCCCTGCCTCCTTGGCGTCCCTATCCATCCTCGTTTTCATCGCCCGAACAATTTCGTAGTAAGGTGTGAGATCCGAGCCGCGGAGTTGTCCAAGAGCATCCCGTAAGTCCGTTTCGCGTGAGAGTGCAGGCCGCAACAGCTTGAACAGGTGTCCCTTAATCCCACTGGGCGGTGTGGGCGTCTTCTGGCTTGAAACGATGTCCAGGTATTCGAGTGCGAGGTCTGCGTGTGGCGGATGTAGCCCTCCAGAGGTTAAGAAAGTCGGAGAAGGCATGAAGAGCGCGACGTTGTATAGCAAGCCTTCCGCAGACATAACAGCGTCCGCACCAGTCTCGGTGAGGCAACGCTCAATGTCAGCGTGCGTAAGAATGTTACCATTTGCGAAGACGGGTACCGAAACCGCGTCCTTCACGGCACGTACTTTTGCCCAGTCGGCTAGGCCCTATGACACACATTAAAACTCCACTCAGGCGAAGAGCAAAAGGACATGCACACAGTATTCTGACCGCGTTGCTCACGCGTCCGGCCATGACATGTCAGGATCTGTGCTCCAGCACGCTCAAGCATCTTCGCATATTCTACGGTCCGGTCCAGCGAATCGAACACGCGGAATTTTGCAGTGACTGGTGTGGCTAGGTTCACATGCAAAGTGTTTACTAAATACGGGTCATGTTAAGCACAAAGTTTCCTGTTTAAAAGAAACGCACTGAGTTTGTAAATCAGATCCCATTCATCTTGCAGAAAGCTCCCGTAATGACCCTTGCGTGCGATATCTTGCGGACACCCCAGGTTGATGTCTACCGCATCGCAGTGGCCCTCCAATGCCTTCGCCGAGGCAAGGAGCTGGTCCGGATCATTCGCACAAAACTGGATTATAAGAGGTCGGTCTCCGGGGCCCCCTTCCTCTCCAGATATGGTGTTAAAAGCGATTTCACGATAACCATTGCGCTTATTGTTAGCATACATCTTTGCGTTGATCATAGGGGTATATGCCAGCTAAAAAAACATGAAGTCCAAGAATTACGTATGAGAGTTTAGCAATTCACTTGAGCACCGTAACGTCTGGATAATGTCCTCCAAGCCTGCATCCGATCAACTGTGAGAGGCCAGGTACATCGATATCCGACATCACATCACTCACAAGCTCGCTCTGGTCTACCATCGGCGCCACAATGTATCGAGGGCTTCCAAGGACTTCCCGAAAAAATTCATAGCCTTGTAACTTTCGGCGCATTGGGATGATATTATGGATACCACCTTCCCTTGGTGCGCGTAATGCGCGGTTTATAGCCCAGAGTATTTTGACGAGTCGAATGCAAAGTATATGATAGAAACGGCATAACCCTAACCAGAATCTGACAGTGTGGATCATTCGGCTATTCGGCTTTCGGCTTTCCAACGTCTTCGGAGATTGATCACGATCACCTTTGGACCACCAGCCGCACTGCAGATGGTTGAGGTAAAGGTGAGGGATAGGGAACAACGTCGTATGCACTTTGTATCTCTCGATTTTTTTATTGGCCTGCCGAGATTATGCTATATTATGGTACTACAGTACGCATGCAACAAATGCTCGTCCGTGAGCATACAATTTTTCTTCATCCAGTCACTTCATTCGGGAGTATTGTATGTGATCGGTACACGTACCATATACACGTACCACTCGATGACCTCATGGAGCATCGACTGCCACAACTCCCTCTTTGATTCATCATTCAGTTCGAGTTTTCATAACTTAAGACTGGTCCCCCACGATTGTGTGATGTAGGATTGAGAAATTCCGAAATAATTGTTTATACACGCCTAGTTAATACAGGGGTTTGAAAGTGGAAAGTGACAAAGACGAATGTCCCTTGCCCATCATCAAAGATTTCCTGTACTACAATCCACCACCGCCAAGGATATACTCTATCGCCGAATGTACGTTTCCGCCTGTCGCAAGTAGTGCGCGCACATTTTGCGAGGCATTGGTGAAGCCCATATCTTGCAATTGCTGAAAAAAACAAAACCAAAAAAAGAGGTGAGACATGTCAATCTAAAAGTGGGGCGCGATAAAAGTGCGAACTTGGAGTTGGACCTGGAACCGCTCCTCAGGAGGGCGTGTATCTGCAGGAGGCGCACCGCTGGGTGAAGCTCCACCACTAAAAGGGGGACCTCCCGCGCCGAGGAACTGCAATAGCGCGCTTGGGTCCGCACCGAAAGGATTTGGTCCGAACGGATTCGGAGCTGACGCCGTGCCACCAGGCGCAGGGGTACTTCCAGGTGTTGCGGGTGTCGTAGTAGTGTTGGGGGCTGACGGGGCATTTGGATTTCCCGGCGGGGTAAAGGCTGATCCTCCGAGCGGGCCCGCAAGTGGATCAAGGCCAGCACCGCGCATCATCGAGGCCATTTGTAACATACTGCGTAGGGCCTCGGGGTTCGACCTGCTTAAAGATTCAGCATGGGAAGACAAGCTGAGGTGGAAGTGAGATGCCAACATCATTTGTCGGAATCGTTCGCTCTGGAACATCTCACGCGCATGCGGAGCCATAGAGGCATATTGAGGATTGAGTGCCAGGGCCTGCTCCAGAACGGCAGGATTTGACATCAATGAGGACATCTGTTGCAGAAACTCGGGAGAGTTCATCATTGACTGCAGCTGTGCATTTGTTAACATCCATTATAAACTGATGAGATGGGACAAAAGCGCACCATGTTGGGGTCATTGGGATTGACTCCCATATCTGCGAATGGGTTGAGACCGGCCATAAGCCCATACCCCATATGACTATTCAGTTGAGTGAGTGGGTCGTGTACATTCTGCCCAGTCTGCATGTTTGGTAGAGGCTGCGCAGTCGAGGATTGAGCCGACGAGGGGGTAGTCGTCGACCTGACAGCGCCTTTGACCATGTGAATGGTATGGGAAGACTGAATTTTGTACACAGAAAGCTGGTCATCATCCTGTACGGGACGCCATCCCGAAGGATATATATCAGCAGGCAAAGTACTGATGACGCAATCGGACGTTATGGTGCACCTTCAATACTCTCCCTATAAATGCCTCATGAGCGGTGCATAATGAGAACGTGGGAGTCGAGGCGCACCAGAGTATATTAGCCGTTGGCGATCCGCGGGCACATCAGACTTGTCTGCAATAGCCTGCTTCAGGTCGGCCACAGTCTTGTCGGTGCTTATCGTGAGTTGAAGCTTGAGCTCACTGGGTCCTAGAGGCTTGTTAATGTAGACCTGGCCATTTAATTCAGGTAAAATAACAAAACCTTTAACGTTGATGACAACCTCGGAGTCGGACATGAGGGAAGATGCAGAGACGTTTGTGATCCCCCCGTTTCGCACACGTCCCATGACCCTAACCCTAGACACCCATAATCGTCATTCGTCATGGGATCATTTCCTGACCATGACGGGAAGATCTTAACTTATCAGCAGCGATTTTTATTAGCTTGTAGGTAAAACGACCTCCATGAGGGAAAATGGATCTCTAACCCCACCGCTACGAGCCTACGAAGAACAGATCCGGACAACCATGATGCACCTCCCGCGAATAACGATTTAGACTCTTGTAAATGATACTGGGGTCACACCCCTTTTGTTGTCAAAACCGCTTCCTTCGCTGTGGCAGACGTTGCGCAACCAGCCATCAATATCAACACTAACCACAAGTGCGAGGTGCAACGTGCGAAACAGAGTGAAAACCTTCACCCGAAACATAGGGACCATAATAGGGTAATGGCTGACTTCACATGACCCCCCGCGAGGGCTGACTGACTTCACAAGACCGTGACTCGCCTGGCTTACTTCTGGCGTCAGATGGGGGCTCGCAAGGCAAGCCAAAGGTCGTCGTGCCCCAGCAAGAATAAGGTCGACCGCCCGATCATCTGAATAAGTTCAAAGGATGTTCCCTAGACACCACTACATGGTCACTGGTCTTAAGGACACATATCGCCTGCAGATCAGACTGGCTTTATAAGACGGACGCGATGGCCTCAATCTCAAAGAGCCCATCACGTGGGATGCGGGCCACCTCGACCAATGATCTGATTAGAGCGCTTGAGTACTGCTCTTTAGCCATGGTCCACTGGACGCTGTACACACCTTGCGGGTTTATGTTCACCAAAAAAATCCTGATAGATCAAGTTGACTTTTCCAAAGTCATTCATGTCCTTCAGGAAGACCTAGGTGACTTGGTCAATGCCCCCAACAAGATCCATATTTACGGGCGCAAAGCGTAAACTTGCGTACCGTTGTCTTGACGACTTTCCCGACCTCGCTCCCGCTAGCTTCAATAACACTCTTCAAGTTTTGGAGCGCCTGGTGAGTCTGCGCTTCGACTCCGCCTTCGACAAATGCACCAGTGTTGGGATCGAAGCCGAGGCACCCAGAGACGAACACAAAAGGTGGGCTCACAATGGCCTGGCTATATGGCCCAATGGCTTGAGGTGCATCTGCGACATGAGGTGATCGCGGCATCAGAATCGGCGTAACACGAGGGGATAGGCAAACACACTATCGGTAGAGACCTTTCTGAGCGAGGGATGTGTGGTGATGGTGGTCATGTTGCGTTTAGCCAGGAAGAACTTGAGTTGGGTCGAGATCAAACAATATCCGTGATTTTTGGATGCGTGTTTGATGAAGGAAGGCTGGCGTACGAGACGAACGCTGAGTCGAATCGACATCGATCTTAACAAAAGAGGCCGTGGATTGAAATTGATCGGCCTCGCCACGTAACTTCCGAACCGAACAGCTAGTATCGCTCGGGGCCCGTGCCCGTCGGAGCACTCCCAGGTCGCCGAATTGTGTCGTAGATTTGTTGCATCTGCGGCGTATCTCAGGTGTATGTGTATGTATCACCTCATGCGAGCGAGCGACCACAGGCACGCTGCGTAGTTTGTTGAATTTACCCGTCTGTCGACTAAATGTCGCGGACCACCATTCCAGGCACTGGGTAAAACCGGGCCGAGTGGGCGGGCAGGGACATGCGGGAACATTTCTGTCAGTCCAATACGAATACGGTTTGAGTCGCATCCGTTGCCATCCTTTATTCGACCTGTACCTTCGTTCTTCTCTCTCTCTCTCTCGAAATCTCGCATTTGTATAATACTGTATATTGATGCAGCGAGTTTGGTCGACGTACCTTGGCCCAGTCGAAGGTCAAGCCGGTCCAAAGTCGGCCCGTCCATCAGTGAGCCTATGGGAATTTTTGGTTTCCACCGCCTAAACGCCCTGACCAAACTTCTTCCTCACTTCATCCCCGTCACCGGCACCTCTCTTACGTTTCCCCGTGAAACTCGATTCGCTCGCTACTTTTTTTTAATTTTTTTATTACTCCTTGATGTCTCTCCATTAGATGGACAGCCTTTCGTACGTGCAAATACCCTTTGTGGATGGGCGTTGTTGTTGATCATCATCACCATTATCCCCGGATATAGTCACTCTCGCCGCCCGTCGTCCATCAACTCCTCTGCCAACTCGGCATATTCCGCTGCCACTTCCACTCGTCATATCCTCACCAACATGAACTCCCAACTCGAGCCCCCAACCCTTCCCTTTGCCCCGAATACCTCTGCACGTTTGGGTTCTCCACGTACAGAATCGCCACTCCTTCGTCCACAGTCCACTCATTCGCTCTCCATCAACTATCTTCCTACCAAATTCTCAGACGCCGTCCTTTACAATGGTCTCAAGAATCGCGGCAAAGGTTTTCACCTTGGTCCGAAACGTGGCGGAGGGCGTGAGGCCTTTCGCAGTGGTGAGGCTCGTATGCCAGGAGAAGGAGACGAAGACTACGACGGTGTCCAAGGGAACTTTTTCGGCAAGGAGGGTGGGCGCACCCGTCCCCGCCTTCGTTGGAACAAGTTCAAGTGGACACTTTTTTTTTCCAATCTCCTTGTGAGTATATTTTTGCCCTTTTCTCTTTGTTCCCCACCGCATCGCGTTGGACGGACATTGTATTTTAGGGCGCTTGCTGATTGCCTTTTTTTTTCCCTTTGTTTCCCATCTCTTCAGTTCTCCGGATATTCCCTCGCAGGCACAATATTTCTGCTTTGCACTTGGTTCGATGTCTGGAAACATGCCGACGTCGTCCGAGTAGGAAACCGCGACGAACTAATCGTCTCCACCATCGCTGCTGCCTTTGGCATCATCACGTCTGTTATCGGCTGGGCCGGCATCCTCCTTAACAACCGCTCCTTCCTCGCCGTGTACACTTTCTCCCTTTGGATATGCTTTGCCCTCCTCGTAACCCCGGGGTATCTGACCTTCAAGAGGCGCAATTTCAATCTCGACGGCAAGGTCAACTCTCAGTGGGGGCAGGATTTTGGCATCAGTGAATGGCTTCGTGTTCAGAATCAGCTCAACTGTTGTGGCTTCTTCTCCCCGTTCGTCGAGGCTGCAATTTCGCAAGTGTGCTTCTCGCGCTCCGTGCTTCCGGGATGCAAGGGCCCATATATAAATTTCGAGCGTCTCGTACTCAGACGCTGGTACACAGTCGTCTTTGGCCTTGTGCCGTTCCAGATCGCAATTATCCTCGTTGGGCTACTATGCTCGAATCACATCACCTACCGCTTTGGCAAGGGGATGATGCCCAAGGCCTACCGCCTGAGCATGAACTCGATGGCAGTTATCATGGACAACTATGCTAGGTACGCATTCTCTTCATCCCTCGCGAAATATCTGGCTCAACGGTCTATTAGCCAATTGGCCGAGCAGTACGGGGAAGACGTTGCCAGCGATGTACTCGCTCGCTCACGCTCAAATTTACAAATTGATGCACTTCCGGCTGAACCCTACGCATCTGGCACGCAGGCCAACTCATCGTTCAATACATTTAGTACCAAGCAAGATTCGTTCCGTCGCGCGACATAGCGAATGCTGACTTGCTTGATTACTTACACGTACGCAACATGGACTTGGACATTCGCACAGTTTCTCTGAATGCGTACCATACCCATATGTATTGTGATCCATTTCATAATCTTGGCCGGAACCGGTCATTGTATGATATCGTCAACTCGTCCTATGCTAAAAGTTAGTCTCGCCGTCTCGCCGGCTCACCACCCTTTGATATTACTGCACGCATGTGATCGCTGTTTTGTGTACGGGCTTTAAGAGCGCCGTAGAGAGGATTCGCTATAGCCAGAACGAAGGCTGGCTTGGCTCATGCGATACATAACGTTGGTTGATTCTTTTGACGCAACTTTCTGGTGTACATTACGTACTTGGGTTACACAGGTCTCTAACGCAGTACATGATACCATTTGCACCCTCTGCCTTCTAGACGGACCACCTCTATCACACGACAATACCTCTCATGGTGCGAGTAGCGATCGTCCCGACATTTCTGTATGGTTATGAGTGGTAGGGATGGTCTGGCAGAGTTTAGACTTCGGAACGCACCCTCAGGCTGTTCGAGACCAAGCAACGCCAATATCGTCGGCCCAACATCGCAAAGAGCCCCTTCTTCCTCGCCATCTTTTCGGTCTTTGTCGTCAATGAACGTACAAACCGGCTTGGAATCCTTCGGCCTCGCGATGATGAACGGGACCTTGTTGGTCGTATGCGCCGTGTGCGGGTCGCCCGTCTGTGGGTTAATCATTTGCTCTGCATTCCCGTGATCGGAAGTTATGAGGAGGGTGTAGCCCGCCTCTTGGCACGCCTCGTAGATCGTACCAACGGCTGCGTCTGTGTGGGTGATGGCTTCGACAGCTGCTTCGAAGACGCCCGTATGGCCGACCTGTGCACATCAAGACCAGACGGTATATTGTAACGTGTTATCACGACGCATGAAACGTTGGGTGGGATGGAATAGAATGAAAACGGTGAACGCACCATATCTGGCGGTGCGAAGTTGCACATGACAAACTCGTGCCTGTTGGTCTTGACGACTTCGGCGACTTTATCGGCGACACCCTGCACACTCATTTTCGGAAGCTTGTCGTACGTCGCGACTTTGGGCGAATCAATCATGTGCCGTTCTTCTCCCTCGAACTGCTGCTCTACACCGCCGTTGAAGAAGAATGTGACGTGCGCGTACTTCTCGGTCTCTGTGTTCAAAGGCGTTTGATTAACGACGGAAGGAGGGCAACTGATGCACATGACAGACCTGCTATATGCGCTTGCTTGATGCTATGTTTCGAAAGCCACTCAGCGAGCACGTTTGTCATCGCTTGAGGCGGATAGGCAACCGGGAACGGGAACTCGGAATTGTAGCGAGACATAGTGGCTATGTGCTGTCAGGGTCCTCAGGTCCCAACAGAAATGAACGGTGCATAAGAGGAAGCTTTACAAGATCCTTTGGTATGTCGACCTCGACGGGTTTATCGAGCTGACCAAGCACGGTACTGATCTCCCGCATGCGGTCCGAGCGATAGTTAAACAGGAATAGGGTATCACCAGCTGCTTGGACATGAGGCAATATTAACAGTATTGGCGAGGAAAGTACGCACCCTTAATCCGACCGGTGTCCCCGTTCACGATGATTGGCTTCAGGAACTCGTCCGTCTCGTCCTTCTCGTACCTAGCCTCAATCGCCTTGACATAGTCGCCGCCCTCCGCGGCCTCGCCTTTCCCATGCACGAGCCCTTCGACAGCAGTCTTGACGCGGTCCCAGCGCTTGTCGCGGTCCATGGCATAGTAACGTCCTACGATGGTCGCGACCTCACCAATGCCGAGCTTCCCGATGAAGTCGCGCAGATCGCGCGCATAGCCAGCTGCCGAGCGTGGGGCGGTGTCGCGCCCATCGCCGAGGAAGTGGATGTACACATGTGGCACTCCGACTTCCTTAGCGGTCTCAAGCAGCGCGTACAGGTGCATATTGTGAGAGTGGACGCCACCATCCGATATCTATGCCCCCGAAGCCGTGATGTGAGTGGCGATGTATCAGAGAGCAGCGCGGTGAGGAGATGAAGGGTGTGCCATACGAGACCGAGAAGGTGCAGCCGTCCGTTAGTAGATTTAGCGCGGTTGAAGCTCTCGCGAATGACATCGTTCTTGTGGAATTGGCGCTTCTTGATCGCAACGTCGATCCGGACGATATCTTGCCACACGATGCGCCCCGCGCCTATATTCAGATGACTATGCGCCTCCGCTGTCAGCAGGACATTGGGGACGATGGACAGAGCAGTGGAGAGGCGGACCCAACTTCCGAGTTACCCATGAGCGCATCGGAGAGACCGACTGCAAGGCCATGGGCGGCGAGCGTGCGGTACGCGTGTTCCTTTGCGATGGTGTCCATGTTCGTTGTCGTGCCTGCTTCGATGGCATTGCCCTTCATGCCCTCCTTAGGCGCGACACCCCAACCATCATGAACGCTATCCCGTTATAAAATCACGTCAGGATCAGTGGGCAATTTATGTGAGCGATACGATTACATGAGACAGATCTTGTCCTTCACTTGAACCATCACTATATGTAAGAGAGAAAAAAGGAAGGGATGACGGTCGTGATGGAGGGGGTGATTTGGGTTTATCCCACTTATATAAAAGTAGGGAATCCGATCCGTTGATGCGTCTGCTCGGCGTTACGCTCTCCTCGGTCATTGGCATAAAACTTTGGTTTCTCTCTCAGTAATGTTTTTCGCTCTAGTACCCGTGTGTTGAACGGCAAATCTACTTCCAAAGGGTCGCCTTGCCACTGAATCGGGCTCGTACTTGGCTAATAATGCTGCGAGTGCAAATGGCCACACCGACGCACAATCAGCGGGCCGAAAAATAAATCCATTCCCATTGATAAGCGCCAATCTTTCGTATCCCGAACCTTCCAATCGTTGCGGCGGCGTAAGATGTCGCCTCGCAGGACAGACGTGGGAAAGAGCTGCCGTGGAGGATGGAGAGACCACCGCTTCTGTCTGTCTGGGGCGAGCTCGACACCTGGCAAAGTCGGGAAACGTCAAAACATCTTCCTCGAATCCAGCGGGACTGACCAGCCGAGCTGGCAACGTCCCTAGATATTGACAGAGTGGGAGATCATGTGGGAGATGTTTGCCAGACAATAAGGCACGTTGGGTGTGTTTAGATTGATGCTCCAAGCTTTCGAAGCATTGGCGGGTGGAAGTTGATTCAGAAGAGAGTTTATCCCCCTTCACTGCACCTGTTTGGTTGCAAGTCTTAGAAGGTACACCAGAGATACGGTAACGGTTTCAGTTATGGTCGACCCACCTCGTCTCCTGCTGCACCGTGTGTCCCTCGTCGACCCCCTGGGCCATTTCATACCCCACCCATATCACCTCCGAGCAGTCCCCGCACCCGACCAAATGCAGCCCGCGTTCGAGATCATCCTCCGTGACCTCGTATTTACCGCCACAACGGCATGCAAGGGTCCATGTCGATATGGCTCTATCGGAACCCTCTGAGTAGTCAAACCGATCGAGTGAAACGACTTGGGCTGGACGCGGACCTGTGCGACTCAACTCGTCCCGTGCATCGTACGCAGTCCGCAATGCCGGTGAGGAGAGTGTCACGAAGGCATCGTGGAGTAGTCCAACATCTGTCAATTGTACTGGATCATCGGCACGTTGCCTGAGCTTGTCGGGGTGCAAGTGGAGGAGTGCGCAATGGTATGCGGCCTTTATCGTATTTGGCGAAGCTGAACGTGTGATACGAAGGAGAGTGTAGTAATCAGTCAGATCATCAAGGTCATTGTTGTCCATGACCATCGGATGCCAGATGAGGGAACGAATGAAACAGGGTTTATTTGAGATTGTTTTGTGCTACAGCATGAGCACATTCTTACCACACCGTGACCCTGCTTACTGTGATAGACGGCGAAACTAACACTCCTGCGCCAGGTCAATTGACAGTAACAAACGTCCATTAGAGCAATTATCCTGATGGTTGAAAAAGATGACAATTATCTAACTACGGTATCCTCCGTCCAGCCACACGGGCTCACCCAGATAGGTTTCGTGTCACACAGCACGCCCAACCTGTAGAGAACATATAAGTTCCACTTCAAACAACGAATACAAGGAGAAACATACGTTACTAAACGTCACAGAGGCAGGCGCATCTCGTACGTCGTACCAGCTTGCTTTGCTGAGCCCGCTTGGTGCCTCCCCTTGCGAAGAGAACATGACCACTGGGGGGTCCGCGAATGGGTCCGCCATTGAAACACGGCGGATCGATCGGGTGTTGAATGGCTCGACCGAATGGCGGAAAGCATTATTCGAAACCGAGTCCGCGAAGGGGTCTTTCGCAGGCCCCACAGAGGCGAATGCATCGGCCGGTGGGTCGTTCCAGCCACGCGGACCCTGGGTAGGCACAAGCGTGGGAAAGGTGGGCAGTTCGGACTGTGGCACAGGCTCTTCGTGCGTCTCTAGCGCCTGTGAGAAATCAAAAGCGTGATGGGAAGCATGCCGGACATGCTGCCGCCGACGATAGCACCAGATTCCGAGAACAAGAAGGATGAAAATGACAACTACAGAGATGGGGGCGACAATCGCAGCGATGGGAAGAGGCCTTCAAACCCTGATGAGCGCGCCGTCGAGCGTTCAGACATGAAGTGGGGGTTATTACCTCTTTGGGGGGCTGGGGGAAGCTGGCACGACGCTCGGAACAACGGTTGGGAATGTCGTTGTTACAGGTATAAGACTCGATGTGCCCGATACATCTACAACAGAGGTGGTAACAACGTTCGTGGTAGTCGTAACCAAAGATGTTGTGGATGTATCCCCAGCGGAACTGGTGGCAGTCGGGCTCGTCTCGGCTTGAAGGGCGTTGTTGACGCTGACCAGACTGTCATCGGATGTGCGAAGTGATGAAAAGTAAAAGTAAAACCCACCCAGGGGTATCCGATGAGTTAACCAAAGTCGGGGTGTTGGTGGTAACGGTGGCTGGAGGGGTGGAGAACGCAGGGGAAGTTGCCGGGGTGAGAGGTGCTGAGAAAGGGAAAACATCTCCGTCACTCGGAGGTGAATCTGAAGGAGTTGCAGTGGTAAGTGTAGTATCCGTGCTGCTACTCAGAATTTCCGCAACAGAAGAGCTGGCTACAGTAACTGTAGGTAATATAGACGTGGCGTCAGTAGCCTCGCTGGTCGAAACCAATAGGTCGAGAGGCACTCCAGGCGATGTGGTTGGTGATTCCACAGGATTCCCATCCGTCGTCGTCACGCCCTCAGTTGAAGAGCTTGTCGGGGTCGGGGCTTTATCCGGAAGCGACGTTGAGGTTGTGGTTGCTGTGATGTTCAAGGTAGCGGTCGTCTGTGTCTGGTCCGTGGTTGCGGCCAAAAAAAGAACCCCTGATGCCGGAATCGCGGGATTAGGGGCGTCCAATACCTCAGTGGGCCCCCCAACCCCACTAGTCCCAAGGGCGTTCCCTCCCAGCAACCCCGAAGTGCTCTGTACAGAGGAAAACGTTGGAACGTGCGACGGACCATCGGGTATTTCATTGCCGGAGCTTGTTGCAACAGGAGAAGTGGGCAGAGGGATATCAGTGGGTGTGCTCGTTGCAGCTGGTAGGGTTGCACTGCTAAGTGCCAAAGGAGACCTCGTATCGGCAATTAAGCTTGTGGCATTGGGGGCGGACGATGGAATATCGGATACGGTTTGGGTATCCTGAACGGCCGAGGACGTGGGAAATTTAACGTTAAGAATATTTGGGGTTGTCGAGGCTGCCACTGACCCGGTCGTAACTGTTGGTAGCGAGCTGGATAATGCTGGAGAGCTGCAGTCACGATCAGTCAACAGGTGCCTGTGCCTCCTAAAAGTGATGACAACAATAGAAACGAACCTAGAGACAACGAGAGATGTGGGATCTGGGTAGGGGTTAGTGGAGACTGGCGAGCTTAGGAAATCAGAAATGGTCGATTGAACATTGGCCGGGGCCGGCGATAGCGCTATGGTTCCGATGTTTTAATCAATACCGATCATAAGTACGGTGACATTAATGACCAACGCACCCCCATCAGAAGGTTGTAGGAGTGTTCCGATGCTGGTGACGGGCGAGGATGCAGTGCGTATCACGGCAGGAGTTGTTGAGAGTGTTGTTGATGTGGGAACTAGGTAATATAATGACGGGGGACTATGTGTTAGAACCGCAAAGCCCGAAGACCAAAGCGTAGCGATACGCACTACCGTCGGAAGCGGGTGAGGGCAAAGAAGCTGTCACCGAGGACACAGGGTTGTCCAAGCTTGAACTAGCTTTCTGGCCGGCCAGCGAGCTGCTCTGCTGCCTCGAAACTATGCGTAACGACGGAGATGAGTATAACCTTCAGACACATCAGGCAAAAGTATGCTCGCACTAGAGCTCATGGCGGTTGTCCCGACATCGTCAGAGCGAGCAACGGCGGGGTCAGCGCGCCTCCAGGACGCTTTCTGTGACAAGAGGGCCATCAAGGCCGGGAGAAAGGTGAACCTTTGGGGAAAAAGAGGTCCTGGGGGAGAATTTTGTTAGGAAGGTCAATGCATCTGAAACAAAACCCTGCATACACAAGGATGGCCTGTAAAGGACCATGGAGGTTAGAAAAACAACCCTGGATCCAGTGCGGTGACTCATGCGACGAGGTACGATACGAACTTGATGCTTTGATCCATCGCACGGGGCCGTCCGCTCTCCTCCGGATCCCGAATGTTGGTTATCACCTTTAAGGCTGGATATCGTCATGAAGCTCTGCCTGATAGCATCAGTATGTCGGAGAAATGGCCGCCGGTAACCACTGGAAGTTCTATGGTCTCACTCACGTGACAAGCTCGTGATCGCGGATGTTGCCACGTGCACAGCCTCGTCGGTCAAGCACCATTTATCCGCAGGGGCTGCTCACCTTGTCAACGTCGAGATGCCGACAAGGATACAGGAATTAAAGCCCATATCCGCAAATTCTCCTCGATGGAAACCAAGTGCCGATCCTGCGTCTATCACCGTCGCCGGTCTTGACACCACCGCCTCTGTCAACGATCAAATGGACCAGATCGACCAGCTCATCACTCTCAAGCTTCAGGTAACATGTCCCTGATGGTTTCTAGTGCAAAAGTGACCCGTGCTTATACCGCCGTAGGACATCGATGCAGACTTTTCCAAGATGCAAAATGTACTCTCAAGCCGAATTCTACCCGCGTTCAAGCGCTACTCGATTGGTACCGAGCCTGTGCGCGAAGCAGCAAAGGTATGTGCGTCTATATCTGCACTCATATTTCGCGCCTCACATCTATGCCTCCTTTTTCAGTTCTGGACATCCTTTTATGAGCACGCAGCTCAGGTCCGCATACCCACCTCCGATGACTTGTCTGGCGCGGCCACGGAGGATCCCCACATGTCTTCTCTTCCTGAAGATTCATTAATTACTTCAGGATCTAGCGCAAATACATTCGACCCAAATCGCACACCATCCGATAGTTCCTTCATCCCTGCCCACGCCGCGGTCTCCTCCACCCCAGCGGCAGCCACTGCGCGGATACGAGAAATGGATGACACCTCCCCCGCGCCACTACACCCGGTTGCTGAGCCATCCTGGGGCATGTCGATCGAGTCTCCTCTCGTACGCCTGGACCGGGAACTACGCGATTTTGCCCGCGCAGATCCTCAACCAGCTTCGACCTCCGCATCAATTGATCTATTTTCCGAAGCAGACATTACGGTTAGCAATGCCAACGCAGTTGCAGCAGACGTGACAGTGCAGGCCTCAGCGCTGGGGCCTGCCCCCGTCAATACACGCGAACCAAGAACCACTATGCAGACCCAGGTCGTCTCACCCCTCTCCGTCCGACCCAATCCTGCTACACCTGCACGCAACCCATACCTCCCTGCACACGCCGATCCACGCGATTGGTCAGGCATCATCGACTTGCGGTCCCAGCAGGCAGCCACATCATCGGATACAGACAAAGAAGACGACCTCACCCTTCCCGTGGGCATGTCGCCTCCCGTGATGGTTCCATTTGCTACGCTCCCCTCCCTGGGCCGCTCACCTGCCAAGAGCGCTGCCACAACCATACGCCATGCGCTCGTGCGTGATGTGCTGCGTGCCGGCAGTGGCGATCCCAGCGTCAGTGGCAGTGGCAGCGGTGGCGTCGCACCGACACCGCCTTCACTCACCAGGTACACGCGCGACTCTGGCAGGAGCCACAGTAGCTCGAGCCTTGGGCCGGACCTGGAACTAGAGAGCATTATGCGCCGCGTTGAGTTACCGAAAAACCCCCAGGACTGGTGGCAATCCTCGGCCACTTCCGCCTCCGCGTCTTCGACGTCCATCCTAGATAATACATCACTTTCGACGCCATCGTACTACACGACGCCTGCGCCCGCGCCCGCGTATGCACCTGAGGCGACACCCGAACTACCTGAGACACCCCTTCCCCCTTCCCTTTCATCTGGCGTGGCGCCTCTTGCAGCAGCGGCAGGCGAGGGAACAGAAACAGGAACCACTTCGATCGAGGCCTCGGCACGCGAAAACGATGACACGTTCACATCCACGTCCACGTCGACCTTTTCGTCCTCGGGAGAGGATGACTCGGTGCACAACACTGCGCACCCGAGCGCTGCGTTCTTACTGGCCTCGCGCCAGCGTGGGCGGCACGACTATGGTGACCATGACGACGAGCGGGATGACGGCGACGACGATTTTGACGACTCGTTGCTCGACGCGGACGTCGACGCTGATGCCGCCGCCGCCGCGCGCGCGCCCGTACATCCGTTTGCGCGTGTGCAGGCGGCGGGCCACGACAACATTATAGACTACGATGATGACTCATTCGACTCGTTTGACGGTGGGAGCGAGGGAGGCGATCGGCCAGAAGAAACCGTGTTCGGTGTGCGACCTGCGGAACGTGAGGCGGCGCAGCCGCGGCTGCGCTTGTTTGGTGAGGACTTGTTGCAAGACACAATCGGCATCGGTACGCAACTTGCGCGGGCGGGGCGTATCGAGGAGAGCCCGACGCCCTGGGGGGGTGGGAGTGGTGGACGCGGTGGGTGACGTTGTGACGTCGTTTGTTGTGCTTCTAGTGTGCAGAGCAGGATATTTGTAGTGACTAGCAAAGGAACAGCTGTATAATGTGAGGGTCCGTAAGGTAATGTAGGGTATGCGTGCATATGTATGAAGGCGTATGTACGTGTGGGCGTGTGCGACTGGTCGACATCGCTCCGAAAGCCAAAGAGCCGATCGAAGACAAGAGAATCCGTACTGGGTTCTACATTATGAGGCTACCGTCGTTCAAGGAAAAGAAATAATATAAAAAAGAGGAGAAACGTCCTGAGCGCGTGCGAACGTCCGTGTGCGTGCGATAAGTTGCGGTAGCTATGATAGAGGGTCTAGGCAATGCGTCATAAAGAAATAGAAAAAGGGATGATGAGATCACCTTTACTCCCGCCAATGCTTCCACTTGTGCACGTGGTACTCCCTTGGCCTCCGACACCAACCCCCAAAAAGAGAATATGTAACACATGCTCTACATGATGACGCAGTCCTTGTCTTTCGTGCGCACCGTATCACCACCATCGCCGCTGAACCGGTCGCGCTGGACTATGGAATCATGCGCAATTGGCCCAGTGGAGTTCCCACGTAGACGCTGCGCCGCACGCTTGTCGCCGAGATCCGCAGCCTTTTTGAACATCGCGGTGGCTCTGCACGATTCGTCACCAATATCGGTGGTTTTGCGAGGATGGTCAGCCACGTCACGTATCACGGTTCTTTTAGGAAGTGAACGCACTCTTGTTGGTTGGGTGAAGTCCCGATGCCGACCTCGTAAAAGTAGCCAACGGCATACATGGCCTTCGCGAGCCCTCCCTCCGCGGCGCGTCTTGCCCACAGGAACGCCTCGGTATCAGACTGTGGGAGAACGCCTGGCGAGCCGACGAGGTACCAAGCCGTGAGCGCAAAGCACGCATCACGATGGTTCTGCTGAGCGGCAATGTTCTGGGTGGAAGTGGGGACGTTGCCGTCAGTTGGTTGTGAGGGGTATGAATAAAAACATTACACACGTAGTAGTGGATGGAGAGGGCTGGATCTTGAGGACAGCCCATTTTTCCATACTCGTAGCACTCGCCAAGGCGATATGCACTTGGAGCATAGCCAAGCTCCGCAGCCTGTGCAAGGAGCTCGGCGGAGTACTCGTAGTCGACGAATACGACGTTGTGGATACCTCGCTCATGGAGGAGCGCGAGCTCATGAAGAGCATGCGGGAACTCGGCAGTTGCGTGCTCGGCGGAGCGCTTAAGCCATTTGACGCCTTCCTTTGGTCGCTTGGACATGCCCAGCTCACCATTGAGTTCGGCAATGCCGAGACGGTACAACGCCCCGGGATGGGAAGAAGCGGCAGCTTTGCGGTAAAATTGGACAGCCTTGGCAGACTCGCGACGGCAGCCCCAGCCATTCTCACAGCATGTACCAGCGCGGTAGGCGGCATCGGGGTGGCCATGTTTAGCCGCAAGAATGAAGAGCGGGAAGGCGCGATCAAAGTCTTGGCGGTTCTTGTGTGTACCAATGCCGTTGGCGAAGCAGTCGGCAAGGAAGTACTGAGAAGGCATGTGACCACGGTCAGCATTGCGCTTGAGGAGGGAGGTGGCCTCCTTTATGAGATCATCGCGTTTTTCGATAGCCTTTTCGACGTCCATGACGTTGGCTGGCGTGGGCTCAGGAATGGGAAGTGTCTTGGAGGCGTCGACCATGAAGACGGCAAACTCGAACTGGAGGTCCGGGTCCTGGGTCTTTTTGGCGTTGGCGCGGTAGAGCTCAAGGGTCCGTTCGTGGGATAGGAGGGCAGCCTGTTTTCCAGGCCGGAGGTGAGAATGGTCGAGAATCGGCCCTGGTGGCGGTGAATGGGCTCGAACGGACTGGGTGGTGATGGAGCGCGGGGGGCCAGGAGCGGGCTTGTACGGAGGCTGATCACTTTGGTAAAAATCATCGGCCTCTGGCGAGGGCGTGCCATCGTCGTCGATGTACTGTGGCTGGATTTGTGGAGAGTACTGATTCGGGAGTTGTTGTTGTTGCTGCTGCGGAGGGAGAAACTGAGAGGACGGGCGGGAAGGGCGGGAAGTACGAGGGTCAAGAGGGGGGATGTATTCATCATCGTCTTCAGCGTCATACTGGGGTCGTAGGTGAGGCGAGGGATGATGGGATGATGGGCGAGTTTGTCTCAGGGGACGGTTGTCGTCGAGGTGGGAGTGATCTAGAAGTGAGTCTGGTGGAGTCGGGCGAGCAGGGTATGCATCATTGAAATGGGACGAGTTTGGACGCGAGGATGAATCGTACATTGAGAGAGAAAGTGAGAAAGGGTGTACGGGAGATGGAGACAAGCCCTCTTACTCGGTTTGCGGACGACGAACGAACGACGAACGTGGATCGGTCCGGTCCGACGACCTCCACAATGTCATGATATGTGACCCCGTTTGTGATCCCCTCAATCCAATTTCACCGCAGCCATGCAAACCACCCCAGATTTCTCAATAGACGAATACCGCCGAATCAAAGTCGTATGTATTGGTACAGGGTTTGCTGGCATTATCGCGGGCATCCGGTCAGTTGAACCTCGCCATCCAATGCACTCTGATCACCGCCATACTTGTATACCACCATCTCGCTGATCTGTCATCGTCCGACAGCTTCAAGCAGAAAATCCTGAACCTGGATCTTACTATCTACGAGAAGGAGGACGGCATCGGTGGGACTTGGTATGTGAACAGGTATCCGGTGAGCGACCGACGAGCGCCTAACGTGAACCCCCGTGAAAACGTTACTCATCCATACGATAATCGCCTTCTCAGGGTGTAGCTTGCGACATACCCGCACATGCGGTGCGTTCTCAGCGCAGTCTACGCTTTCGTGAGCGAGGGTTTGGTTGCTGACTTCCGCTGAGCTTAGTATCAATATACCTTCGAAAACAATGTACGTCTAGCACTATTCTTCCATCTCCTCTCACATTAAAGACGTGTGGTCGACTTTTGACAGACAGCATGGTCCGGGATCTATGCGAATGGACCCGAGATCCTCGCAGACTTGCGGCGCATTGTTGACAAATATAAACTAATGAGTCACATACGGCTCCGCCACGAGCTGATACACGCCGCGTGGGACGAGGACGCAGGTCTTTGGCGTCTGCGCGTACGACACACCGGCCGAGAGGACACAGAGGTCGAGATTGAGGACACCGCGGATGTGCTATTTCTCGGCGTCGGCTGGCTCAATCGCCCCCGGTGGCCCGACATCCCCGGCCTGCGCGAATTTCGGGGCTGCTTGTTGCACACGGCCCTGTGGGACGTCGGTGACAAGGACGATGCTCAGGACAATAACGGGGTACCGCAAACCTGGCACAACAAGGCCGTCGGCGTCATCGGCAACGTATAACCTTTCTCTGCAGGTCTGTCGCGGTAAAAGCATGTGCTCATCGGACTTGGGACCGTCAGGGTTCATCGGGCATACAGATCGTCCCGGCGCTCCAACCCAAGGTTGGCTCGCTCGTGAACTATGCTCGCTCTAAAACTTGGATCTCGTCGCCATTCGTCGTGCACAAGGCGTTTGACGCTCTGCAGCGAGCCCCTGGGAACATTGATCGTGTGTCCTCCATCTACAATTTTGTGACCACGAATATGACTTTCTGATCGTTGGTCCAATGACGAAATTTTACTGTAGTCAGATTCAGCGAGGAGGAGCGAGCGCGTCTTCGAGACCCAGAGAATTGCAAACGCTTTCGGCGCGAGGTAGAGGGGGAACTGCATGTCTGTATCTGAACCCTTCTGTAGAGATTTCCCAATCGCTAACACGAGGGCGTGGACCCAGTCCTATGGCGGTCAATTCAATATCCGGGGCTCAGGATTGCAAAAGACCTTCGCCGGTATCCTGGCAGAGGAGGCAAAAAAGCAATTGGCATCACATCCAGAACTTATCGAGCACTGTGCGTGTCAGCGTTGCTATTTATTCTGCCCCCATTTCTTTTCCCAATCAAGCATTCCCACTAATCCTGCAACCTCCCCCTTTCCTGGGCAAAGTTATCCCCACCTGGAGCGTGTCATGTCGGAGGCTCACACCTGGTCCGGGCTACTTTGAAGCGCTATGCTCTAACAACGTCAGCATCTCAAACTGTGCCTGTGTGATCTCCTTCTCTGACTGCAATCCGATACTGTGGACAGGCGACGCTCGAAACGACCGAAATTGCGCGGATCATGCCGACAGGTGTCGAGCTGCGCGACGGACGGACGCACGAGCTAGACGTCCTTGTTTGTGCAACAGGCTTCGACACCACCTTCAGATATCCGTTCTGCGTGTTGGGGCGCGGCGGGCAGGCCCTGAGCGAGCGCTGGGCAGCGACGGCGGGGCCACCTGAGGCGTACCTGTCACTCGCCGTGGACGGCTTCCCAAACCTCTTTGTCTGTGGCGGTCCGCACTCTGCCGTGACCTCCGGCTCGCTCGTCACTGTCGCAGAGCATGTGGTCGGGTACATTGTCGAGGCGGTGCGGAAGATGCAGCGTGAGAGGCTGCGCAGCATGGAGGTGCGCCGGGAGGCCGTGAAGGACTGGAACGCGTATATGCAGGTGAGTGAACGAGCAGGTGTTTCTACTATGATTAATGAACGTATTGTGCTACTTTCCCTGCTCGCGAAGGGGTATTTCCCAAAGGTCCGTAAGACCTTGAATCACGGATGTTATAGCATCACTCACGCTTGCCTATTCTTTATCTTTGTAGACGATATATACCGACCCCTGTAGTTCATGGTTCAAAGATTCAGAGGGGCGCATTACTGCGCTTTGGCCAGGTGAGTGGATGGGACATTTTTGTTCTGGGCTGGGAGTTGACTTGTATCCTATTTATTCATTGCAGGCACGGGCCTCCATGCCATCTATACGCTCGCGCATCCGCGGTGGGAGGACTTCGAGTATAAATTACTGGACGCAACCAAGGGTCGGTTTCACTGGCTCGGCGATGGACAAACATACAACCAAAAGATAGGGTCGGGAAATCGTAGGTGGTTTCGTTGCCCCTCAGGGTTCAACGTGTGGATCCAAGATTGTAAATGAGCTTTGACTAGGGGTGTGGCACCTCGATGCAGTGGACATTCCTGCAGGTATTGTACACCACGTGGTACTTGGGCGGTCGTTCCTGACTTCTATCCCTCAGTCCCATCAGAATAGCGGAGAGATAACACCTCAACACCGTAGGATCGCGCGATAGGCTTCGGGGACTTCCGCCCATGTGTTCTGTAGAATGATTCTGGACCATACAAGAAATAAATCAAAGACAACGATGAAGTCACACATCTCGGTATAGACCAAATCGTGCCACGTCTCGGGTGTAATAAGTACAGTGTGCGGGGAATCCAAGGCTCTCCATCTCCCCTGGCGCGCGCAGGGCAACGCGAGCCGTGGGACTATGCAAATGCGCGATAGTAGACAGTATTTCAAACATACAAGTGCGATACGCACGTGCACCCAACGAGCACTTGAAAGCATCACTACAGGGTCGCAAGCGACGGCACATGCCCTGATGGGCCTTGCGCGCCGTCCTTATCGATAGCTTCCCCATCGTCGGGCTGAGATCGGCTACAGAAAAGAAAAAAAAAATAGTCGAGGGGGCAGGCCGGACATGATGGTGCTAGTACTGAACTCTTCTGAGTGTGAAGGGGAAAGCAAGGGCAGCGGGAGAGGGCGGGCTACGCACGCAGGTGGGCAACGCGTAAATACTCGCCCAGACGCGCGCGACTCGCAGTGGTCGTGACGACGACGAAGTCCTTCGCGGGCGCCCATTGGAAGACCTGCCTAGGCGTACCACCGATTCTGCGCACGGTTGCCGAGAGCATGGGGTACGTAGTGTTTCTTTAGGCCTAGAAGCATGACAAGACGTCAACGTTTCAACCATCGCTGAGCCCTTCGCGCGGAAAGGGAAAGGGCCGGGGGAGCGGGGAAGGAGAGGAGAAGAGACACGCGAGGGTGTCATGTACTGTACTTCTGTCACGATGTCGTGCTTTACGGAAAATCGAAGACGTCCCTCCACGGCGTGTAGTTGTACGAACGGGCGCGGATCTGTGACAGTATTTCTTGGGTGCGCCTGGCAGGAGAACCGCAGGAGAGAAAGGTACACTGAAAGCAAGGGAATATGTCTACGCAGTACCATGACACACCTTCCCCGCTGCGAACCAGCGCTTTTCCCATCTCGACGATACGCCGCCACCACTCAAGAATAGAGTTGCTCGCGCAAGATGCTCCTACTACTAGATGCAAGACTTGATCAACGAACAAGTCCAGGCTTGTAAGAGGCACGGCACGAAACGCTAAACATACTTGGTAAGCTTGGTCTCTCTGACGTCGATCATCTCAGATTCGTTAATATCGCCGTTCAGGACGGCCCAAGCGCCATGTACGATGAGGTACAAGTCGGTCCGAGCTGAAAAAGAAAAGTTCCGTCCCAAGAGGGTTGTCGGGGGGATGTAAAACTGGAAAAGAAGGGGCGGTGATCATGCGTCTAAACCGAGGTCACGCCGCCCCGAGATGAACCTCGCTTGCACCGCATCAAGCGATCTCCCAACCAGCGTACTTTGTCGTGAACCGTACTGCGGTACCAACTGACTCTTCATTCCCGTACACTGGGCAACAAACATAAGCTACGAGGCAAATACATCTGAGAGAAAGATACCTATATAAAAAAAAGCTAAGGCAAGGCGAGTGAAACGTACAGGCGGCGGAGTCGTATGGGATTCTCCCATATCGAGCGCTTGCTCCGAGTCAATGACTTCGGTCACATCCTGAAACGAACGGTGAGTGAACATAAAATTTTCTTTTGATTCGTTGACGGTGGGTGGAGTTAGGAAGAAGGGAACACCCTTCAGTTTTAAACAGGTACCAATATAGGGATTGGGATCTATGATAGAATTTTCGATAACTTGACACCGAGTGGATATATATTCGCCTCTTTTCTGTCATTGAGTGGCAAACTGATCCTGATCACCCGAGGAACGACTACTGTACAGAGGAGGAGGATATATACGAGCTAAATGACATGAGAGCCAATGGTGGCTGCACGAAGTGACCCGTGCAGAAGGAGGGAAACATTGTAATCGCAACGAGTTCTGTACAAACAACGATATGGAAGCTAAGTTACATCAGTTTGAGGTTTTTAAGGTTGAGCCGAAGTACGGCTTCGCGGACTAAATTAGTGCGACCATCAGTACAGCCCTGACGGAAACAAAGCAGGTGTCAACACGCACCATTTGCAATTATTTGGGCGGTCTTTGCCTTGTCTATCACCGCCGTATAGTGAACTGGAGCCCGGAACTACGGGTTAGCTGGTCCCCCGAGTGTCTGTGTCATACGTACTGAATAACTCGCGCTCGCGATTGCTTGTGTATTGGTTATGCAGGGAGCCGAACTTATTGCGCAGGTCTAGGAAATGCATGTCAGCCAACGTTTCACAATCCATAAATTGGTTGCGCGCACACTTTGCCACCGACTCATAATCATTGGGCCGGTCACCGTACGTGAGTAAATGGTTCTTGAGCTGAACTCCAGCATCGAGCTTCTCTCGCAAGAGGTCACACTTGTTGAGGAAAATGACGATTGGGACGCCTTCTAGGAGCTTATTTGAGACGATACCACGCCACAGCAGTAGCGAATCTTCCAAGCGATTGATCCGTGGATCCTACAGCATCAAACGCCAAAGTGGGTGAGGGCTATCAAAGGAACGCAGACGGATAAGCACACCTCGGTGAGAGCCTGGTCGAATGCCGAGATAGGGGCAAGGAAAATGATGGCGGTCACTTCGAGTGGAGTTGATCAAAAAGGTTGATGCGCAAAACAAGTCTAGACTAACCATCTTGGAAATACGGCGCCCACGCATGGCGTTGATTACGGGCGCCACCGACATCGTAAATGATCCAATTACTGGTCCCCCGCATTGTCCCCATACTGATCGTGAACTGATGTTCAACAACGCCTACGGTTTTCAGGCGTGCTTTTAACACGTCCTCTATGGCCGAGTGAGAGCGGATGTATGAAGATAATAAGGCAAACGTACCATCGGTTGGGGTATAGTTCCTCGCCGTGATGCGTTCTATTTCGTCGAGGTAGCTAAACGAGACTTAGCACTGACATACCCCATTCAGTTGGGCTCACACGCACAACCCGCTGCTCTCTTGCAACCTGACCCGTCTTTCGACCAGACGGCCCCGAACCCATCCATCATTCCATAAACGGATCATGGCATCGCGAGAGCTGTAGAGAACGTGCACAGGATCGGAGGGATCCTCCCACGACGGTCTTGACGTTGACATGCGTTTTGATTGGCTGCGACGCAGTGAGAGGGCACGTTTCCAGTTGCTGGTCGTGCGCACAGCATACTCGCCGCGTGGCGTAGACCAACCTGGTGCGCTCCCATCTCCGAGGCGAGTCGCCTCCTCCTCCTCCTCGTCTTGACGCAATATACGAATGAGTCGGCCCTCCAATTCAAGAACAGTGGCAAGCGCTGCGCTGTACTCGGCGTACTTTTCAGCGGCGATGAGACGAGTTTCTGGGTCTATCGCCACTGAGATGGCCGTCTGCCCATCGCTGTCAAGAGTCCCCGAGTCGAGCGGGTCGTGTACTTCCTCTTCTCGCTCTGTGGCGATGGTGTCCAGAATTCTACGAGGCGATGAGTCAGCGCATTGGGGTTACGAGAGGGATGTACCTGCGGACAGAACGGATGAGGTTGAGATAGATAACGATGCGCCATGCTACTCGCTCTGCCTGGAAGGCTGCGGGTGTGTGAAGGAGCTGGAACTCTGGGATATGAGTCAGCGTTAGAAGAGGGGTAGGAATGTATGCTAGTTTGTGCGACTTGAACGGGTATCCGGGGTCGTCAGGCAGATACATGTGGCTCATCGCATCGAGTGAGAAGGCGGGGAAAAGATAACATACGTTTGAGGGTCGTACTCTTGCCACTCTCACTCTGCCCCAGGAGGAGGATCTTGACGTCGGCCCTCTTCCTTTTGAGGTCAGCTCGCTCTGTGCGGAGCTGCTCATCGATCGCATCGCTGACACGCTTTGCATTTTGTTCGGCTCGAATGCGGGCATCACGCTGAGCGGGTGTCTCGTCGGGTGGGGGACGAAGCACAGCTTCGAAAGAGTCGGCGAGGTTGTTCTGGGGTACTGATTTGGCGGCGACCATGGTGGCGGAAAGGTGGTAAAGTGTGATGGCCGTAGGGGACGCGGGAGTGGGAGCGGGAAGGAAACGGGAAACGCTGAGAAGGGCTCTAGTACGGGAAACACAGCAGGCAGCCAAAGCCGAGGAGATCAGAAATCTGTATCCGGTTATTTGGTTTGGGGGTGGGGTTCAGAAGTCCCACCTTATTAAGTCTCACTCGTTACCGGTTTGTTACCGTCCCCGTTCCTCGGTCCATCGCAAATTTGATCCCACATCGCCGCACAGTACTGTCGTACCAAACCATGTAGTGCGGTAACATCTCCGTGGCGTCCCTCTTTCCTTTACTGTACTGTTCCCCGTTCGATCATTCCTTCCGTCCATGGACCGCACGTGACTCAGATCTTCTCACGCATGCGCGTCGCGTCTCTCTGGGTACTCCCTCTCTCCTTCCTCAATTCCTTCACTCATGTTCCTAACTCGTTCAGAGTACGGTGAGTTTTTTTAAACCCCCACTCATTTCAAATTATCGATGATCTTGTCCCCATCGAGATCGTGGTGTCAACACCTTTTCACCTGAGGGTCGTTTATTTCAAGGTAACAAACACAATTGTGCATATATTCGGCACAGTACCAACTCACTGAGCCCTAGTTGAATACGCTATCGAGGCCATAAAGGTACGCCCCTTTGTATATCCTATATACCATCCATGCTGATCTTTACCTCCAGCTTGGCTCAACAACTGTAGGCATCCGCACCCCAGATGGCGTAGTCCTCGGCGTCGAAAAGCGCGTTCAATCACCCCTGCTTGAAGCCTCTTCGATAGAGAAGATCATGGAAATCGACAGACATCTCGGCTGTGCAGTCTCTGGCCTCACCGCCGATGCGCGGACCATGGTCGACCATGCCCGGGTCACGTCCCAAAATCACGCGTTTACTTATGACGAGCGTATCAAGGTCGAGAGTGTCACGCAAGCAGTATGCGATCTTGCACTTCGCTTTGGCGAGAGTGTACATGACGAGGACGCCATGATGAGTCGGCCGTTTGGCGTTGCCTTACTGATCGCCGGCATCGACGAACTCGGTCCACAACTGTACGTGTCTCACGCTGCATCAGTGCATCAGCTCCTGATACTTTGCGCTTTTGTAGCTATCATACCGATCCTTCAGGGACATTTGTACGTTACGACGCCAAAGCGATCGGCTCTGGTTCCGAAGCAGCCCAAAGCGAACTCCAGGATAAGTGGCACTCGGTGCGCCGTCTCGTTATGTTTGAGCTCAATGCGTCGTCCTTACATACCCACAGCAAATAACCCTGAGAGAAGCGCAGGTCCTCGTGTTGAGGGTACTCAAACAGGTCATGGAAGAAAAGCTCGACCAACACAACGTCCAGCTTGCTCAGGTATGTACGATTCCTCCCGCACCTCATCATGTTTCTTGACTCTTCAACTCGCAGGTCACTATGGACAAAGGTTTCCACATCCTTGATGAACGTGCGCTGAAGGAAGTCATAGATGTCATGTGAGACGTAGCTGGAGTGAATCCGCTGACCGACTACCTGCGGAGTTGTATCGATAATTTCTAAACCTACATTCTTCATCCATTTCCATTTCCGTGCGCTTCTGGAACAACACAGCAGGGAAGAACCGCGAAGACATTAGGGTAATCACTGTGCGCCGTTCACACGCCGCCCCAAGTAAGGACAAGTCGTCCATTACAGCTACGCCTTCTACCAGAAGATCGGGGAAATTATGTGGCTAGCTGACTCCAGAATTCTATTACACCAACGATAGACAGCGAAGTGATACATTGCGCAGGGTGCACGGCTGATCCCGTGGGCTGTGATGGGGTATGATGCTACAAGAAGACCCGAGGCGGTATCTGATGATAATGAGTGGGGGCGAAGATAACTTCTGATGTTGAACTTTTTTTCACTCTTCCCCTCTCCCCTCCCTCTCTATCTCCGTAGGGGCAGAACGAACGAGACTTTTTCTCGCTCTCCGGATTAGTTGCACAAGTCAAACGGAATGCGATGCTCCTCACGGCGGACGACTTGCGTCCCGTGCCACCGACTACGCAACGCACAACAGACGTCCTGCCAGTGAACGTAGGGTACGATCAATCGATGAGGCCGATGAAACCCCGAATATTAATTTGACGCGCCTACCTGCATAAAAGCTTTTATCAACTGGGTGCGTTGCCGAGTGCCGCTCTGACCACTCGCCATTGAGCACGTTGATCCCGCGGCCGACGGTGATTCTGACTCCGTTGGTGACGGCACAACGATCTCTATCTCGGCATCGGCGTCAAAGATATCCTTGGGCTGATTCAAGATGAGCCGAGAGAAGACGGTTGAGAGTGGAGTCAGCATGGATTGCGCAGGTGAACCGGAATGTAATTTGTACTTACTAGGGCAAAACTCGAGCGAGACGGGGCACGAGGCAGATTGGAAAACCGGTAATCTACCGTCTTCTCGCATGAGTCACAAACCGGTGCGAATACTTTCGAACGACGGGTGGCGGGAGGAGAGGCAAAGTTTGCATTTGAATTTATGCATGGGGGAGAAGGAAGGAGGTGCGAAGGAGGGGATGAGATGAGGAGATCTTACCTTGAGAAACTCGCTGTCTAGCTGGGGTGGGTAACGGGGCGGATGCGGGACAATGGATGGTGAGGATTTGGTGCGACGAACGCCAAACTTGCCTCGCCGTTTACTGCTGCGCGAGGTGCCAACAACCTGCTGCGCCTGAGAAAGAACGAAGGTGATGGATGGGAGCGTCGGGTCGGGCGAGCGCATCTCTGTGGATCACTATAACACGGGATGAAAGAAAGAGAAAGGGAAGAAAGAAAGGTGGGTACGGGTAGAGAAAGGTGAAGAGGGACTTTGAAGGGAAGTGAGGACGAGGGCGCAGCGCTCAGGATCGAATCGGTTTATATGTGTACCACCACGGAAGGACCTTTGTTATTGGGATGGTCGGGTTCGGTCACGGTCAAGTGGACTGAATCCGCACACACTCCGCCACCCAACAGGAAACACGAGATACTGTATGCAAGCTGCTGTAATCGATCCTTGGGTAGGAATGTTTCGACGGAAACCGGAAAAAGAGGGGGGCCCGAGTCATTCCGAGTCGAGAGAGGCCATTTTATTATTGCCGTCTCATAACCTCGCCATAAGAGGGAGGGGAGGGGGCCGCCATGGTGTGGGGACGTATAACGGAGGGCACAAAGAGGGGGGAGACCGAGATAGTAAAAGAAGCTCTTCAATCGAGCTGGGATTCAGAATAGAGTTAACGCATTCAGCCGCAGAGGGAAAAAAAAGATAGGGAAGCGATTTGCCCTTAGCAGCAAGGAGACATACTTGATGAAATTCTCCCAACCCCCGAATCAGCTCCGACAATGCACGTATGCATGGCTACCCGCCAGTACTGCAAGTCGTGCGCATCGGCAATCAGTGACGGTAAGTGTCAGTGGCGCGGGAGCATCACTGGCAAGCGCGACGGATCCACGAGGGTTGACAGACTCGGAGGAAGGGGCTTTCAGGTAATTCAGACGGAGAGACCGCAGAAAACTACAAGCCCAGCGGGTTCCCAGACATGCTGGACTCATTAGAGCTCGGGACTCAGGAACTCTATCGGAAAACTCGGGATCCATAGGAAATCCCCCACATACTGTGCTGTATGGTCAGTACTGTCAGCTCTCATTCGAGTCACAATACCGTAAGTGCCATTGTTTTTACGCCGAAAACACTATCGTTTGCCCCGATCATTACACCGCAGTGCACAAGGGGGCCTGAACGTGGCGGGGGTATTCTAGATGAAGCGCATACTACCACCGGCATACGTCCACCTACCGTGACTTCGTGTGCGATGCGAGAGCCAGTTGTCAGGGAGCACCCGAGAGAACTATTCAAAGGCAGAGAGTGAGCTCATCGGGCGCCAGCTGTGAGCTGTCGCGGCACTCGCTTCGCAGATGAGGTCGTTCCATTGTCCGTCTCTGCCTAAAGGAGCGCGCTCTGCTCTTTGTACGTCAATGGGAAAGCGCACATGTATGCACAAACTCACACGGTCTACAGTGACGTGGTTGTCCTATCACGACATCCACAACGTGTCAATCATTGCTACAGTATAGTGCTATGCTTGTCAGAGACACTGGCACCGGCACCTGAATTGATTCGTGCTGCCCAGCGAAATACGTCAAATACAGTATTTAGCCAAGCAGACGTGGACGCATGGTCGCGCAAGTGAAGCCAATGCGCGACGGCTCGAAAGGACGTGACATGCATGACGACTCGCGCGAGGCCCGCGATCATGTAGTATGCACATGACACGTGCTGTAATTTAATAACTCATCGCCGACATTCTGTGTCGTACAGTAATAATACAGTCTAGCAATTGACTTTCAAGTCAAAATGAAATCACAACCGGTCACCGAGCACTGCATGGAGTAGAACTAACTACGGGAAAACAGAAAAAACCACAACACGCGCTGTGAACAGCTAGTGGGGATGGCGGCTCCAGTTGTTCATAACTTACTATTCTGTCTGTTCAATACGCATGCATCACGCGTTTGGGTCCCATGGCAACAAGAAGCGCCCTGAGTCCACGTTGATGCCAGCCACATTCGTGGTAATCCCTCGCGCACTCGCACAGAGACAGTACGAGACGAGACACCTCCAGCTGTGGTAGGGCACACCTTCCAACCTTTGTGAACTCGGAGGGGGGGGCCTGTGCAGCGGTTTTCTGGCCAGGAGAAAAGCCACACGAATTGCATCACAAGCCTCCGTGGTCGACGGGGGGTGTACGACTCGGCCCTCACCGTATTCGGGCAATGAAAAAAAAAACTCGCATCCGTTTTCACTCATAATGTGTTGTGTTTGTACGATACATAGCGTTTCCGACGAGTCATCTCCCACATGTACAGAGAAGGCGCCTCTTTTTCCTGCACGTTGCAAAGCGTAATGATAAAGAAGCAGTGAGGAAGGTCTCAAGCCTGATCGATCCCGGCGATGGCGGCGTTGAGGTTTGTGTTGATTACTGGACAGCTTCTTCGCACGGCCGCCAACCTGCGGACCATCCATCCGAGGCAAGGCAAAAGTAAAGATTAAAAGTTGACAAAAAATGTGAGAAGGCGATTTACGTTCTTTGGTCGGTACTAAAGAGTGAAAAAGAACTCCTTGGGAGGAGGGGTTGCGTGTGACGCGGCCTTTCCCGATCTCCGGGCACACCGGTAGCCCAAGGTGTCATGTTGTTAATCTAAAGGGCAGTGAAAGAAGGGAAGGGAAGGATGAGGTCCCGCAGTCCCATGGGAAAGTATGTGCAGTGGCGCGTTGCGCCCATGACGCATGATGCATGGCGAGCCATTGGTTGGCGTCTGCGTTGCCATATGAACTGGGCACAGAGTCACCTGGCCAGCAGAGTGTTTGAGTTGCCCTGATAAGATGAGGGCAGTCGCTGGGCGTCAAGCTCGGTACTGTAATACACCATCACCCCGTAGACTACAGAAAGCACCAGACGTCCGAGTGAATGACCGCAGTTCCGCAGCTCCATGGAGCTCTATATCTCGCGCTCGCGACGTCCGTAGCGACTGCAAGTTTCTCGGGCCAGTCAAGCCAACGTTTCGGTACTGCATTGCCAGTTCAAGTTCACACAAACGACCATCGGGAGCGAGTAATTTCATAACTATCCAGGTTGCGCCGGTAGCCCGTTGCTTCCCGAGCGCCGCTGCAGTTTTGAGGGTTTTCATTTATGACCGTTTTCTCGTAAGGGCGAAGCGAATCGGTTCGCGTAATCGGTTCATATGTAAAAAGCGTACACGCCTACAGCAGGGGGGTTACACAGAATCGGAGATGATCTAAGCATACCTACTGGATGCCATGATGACATCTGGGAAGTGCAGTAGGTGGCTACATAGGGGGCGCATGTGACGTGGACTGATTGAATATACCCGCCAGATTGATCAAAGATAACTGTTACGATAGGCGTAATTTGGGGGATTGGACCTGGTCGAGTAACCCTAACGTCAGTATGGCGTGTATGTATTAAATTATCTGAGGTGATTGAGAGGCTGCGATGCCGTCAGAGGTGGGCAATCGACCTCCACAACAATTAGAACCCTTGTTCATGATCAGGATATCTCATCTCGAGGACCTCGACCGCCTCTTCTGCGCCAACTAGGGCCCCTGCCTCGAACATGATGCCTTTGGGGTTGGTGTATGCCTCTGGATACGTTGACATTCGGAGGATGATCCGTGGGGAGTCGGACATGACAAATTTTCACCTGGGATATGACGGTATCGGTAGCGCCCCCTGATCGCTCGTGAGGCGGCTCGAAGAGCACGTCTGCGGCATCTTCGCGGGTCTGTGCGCTTTCCACTAGCGTGAGGGCTCGAACTGTTGTCCATCGTTGCGGAGGGTCGAATAGATAGTCGGATTCCCGGCTCGTCTGGTAGTTCTCGCGTGGGCCACACAGGTCACTGTACCCCAAAGGCAGGGAGGACGACCCACAAAGTGGAGTCAAGGGTGGTGCAAGTGATACCATTGATGTTGGCTGAGCGTCGAAGGCCCCACGATCACGGAGGGATTCAAAGACGGTTGGTGATCAGTTTCATTACCCCAAGGCGGAAGAAAGACACATACATGCCGCATCAAAGACGAGACGGAATATTCTTCTCTGTCCGTGTATATCAGGCAAGGAGCGTCAGCATCGCGCCCCAGAAATTCCGCAGCATCGTTCTCCGTATCCACTTTCTGATCGTCCGCCTCGGCCACGGCCCTGGGATTTTTTCCTTGTTTAGAACGCACTTGGCCCTCGCGCGGTATCCTGTTTTCTACCCCTGGTGACTGGGGCTGTTGCTCGCGTCTAGGCTTGGCCCGTGGAGCTTCTTCATTCCGCCGTCGAGGTCGAGCTTCTCCTTGCCTCGGATATTCCCCAGGCCCCCCCTTATTTGGGGTCTGGGCGCGAGTAGCGTCACTAGTATCACCACCAGCAGCAACGGCAGCAACGGCAGCACCAGTCGCTTCCTCTGCTTTCCTCCGTACCTCGCATTTGCGTTCAAACTCCCGTTTCTGTCCCTCTAATCGCCGGGCATTTTGCTTGCGTCTGCGCTCCTCCTTCCGCGCTCGTTCTAATTCCTTCCTTCGTCGAATAGCGAGGGCCTTTTGTTCCTGCCCCGTAGCTGGATGTTTGGCAACGCGCTCCCCTTGTGACGGTCCGGGTGAGTCCAGACCGCAGGGTGATTTTTCGTCGGATTCGTGAGTGTGCTGGGGGGACACGGCCATGGAGATCAGCATATCGCACTGTGTCTGCCCGATCAGAATACTGAACACACCTCGGCCTGCTCCTGCTCCTTATGTACCTCCTGTTGTTCCCTGTCGTAAATCAAGGCATGAGCCAAGCTGGGAAGTAGCCAAGCTAATCCAGGCCGAACCCCTCGAATTCCTCGCGCGGACCGTGTGCCCCATTCAACATTTTCTGTGAGGAAGTGGGTATGTGTCGAGAAATTATTGATTTAGCATCGACCAACCTTCCGGTTTCTTCACTACGAAAGGTCATAATTATCATCAGTAAAAGAGATATAAGTGTCAAAACTGATGAAGATTTTGACATCCACCTGCACCCGGATGCTTTAACCACAAAGGGTTTCTATTGATGTGCCCAAGGGGTGAGAAGACAAACCGCTGAAAAGTGAAACTGAAGTGCGCAACTCAACTGGATAAGTGTTCCGCAGCAGCACCGATGCACGATGCACGGCACCCGGACCGGTTCTCAGCGGTAGTACAAAGGACTGGTAATTGAGTATGAGTAGGGAAGCATTGTCCAGTATCGTACTTAGTTACAAATTTTATTACACCAAACTATTATCATTGCAACTCAACCCTCAGAAATACCCCTCCCGCCTTGGCACGTTGACAGGGGGCGGCCGCTCCCGCTCCCGCCCTGCCGCGCTCCCAGGCCTCTCACGCGAGCGTGGCGGCGGTGCATTGGGCCCGCGCATAGTGGGTGGCAATGCTCCTCCGCGCGGGGGAGTATGTGCAGGTGAAGGTAGGCCTACGCGCACGGGGACGGGCGAGACGAGTGCTGGCTGTGTAGTGGCAGAATTGGGTACCAATGACGTCGTTGACGTTGACGCAGAGGTCCCGCGCGATGGGGTGAGGAGAGACGGTGTCGTGGGGCGGCTCGGGGTGGATGCGGAGGGGGGCGGGTATGGCGAGCGTGTGCGGCGCCCGATGGAAGCGGAGAGCATGGGGGACTGCGACTGTGCGGATGGTGAATTGCTGCGCTGTACGAGCATCGCCGCCGACGGCACGGGAGAGGGTATAGGCGCAGTGCGTGGTGTACGGGCTGGGGAGTCTGTAGGCAGCGTTGGCGGCGCAGCAGCGGGGGTGCTCCGCCCTGAACGTGTAGACAGATCTGCTACAGGACCAGGAGGTGGCGTATAAACCGTTTCGGATGCTTGTTCGACTGCTGATGCAGGCGTGTTGCGTATGGGGCGCGCATTGGAGGCATGAAGCGATGTGCTTGGTGCAGGATTAAGAATGGGGACCGGTGGGGGAACGTTCTCGAGTGGGTTTGGAACAAGAAGAGAATCGAGAATAAACCGAAAGTCAAGGCCAAATTCTTGAAGAAGCTATAATTGCGGTCAAAAATCAGTAGCCTCATATAATTTGGAGACAAGCACGCACTTTGCGACTTTGGTTATGTGTCAAGCTCAACGCCTCGTCCACCACGCCCTGGTCAACGTCCGTGCTGAAAACCTGAATCCTGAACATCTCAGCAAACGTTTCTATCAATGATTTTGCCCATTCTATGAAGCCTAAAACATTATGTCAGGTCAGAGACACCTTTGATTTAGCAGGCCAACTCAGATGACTCACTGCTCGCAACTTCGTTCTCTTTAAAACTCGCCAGGAACCAGTCCGCAGTATGTTTAATCACCATGAAAATGGTAGTTGCAAGTTCACTGATGTAGGTCCCGATGTGGCCATCAAAGCGTATCATACGTACAAGGCGACGTGCAGTCTCTGTGCGCGCGGCGAGGAAGGTCGTACGCGCTGCGGCACCAGCGTCCAGGCGGATGAGCAAGGAAATGAGTTTCTTGACCGCTTCCTTGTGATTGTGGGGGTAAGAAAGTGCTTGCAGAAGAGCAGCGGTAAGCGAGGTCGTCAAAGGTGTGAGCTTTGCGGACAGTGTCGGCATGGTACTGAGCCTCGCTTGCCCTGCTGGTACATCAGAAGGGGTAAAATGGCAAGTAATGAAGAGAGGAAATACCTTGTTCAACTAAATCTACTGCTGTGTCCCACTCGCGAAGCGCAATCGCCATTGTCAACTGGTCCGCAAAGTCGCCTATCCATCGCGTGTCTCGCTCTGAGGTCTCCTTCGCGCTATCGCCCATTCCCGCTTGCTGCGCGAGATCAGACATCCAATCAGGAACAGGCGGAACATCTCCTAGGGACATTGAGTTGCGCTGGAAGTGATACAAGTTAGAATCAGGGACAAGAACCACCGCTAGCGACGTACACTACCAGCCCATAGACTCTTCCGTCGTTCGTGCTCGCCCTCGCGCTCCTTGCGTTTCTTTGCAGCCAGCTCCTCCGCTACTTGGCGGAACTGTGCAAGCAGATTCTTCTTGTCCGCAGCCGACTCTGTACGATACACGTGGGTCTCCTTGCCGTGCCTGACTTTGAAGACATTGATAAGTGCTGGGGGATGTCAATAAGCACGACTCGTACGAGGAAGGTGTGGGTGTACGCACCGGCAGTGTCCTTTGTATCCAAGACGAGCATCTCATTCAGTGGCCAACAGCGGTCCGCAACAAGCTTATCACTTTCCGACGCGTTACGACGGCGACGCTTGCGAGCAACAAGCACCGCATCGTCAAGGAGCACGAACCGCACAGCGCTCATGGGTTTGTATGTCGCTGCGTTGAGTGCTAATATACCATCTACCTCGGCGATGACATGCCGACCGGGCGTCGTCGGGACAAACTTGGCGGAACCTTCTATCTGGGAATGCAGGCTCTGCATTTGATTCGCATAGAGCACGCGCAAGTCAGCAACGGATGAGCGGACGTTACGTCTGCGGTCTGAAAGGCGTCAGCCCCAGGATGAGAGAGAAAGAAGAGGACGGACCAGCGACAGAAGCGGACTCTTCAATGTGCAAAACAGAAGGCATGCTCTTCCACTCCGAGAGACTCTCCTTAAGCTCCATCAAATCGTTCTCGAGCGTCCCAATTTCCTTGGAGATGAAAACGAACTGGGCGTAGCTATAACGTGTCTGAGATGCATGCGACGGACGAGTCAGAGTGAGCACACTTTTTGAACACGTTTCGTTGTAGATCAGCCGCAACCTCGTCTTTCGAGTTTTGCAACGATGACTGTAGCGAGCGAAGCTCAGCTTCTGTAGAATTGGCGAGTTTCGCTTTAAGATCTAAGACGTCGCTCAACTTCGATAGCAAAATGCTAGAATTAAGGACAACACGCACAGGCATCTGGATCAAAGTCTTCAGCATCTAGCAGCTTGTTCTCCGCGGCACGGATTTCCTCTCTTGACAGAGGTTGTTGCTGTACGAGTTCATCATTCTCACGGATGTTATCAAGACCAGGGCTGCGTAAGCCGAGTGGTATCGTTGGTACTGACGGCGGGGTTGCGTCTGTGGGAGTAGGAGCAGATATTGTTGCATAGCGCGTGGACATGCGCCGTTTGATCTTGTCATCGACCCGGGACTTGCGGACGCTTTTGCTCGTCTTGTTGAGCTTGGTAGCTGGATTGGACCCCTTGCGAGCCGGTGCTTTGCTACTACGGAGTGACTCCATTTATCGAGTCGAGTCGAGGTGAGTCGAGTTGGATGAGTGAAGCAGAGTAAACGGCTTTCCGACCAACGAACCAACAGAGGCCTTTATGAGAATGGTCGTCCTCACTCAACCCTTGCTCATGTCTCGCCGCTCTTTCTCTTCTTCTTCGCCACCCCGCGACATCAAACGCCCTAGAATAGCGGGCCTCACTCCCGATGATTACAGAAATGGCCTCATGCTTGCTCCTATGGTCCGTTCTGGTGCCCGTACGTTGCCTCAACTCTTTGATAAAGCCTGTTCCTTTCCGGTTCTCATATCTTCAGTTCCCACAAGACTTTTCGCTCTGAAACATGGCGCAAAACTAGTTTGGGGTCCTGAAATGGTGGATAAAGCCATGTTACATGCAGAACGTGTTGTGGATCGTGTGTATGCCTTCACTCTCTTTCCACACAAATTTGACTGAGACCGCTGTTTCTAAGCTGTATCGGGGACAATTTCGTTCAACGGAAAGCAAGAGCGCGCCATGTTCACCTGCCATCCCATAGAAAAGTCGTATCTCATCTTTCAGGTTGGCTCTGCTGACCCCGATCTCGCTGTCCAAGCTGCGCGCGTCGTCATGGGCGATGTTTCTGGCATAGAGCTAAACTGCGGCTGTCCCAAGCCCTTCTCGACCCATGCGGGCATGGGTGCCGCCTTGCTGACGAACCCTGACCTCCTGTGTTCCATCCTATCTGTCCTGCGTCGCGAGCTTCCACCTCACATCTCCGTATCCGCGAAGATCCGACTGCTTCCAACACAGGAAGACACCCTGGCCCTTGTCGAGCGCATCGTCAATACCGGCATCAACTGCCTCACCATCCACTGCCGCACCCGTAATATGCGCCCGCGTGAGCGCGCCCTTATCCATCGCCTCAAGGAGATCGTTGATTTTGTCAAGGGTCTCGGGGTCAACGTGGCAGTCATTGAGAACGGTGACTGCGTAGGCTTTGAGGATGCACGGCGGATACGTGCTGTGACGGGGGCGGATTCCGTCATGATTGCCACCGCCGCGGAGGCGAATCCGACCGTATTCTCCCCTACCCCTCTCACAAACCTCGAGGACACTTTTATTCGACCATATCTCCGACTCGTACGTGCCCACGCTCCAGTGTCGTCCCCGCTTCCTCTTATTCATCGGTAAAAAAAAAGTGCAAATTCCTTGACAACCACTGGGCCTCTAGCAAGTTTTGCGTCTCGCAGTTCAAAGGCCGCAAGTTCGCCAACAAGGCACTGCGCGAGGCAGTCATCAGGGCAAAAGGCTACGATGACCTCGATTCCCTCATGGAGCCTTGGACAGGAAGCGACGAGTTCGCCGCTATCAAAGCCGCCATCGATGCGCGCGCGACTATGCCGCCGATCTTACTACCTGCAGACGAGGCCACACCGCCGCCACGGCCAGGAGAAGAGACAGAGACGACGACCACTCCACCCGGTTGGCGGGGAAATCCCGACCCCGCGGCCATCCATGACGCCCCTCTACTCCCCGCGAACGAGCATCGGGTTACGATTCCCGCTGGCGTGTCGAAAGAGGACCCAGGGACGCCGACACCCCTTTCTTTGTCGAGAGCTGTCCCGGTACCTAAAGTTCTTCCTGTAATGTAGATTACAGTAAATTGGGCACCTTTCCTTGTTTCTTTCTTTTTTGTTTAGCCTGCGCGATGCGTCCAATCTTAGGCTGGTGCCAGCACCGGACCCTGGACAGCCGATGCTTATGCTGGGGACCTGTGCCAAGCGAAGACGCCAGGGTGTCTGTCTGCTTTGGAAGAGATGAAGGTACAATTCTGCATTGATCGCTGACTGCGCTCACTTCGAGAACAGAACATGCTTATGACCTGCCTAAATAACTTCCGAACTTAGGGGTGACCATGGTTGCCACCGAAAACTCATCCGAGGGTCGTCAATTGCTACCGAAAGTCAAAATTTGTCCAATTTAAGGAGACGATCTAGTAATCGGTGTACAAAGTTTCACCCTCAGAGTCATGTGAAAGTACCAAACTTGCGGAAGATAATCGATAATCCGCGACATATACAGGTAGATTGATGGATAGGCTGCAAGTCTAGCCTGGGTTGCTCCAACCCACACGGATTAGTACCGACACCAATATCAAGGGTCGAGCATTCTTTAACGAAAGAAAAGGTGAAACCGAGTCTTCTTGTGGCGAAATGGGACAAGGGTGTTGAATCGACTGAACGCCACCCACCAATTTCACCCTTGTGGTACACGGAAGTGAAAGCGCACCCTTTCGCATCCTTTCAGAATTGGACTAGGCATTAGGAAAACCAGTAGGGAACATGGCGTCAATTCGTAGAACTGCACCCCCCTTGTCTCTGTAACTATCTATTCCCAAGCAAGTAAAAATCTTCCAACCTTTCCTACACATGAGCTCCTTGGAACTTAGTTGACGTCCGTGCCCATCTCGAAACTTTTCTGGAAAAAGATAAGGGAGAAAGAAAGCCTTGGGAAAGTTTAGGAGACGAACCAAGAACACTCTCGAGAACCATACCTTTCCACCATCCGTTTCTGTTAAGCTTGATATACTCCGGAAAGATCATGACCTACTTGTCGCTTCGTGTTGGTGGCCCAGTCGAGTAGTGTATCTCCTTGGTTATCAAAGTGGAAGTAAGTGCCCCGTAGCAAAATTTCCCAGCCAGCCAAACGACACAAGCCCACGCAGTCAGCTTTGTATCGCGCTCAGGTGGCAAGCACGTAAACTCAGACTGTCCCACCGAGTCGGACTGCATTCAGCGGCGTTTTCGCAGTTGCTACTCAGAACATTCTTATCTGTACGACGCATGAGTAGCGTCCTGGAAAACCCCGAACTACCCAATGGCCCGGGCCAGAATGTCCCAAAATCGGGAGCAATACGCGGCACCGAGAACCGTCGGGGATTCGCAGTTCCTGCTGAGAGATGGTACAGAGGCGAATGGTCAAGGACAACAGCTGCTTCACCAGAATCAGCATCGACAGGACTCGTCCTGAGGTTGTGTGGTTGCTACTCGAGCGCGGTACACGCGAAAATGCGTAGCACGGAGATGATTATTGCCCGCCTGAGTCATGGATGGCACAGGCGTTGAGGTATCCAGAAGTTGCAAAGCTACTGCCAAAGCATGACACAAGCTATATTCCGCGGAACAAAAGGGAGGCTAAGAATCAGCAGCCATGAGCAACGACCCAGATAGAGGAAGACCTGTGATACATGGAATCAGTGTTGGTCGTTCAGATCCTTCGAGTTGAAGAACACAACACGAGATGGAGACTGTCAGAGAGGGATGAGGAGAGATGTTGAAACGAGAACAGCCTGCATTCAAATGGTTTATGGGGCGGAGACTTATATACCCCTCTTCATTACGTTATCATCGAGCTCTGGTCGGTGTATCCGAAAGAGGAAGGCACAAACGATACCAGAGTGCGAGGCACCATATTGTCACTGGCAGTGCCTTCCAACTAAACGCCAACAGTTTTCGAGGGAACCCATCTGGTCTATACTGTAGCTCTGCCAGTGCTGTGTGCTCTAGTCCACCGGCTAATGGATGTGGTACTGCCACTAGCACTTTTCATTTCGAACCGAGTTCAAAAAC
>Ga0307510_10000212_pt1 | contig 51496 bp, 54 predicted proteins | sample 12_EM_MG_FD_207224 | JGI IMG/M metagenome (GOLD analysis project Ga0307510, IMG submission 207224) | Populus trichocarpa ectomycorrhiza microbial communities from riparian zone in the Pacific Northwest, United States - 12_EM | ecosystem: Host-associated > Plants > Roots > Unclassified | place... | reverse complement strand
AAGAAGTTGGGCGAGGTGACGGAAGAACGCAGGAAGGAGAAGGACGATCTTCTCCAGGAGAAGGCCAAACACATTACCATGGACGATCTCCATGACGGCTTCGATTCAAAGGTAACGTGCTCGTCCGTTGTTGATTCCGTCAACGCGATTTCCGCTCAAGTCATGTCCAGTATGTTCCCACAAAGCCCGAACCAGGCCCAGTCACCGGCAAAGGAAAGGCCACGACGACTCACACTGAGGTGCTCAACCCAGAAGCATCCTCATCTTCATCTGCGCCACCACCATCGACATCCCAGCCATCTACCGGTGATGGTGACGATGAAATCCCGGAAATGACGCCTACTTTGGAGGCATTTGCCCAACTCCCCCTCTGGGACTTTGAAAAGTCCTGGCTATTCATCCAAAATCATCGCGACGTTGTTGCCCCTCGCGCATCAGATGCCCTACTTGTGGCTGCCTTCAGAGCTCAAAGGGAGGGCAAATCAAAATATGCTAAGCAGTGTGTGCACCAGAGCTTGATCTTACAGTATAGTGAAAAGCTCGGGAAGGACGGTGTGCAGTTGTTCTTTAGCCGGTACGTTTTCTTTTTCCCACATTGGCGCACCTTTCTGTGCTGAGAAATCTATCACAGCATGGTCGCAGGAGGTCAAAGCGCGCAGGCTATTTTCCGCAAAGATCACGAGGACACCTACCAACATATAGTTAAGCGCGTCGAAATCACCAAAGCAGAGGAAGCCGAGGCCGCTACCGCCGGAGAGCAGATTCAGCTTGTAGCGGAGAACCCAGACACCGTCATATCGTTCAATGTACCCGACGGTCCTCCACCGGAGAACCTCGTGCTCGAAGGCCCAGGAACTGAGGACATGGACATTGAAGAAGTGCGCAAGGCGTTGCAGATGCGCTGGGACCTCTTCTGCGGGCTTCCTCAGGACCTGCAAGAAGCACTCAAGACTGGTGAGCTGGCGGCCGTGAACAAAGTCCTTGGGAACATGCCAGTTGGCGAAGCGGAGAACGCAGTCGGGGCGTTGGACATGGGCGGCATTCTGAGCTTTGCCGAGGGAGGAATAAGAGATCAGACAGGCAGGGCTGACGACGCGGATGAGCGCGAGGCCGAAGGTGATAATGATGAACCCGAAAGTGCAGAAAAGTAAAACAACGATGTTCAAGTTGATGTAAATGACACTCTGGTGTAGCAGTAACGCATTAATCCTCTATTTCTTTGTCTCCCTCCACACTCATGCCTTTGAACACAAACTCTGATGCAAAACGTGCTGTCCTCGCCTTCCGCTCGTCCTCATCCTCGATTCCGGCCATATCCTCCCGCATGGTGTCTAGTGTGCTGAGGATGTTCGTCAATTCGAACGGCACGTCACCCAGGCCGGCCGCTCGACCCCTAAACCGTTGACTCGTCGACGTGCCCGGTTCCGCATCGCCGTCAAACGCGCGCGCGCCACGCTCGTGCTCGTGCTCAGGCGAGAAATTCAAAGAGCTGCGGTCATCGAGCGCTTCGTAGCCCAGGTCGTCGTCCCCAAAATCAACGTCAGACACCGCAGAGCGGGGCGAGCGAAAGGAGCCGCCGGTGTGAGATGGCTTGAGCAGCGACTGGGAAACGCCGTGCGGTGGTCGCGCGGGAGCGATGATGGGTCCGGACGTCGATGATGGCCATGCGGACGCGAGGCCGCAGACGGGGAAGGAGATCGCGGGAGGCGGCGCGGAGACAAAGGCGGAAAAGTCGTCGTCGAAGCCTGAGACTGAGGACGGTGCCGCGGTGGAGTGTCGTTGCGCAGTAGATGCAGACGTAGATGGCGTCGAGGCGCTCGATGCGACCCATGGGTCGTCGTCCTTGCTTGGGGCACGTATGTCAAGGACCGGGGCTTGGACCGAGGAGAGTGGCGCATCACCGCCGCCGTCCTTATCGTTGTCATCGTTGTCATCTTCTTTAGTTTCACCTCCGTCGGCGTCATCGGCGTCGTCGTCGATGCCAGTCCCGCTGCCGAATTCGGCCTCGTGCATTTCCTCGTTCTCGACGAGCCACCGCTCCAACGCTTGCATCTCCCTCTGCATACGACTCGCGCGCGTCAGCGGCAAGCCGTGGTCGGCCGCGTCGGCCGCCATGAGCGCCGCGAGGGTGGTCTCCTCCTCCTCTTCCTCCCCCCCGTTCTCTGCGCGCCGGACGTCGTCAAAGTCGAAGAGCGAGGGTTGCAGCCGTGTTTTGCGCTTGCCGCTGCCATTTTGTTCGCGGCGGACCATCGTGGGCCACATGATGGTGCTGAGCGCGTCGATGACGCGCGGAAGACCTTGAACGTCGTCATCGTCGCCGCCGCCGCCGCTTTCCACTGTCACGGACGCCGACGCCGACCGCATCTCCGGATGGCGGGTACGCTCGCCATCGATGTACTCAAAGCCGTTGTCGGCGAGGAACGAGTCGGGACCTTCAGGTGGGTCATCGTGGTGGGGCGGTTCGCGTCCGAGGGCGATGGCTAGGGCCACCTCGGGTTCGAAGCGAGATAGACCGCTTTGAAGCGCGAATACGTGTTCCGCATAAGGCTGAATGAGAAAAGGAGGCGCACGGGAGTACGTGAGGGGAGAAGAAGCAAGTAGCTCAGCAGTCGGATACGGAGAGACCGAGGGAGATCACCTGGCCACGGGCCCAGACGAAGATGACGGCAGGGACACGGTGAGCTGATTGAGGATCCCAATGAGCGCATTCTACGAGACGGAAGTGTACGTCCGCGGAATAGTACTTGTTCTTGATGGTCCACAGGATGGTATCGGACGTGGGCAGGTCGGAAGGATCATCGACGAAGGCCTTGATGACTGGGCAATTTTCCACGTATTTGAGCCGTGTTCAGGTAAAGATCACACGCAACGCAAAAACGTACGTTTGACGGCCGCGCGGGCTTGATCTAGCGAGGCAGAAATGACGAGAATACGACTCTCTGGGCCTTCTGACATGCGTTGGTCTTGGTCTGAAATGTGCAGACTGCACAGCACCTTGAAAGCTGGGGACCAACTCTCCTGCCTGAAGACTGACCATCAATCCGGAAGCGGCTAAATCCCCCGGACTTCTCGGGAACGGTTGCCACACAACGCTCTCAGGCTGCTAAGCCGCCGCTGTGCCACACGACAGATGCACCGTATTTTAACGTCGTATGTCCTCCAGACCTGCATGGAAATTTACCCACATTGCGTGTGGCAACTCATCCGAGTCTCACGCAGCCACCAGCCTGAGGCACTGGCACTGGCCTTGCCATGAAATGCTGCGCTTCCGATACACTCGGTACCCTGGTGAATTTCAACCTTTGTTGAGACAGGTCACGATTGGCCCTGCCTGCGTAATAGGGACGTCAAGCAAAGCACGCATCCTTGTTTTGTTGAATGTTACCCCTGACAAACTCAGTGAGCGCAAATGGTTTGTATGTCGATAGTGATGAAGAGAACAACCGTTGGCGCGGAGAAACTCACACCATGTATACTTTCCGTGCCGCTTAACAACTGGCGCCAGTGCAAATGTTCTGTATGCACGAGTCCAGGAGCTCCCGAAGGTTATCACGGATTGTTGGGATATTACAATATCATACTTAAACCGCATCAAAACATCGGTATACATTCAGTTCCTAGGGACGTCACCGTCATCAAGGCGCCTACTCGGACCGATATTCGCTTCGGGTCATGCTCGAGGTCATACAGGGACCTTCTTATAGGTCAAATAGAAAAATCTCATGCATACATAAAGAAAGAGACCATGCATCACTTCAACTTGAAGTGCCACCGTCAAGCCCATAGGTCCCTAGCCCACTGCCCATTCATATAAACTCTCGGGTGAGGGTCAGAACGCTCCATACTATATTCAAATTGCTCCTCCAACACTCGGGGAATATGACCACCACAATCGATGTCACTTCTTGGCCCTGCTCCGAGAAGTATGCGCAGGACCCCACGATGATACACCCAGCCTTTAGAAAGCTTCTGGGACCCGACCGCCTCAAAGGCTTGAATGAGTGAGGCAACCCCACTGCGCGTCGTAAACGTAGCTGACACCCACTTCACAGGGTCTTCAACGGCACCGACGTAGGAAAGCAGAACGCGTACGCAGCGCTGAGTACGTCCGAACGTCCTTTCATAGGCGCGACTGGCACCGCACTGACCCTATTCCCGAATCTGCGACCCAACCCAAACGACCAGATTGGGACTCCGTTCAAGATCACATGGACTTCTTGGCCGACAAGGAACGGCAAGCGCCGTTCGCTGAGCTTTTCGCCGACGCTCAGAAGGCCCCTGAGACGAACGATATCACGATGAAGCACTTCGTTCTGCCTGCGGATGCCACGCTCCGATGCCTGCGCGCACAGTTCACGGAGTTCGCGTGGTTCAAAGCAAAGGAAGGGGTGTCCCTCGATACTGTCCAAGCCGCCGTGGAGAAGTATGTCGCGCATGCTAACGAGGAATCGACATCTCCCATCGCCGCCGTGTGCGGTCGGGAGGTTTCCATTGGAAACCCAGAGAAGGAGCTCGGTCTCGGTCTCGGTCTCCTAATCGGATGGGATTCCACAGAGGTAGATCGCAGGGTTGGATTCCATGACAAGTAGCTGACGGTGGGTATGTAGGACCAGAAGGCAGCCGGGGAATCTAAAGAGGTGAAGGCCCTTATCGAGGAGATGTCCGGAATCGGGGAGTTTGAGGCACACACTACCATTCTCCAAGAGGTTGTTTAGGTATGATATGGAATGATTAACGGAGGCGGAGTTGGTCGGCCGGCGGAGTGTCGAATGTCGAGTCGAATCTTTAGCATTGGGTTCATATACTCATAACCGGAAACAACATTTCACCCTTCCAAACCCTGTGCTCATAGTTGACGTGATCGTGCTTCTCCCACTTCTCCTTGAATATGGTTCGGGCAGTCTTGACGTCTTTATCCACGAAATACGCGTCCTCTGTAATTGAGTGATTAAAAATGATTATGCAGATCGAGAAACAACACTGGTCATGATGACCTTCGGCCAGCAACCGAGAAGCGGAGACCTGAGGAAAGACGCGAGTGAGACAGACAACTGAGCTGATCGAGGGAGAACCACCTTGATGGCTCGTATCTGGTCCGACGTCACCTTTGCAGGATGTGGGATCACAACTGTGTTAAAGGAGTTCGTAGAACCCAGCCGAGCGGCAATGGCGCCACCGAAGCAATATGATCTAGCAAGGAACCCGTTATCGGGGATGTGGGTCATATATTTCGTAGCACTAACTCGATGGCGCCAATCCTTTCATAACCCTTCTCTGCTTTAATCTTCTTGATGAACTGGATAAGTAAGGCTCATTGATGGCGTAGAAATGCACTTGAAGATGGGATTCTCCTCAGGCTCATAGACTCTGGCATCGACAACAGAGGGACGGATTGTAATGAAACCAGGAAGAACGCGAAGAAACTTCAATGTAAGGAGCCCTGAAGTAAGCCAATGTTTGGACGCCAGCACTGTCGGTAACAAGGGGTTCCAATTCATTTGCGTCCATGAGGGACTTTCCTGATTCCTGAGGGCAGAGTGCGCTTCGATGTCAGTCATCAAGGGGAGCGAATCATTGAATACGGTAACGAAACGCACCATTGGAGTAATCGGGAACCCAGACATCTACACAGACATGCTCAGCGAAATGATCTGTAATGGAAGTTGGATTCGGCAATCGAAGACCAAAGATATCGGTTTTTCATTCTGTGAGGAGAACGATTGCCCTTGGTCCGTCGCTTAGCGCAGGGGTAAAGTAGTCGGGGCCGACCATTGAGCCCTTGGGCTCACCGGGGATAACGAAACCCTTGTAGTAAATATGAGCAAGTCATCGCTGGTCTATCTCGATGTAAGATGGTGGTTCTGGTTTCATATATAAAAGTGTGCCGTAAGAACATACGTGCAGCATACCCATACATTTAAATAGACGAGACCATCACGACCCAGTAAGACACTGGCTGAACTCGGTGAAGAGATGCCGAAACGAGTTCGTTGCTCAGATGGTTGTCTTTGTCACAGACATTTTCGCCTTCAGTTGCCGCGGCTCTGACAAACAAAGGTCATCATCATCCATTTTTAGCGATACACATTTTTTTTTCTGTAAATAAATTGGCAATGTCATAGCCATAACTTACTAGTGAGCATCAATTATCACTAGCCTGCTGAAATCATCAAAGTAATGATTGGCGGGATGTTCTGAATGGGGAACGGGATGTCCTGAAGGCGGAACGAGAAGTTCGTATCCTACAGCAGAAAGGAATCTCAGTAACTAGGATGTGCATCGGAGGTTTGAAAACTGACTATTTCACGGGAGCTTGACAGCTATGTACGTTGGGTTAGTAAGTAAGAAAGCGGCGCAACCCCTGAGACCTCTTACCAATGGTTGGAACCCGTGTCGCTTCATGTCCTCGCTGATAACAATTTTCTTAGTGGCAAATAGTGACACCTTCAAGAAACATACCGGAGATTCCTAATTAGCTCCTTGTAGGTAGTGTTCTTTTGAGATGCTCTCACGCAATCAATGAGTGCCTGTGGGATTGGTGGCTCGGATTCAAGTGGCAATTAGCTGAATGAAGCTTACCTGTCGTATGGCACCACCCTTGGTCATCTCAAGACTTGTCTGACGGTCCCTGCTAGTACGCAGAGAGATCTACTGGCACATCAAGGTGACACTCTCGCTTGAGAAAAGTGTACTTACAACATCGGCGGAGCTCAACTTCGTACGCTCCATGATGCGCGAGGTTCTTAATTTGTGTGGGTGTTTGAATCGCTTGACAACACCACTCGAGTCATACTGCATGAAATACGTCAATGCACCTCGAAGCAGACTTGAAGAAAATCCAACAGACAAGATAGGGAAGATCTAAAGTATTATGGTAAGTCCGCAAATCACAAGCATTGGAAACTAACGAACTAAGTGTCCCGGAGTGACAAGCCTGCAGAAGGCTTTAAAATGTGTTTGTGATTCATAGTGAATCGGGCTCACGTCGAAGATGGCAGTCAAGCGACACTGTGACGGAAGAGGCTTCACCATAATTTCATGCATGAGCTGAAACGATCAAAGGAACTATTCATTAAGAAAATACGTGATTGTTTGAAGTAGCTTACATCGTCAACAATCAACCCAGGCGTATCAGGAGTCGGGTGTCCGTCGTCGCCATTGTAATCCATGGCACAAATACCTAATAACATTTGATCTTATCATGGGCATCCCACTGAAAAGGCCAGAAACTTACACTCATCGAAGCCACCGGGGGTGTCTCCATTCAGGTCCTCGATCTGTTGAGCATGGCCAGAAACTGAGCGGGATCCGATGCAGAAAACCGTCAATGTATGGATGCATAGGTGACACGATCACTCACAATAAAGGAATAAGGAGTCGTGGGGTTGGGCACCATGAACCAACGTCCCCATTGCCCCTAACTTACGAGATGTAAGGGTAAGAGTAGGAGTGACACCTCACATTTTCACAGGGACTGACGATATTGTGCTTGGTTGGAAGATCCCATGGAGAGCTCTTATCAGTCATGATGCGGACGTCTTCATGTGCAAAGCCTAGGTCTCCTACGGGGAGTATTAGAGAAAATACGGTTACGAAAGGAAAAGTGGTACCGCAGAGAAAGTTTGCCATGCCATATGCGTCCTCAATGCCATGTCTCAACTGAAAGTCGGGATTTGGGTGCCATGTGTAATTTATCCCGATCTAGGTATTCATGAAATTCAGCCCGTTCCTTTTTTCCTGCCACTTACGACAAGAGCTCTTCGCTTCCCTCTGTACTGAGAAGGGAGCTGTGGGACTAGTATCGGCGGCGGCAAGTAGTGTTTATTAGTCACATTGAGTCCTTGTGGCGGGACTGGGGACTCTGCTTTGGTGAACGAATGGATTGAGATTATGACATGATGAGTGGGGGAGAGTACTAGTACATACGCGGAAATAAGCCCGTACTCGGAGGTGACGAGACTAAGGGTTGGCTTGAAGTCCTTTCATTCGTCAATGAGATAATAAGACACTCCCACAAGGAAAGGTAAATTGAATACCATGACTGCCAGCGGTAGTACTGTTCTCCCGACGCATCTTGAACGACAGCAGGGCCCTCAAACTGTAACCCGCTCACAATCACGGGGTCCGGGTACTGCTGATGGGCGGGGCCGAAGGTGTAAGGAGGTTTTGGTGCATTGGCTGGTTGGACCGGATACTGTGGATCGATGGCAGGAAGGCGACTTCCAACGACGGCGGGTTGTCCTGCAGACTCGGATGCGCCGTCCCATGGGTCTGGTCGAAGCCCGGGGAACAGAGGGACTGGCGAACACGCACCCTCATCGCTGTCTCCAATGGCTTCGCCTTGAAAAGCATCGTAACCAGAGTATTCGCCAATGAGAGGAACTTGACGAGGCACGTTCCTGAGGAAGAGGAACTCAGCACAAATAGGCGCCCGCAAATCACTCTTTTCCCCACGTTTCTAATAGTGGTGGTGCACTTCTACAGAATGTGAATGAATTCAATGTGCGCAATTTACACGAAAGGCAAGGTCCGATAACTCACCTGGACCGTGACTGCCTCCAAGTCGCTGGCGGGTGGCCGGAGGTGTTATTGTGATTCTCGTTTGCTCGCATGGTTTAAGATCCGCTTAATGAGGGTGAACGGGTCTAGACAGTTGCATCTACCGCCTTATATCTATTTATCGAATGTTTCTTGGGCATAGCAGGCGACCCAATCACAGTATCCGCCGTGCGCCGTTTCCCTTTCATATACTCCCTATGCACTGACAGTGCCTTCATTCATAGACATACTATCCCGGCGCCCCTGTGCTCTTTGTTCATCCGGTCTACTCGTAAGTTTACAATTTGTTTCGATATCATCGGTTCTCTCTTTTCGTAGTTTAGGACGTTTAGGCTTTTATAACCTGGCTCATTGTCTGTCTGCGAATAGAAGAACCCCCTTTCGCTTGTTCCCAATTCTTCTAGACTCGGATCTGCCTTACGAACTCACACGCGAGTCTCGCTCGCTTCATCATGAAAAAACGTCCCAGTGGGAAATGCGTCTCACGAGGTCGAATTATGTCGAATGATATCAAGCCATAATAATAATTTTTTTAAATGTTTGACCTGATTCGAAAATCTCCGAACGAAATCGAACAATATCACATCAGAGCTAATCGCAGCGTTGGCGATGAATTCCAACCTTGTCGTGCGCGCATATGTTCATGAGTTGGGCCTCTCAGCGGCCTGTAGCACTGTGTGTCACCTTGCACCACGCGAGCGGAACGCCCCGGAACCGACTCTTTTCGACACATTGCAAAATCCACAAGTCAAGATGTCGTTTCTCGTTCTTCTCCTCTCCTGGAAACTACCACCATCACCTCTGCTAACATTGTCAATGTCGCTGTCACCATAACATGAAACTGACCACCATGCTCCTTGTATCCCACCTCATCCCCTCCCATTCATACTCTTGCTTTCTCCTTCCTCATTCTCGCTCACTCGCTCGGCATCGCTTAAAGTAGTTGCTGCCATCTGGTGTCTGTACAATTCCGTTCTTTGGCCACTTCAACCCCATGGCCTCCGAGTCACTTGGCTCATCGACATGCTGCGCACAAGTGCTGAACTCGAAGTGAGTGAAGATGGGATGAAACTGCGTTGATGCACAGAAGTACAACACCAAAGGGTACATTTGAAAGGTGTATATGCGGTACATTTTCTATGTAAATGACCATGTAGAAGGGGAATAACACGCATTTGCGATAGAGCGGGCTAACGCTGTGGCAAAGCGTGTATTGGGCAGCACGGACGGAGGCACCCAGGGAGGCGGAGCTACCCCACGTCACAGTCACACACGACTTCGAGCGTTGGACCGAACGCCAAACGAGCGTCATGTACATCTGCTTCCACTGGATAGCAAGCCGAAACGTGTGAAGTGACCTTTCCTTTTTCTTTTCTTTCCCCCCTCTCGATATCGCCTCCGCACAAATGGTCAACATGTATCTCCTCCGCTCACCTGCAGTTACGACTCCCTCATTCACTCGTCGTATCTTGACACGCTCCCTTTGCCCGACAAACTCAGGACGGCCCTGCACTTCACCGACGACGAGCTCGATGCGCTAAAAGGCATGGACCTGCATGACGCGAGTGGCAGGTCAAGTGGGAGCGGTGCCACGTGGACGTCTCCAGCGTGAACGAGGAGTGGGGGAGGGCACTCACCTGGTACGTTTTCGCCTTTCACGTTCCTCCCTGTCCACCATTCGCCTGATTGATCCCCACCACTCCTGTTGTTGGGCGCATGCGCACACGCAGGGAGCGTTTCCTCAAATTCGATCCAATTCTATATTATCAAATGTATCATTAGTTGGTAGAATCCGAATGAGATCGAATTTTCTCGAATATTCATTGAGATTCATGCGCGTTATGTGTGATTCGCAATTATCTAAGGGCTGTTTGTAAGAACCTAGCAGATCCTCAGTGGTGGTTGTACAAGTGAACTATATTGGAAGAGGGCATAAACTCGGAGCGCGAAGACTACATCAAGTCACGTGAGAGCGAGCTATGGTATCGTGACGACGACGTGACTGCGTCAGGTTCTAACACTGTTTCAACTTTCAACTGTCAATTCATATCGAATCATGTGGAATATTCTATATAATTTGATCTCATTCGACCTCGTGAGACGCATTTCCCACTGGGAAAAAAACAACCATGTACATGCAGCTTACATAACCGATGGCGCCAGAGCGCACCCCACCACCAGCCTCGACGCCTGCACTTATCTGAGAGTCTTTGCATTTGCATCCGCTCCATGTAATATACGCATACCGTTGAGCTACTTGAAAGATCAATACCGTTCAGTCAGCTGTCATGATGGCGGTGACCTCACAACAACTTCGCATATCACCAACAATCCGGTCAATGTCTCCCTCACACCCTTTCCATACCGTCAGATTTGATCGAAACCATGAGCTGTCCGTACGCATCCAGACCGAATGATACCTGCACTCGTAATCAGAAAGAAAATTTAACCTTCCAAACCCTGAACTCAAGGTCAACGTGATCGGGCTTCTCCCCCTACCCCCAGGCCGGGGAGCATAAGAAAAAATTGGAACATACAGAGAATAATAATAAGATTAGCAAGGCCTTGAATATGGCAAGGGCCCGGGCAGTCTTGACGTCTTTATCTTGTGTCCTCTGAATTGGTAAGAAATGTCATTAGGCATGGAGTCATGATCGGTCTTCGGCTAGCAACCAAGAAACGGGGAACTCAGGCTTACTCAGCTGTAGTGATGACTCGTAACCTGGTGATCACGGCTGTTCAAGCAAGCTCAAGTCTGTAGAGCCCCTGTATACCCTTGGATAAATAGTCTCTTTGTTATGAGACCTGAACGCCCCCTCTGCAAACCACGCTGATGACATGTCGTACATAGTTGGTGCGACTCAAAACCTATCCAAGTCAAGGTCAAGGGCAGGCGGTGTGCCTAGATCCTGTCACTGTGTGGATCAGACAAGTTGATAAGCATCTTGGCCTCCACTCACCATTCGCCGCCAAGCAAGTCATCAGATTGCGTGCTGTTCTATTTTCGTCTCGGACCCAGGCATCATCTATCTCCCGAACCTCAATTTCACATACTCACCTACCTCCCTTCTGTCACAACTTGCGCTGTATCTTGTAGAGCCGACATGCGGAAACGCGAGGGCTTCGACTTGAAGAGCAAAGCCGTAAGGGCTTTCGAGTGGCAGCAGGCGCGGGGAGACGAGCGATGACACGAGACGGAGCTTGGAGGCAGGCAGGGAGTTCAATTTCGAGAATACTAAATGTATCATTTCGAGAACGTTGCGCAGTGTGTTGTCGTCGGTGTCAAGAACTGACAACTTGAAACTCTGGTACGTGATGACTGAGGAGCTCAAAGTTTTGACATTCCATTGATAGATTCAATGGTTTTTCCGATCAAGCCGACTTGTTATGACATGGCTGTGGAGTTACTGCCTGCCAGTGTGTGCACTGGGCACCTGACTATCCGCCACCGCCACGCATTCGTTCGTAAGGATAACGAGATAGCAACTGAAGATGGCGTCATTGGTACCCACAATGAGCAGCACATCTACCTCTCGGTGAACCTCTCGGCATCCTCAGGGCCTAGCCGACATCATGCTACGCAACCAGCTTTCTTAGTAATGAATAGACGCCCTACGTTCCTTCTTAATCATCAACTCTTGTCACATAATAAAAGGCAACGCGAGGATAACTTATGCACATCGGTCACTCACCTACTATTTCTTTACCACATGGCCACTGCAGCAGTTCTCACACCGCACGACGTTCCCACTACTCTTAACTATCTCGCCTTCACCCTGAACGGCGAGCCTCCGTATAACTTCACATACAACCCACCTCCAGAGGGACTGCCACAGAGTAACATCGCTGTGGAAACAATCAACACCGTCGTTCACGACATTCGTGGCAAAGAGGGCACCGCCTCGCTTGATATAACGGGCTTCGAATTTGTGCAGCACTCTAGCGAGGAGAAAGTGTTTGTCGACGAGGAGGCCATTCGCACGAGATATTACAAGGAGGTTGAAGAACTATTGAAGAAACATACTGGGGCGAAAAGGGTCTTGATATTCGATCATACCATCAGGTAAGTCAAAGGAGCCGCTACACGTCGGATGCGCTTGGAATCGGGCTCTCATTCACCATTCAGGCGTCCTATCAAGGAGGGTCAACCGATTGATCCACAGCACCGTGGGCCGGTGGTACGCCATTTGTTAGTCTCACTGCCCATGCCCTGTCGTTGATGTCTTCTTCTAGACACGGGTGCACGTCGACCAGACGTACGCCGCAGGTTTTGCACGGGTGCGGCAACATGCACCCGCAGACGCAGATCGCCTGCTCAAGGGCCGAGTGCGGATCATCAACGTGTGGCGTCCCATCGTGCACCCCGTCGCGCACCACCCGCTCGCCGTCGCGGATTGGCGCTCTCTCGAACCAGAGAAGGACCTTATTCCGACACGGCACATCTATCCGGACCGGGAGGGGGCCACGTTCAGCGTGCGTCACAACCCTTCGCACCGTTGGTACTACTTGGGCGGACAGACGCCGGAGGAAGTTACGCTGATCAAGTGTTTCGACTCGGACGAAAGCAAGGCGCGGTTGACACCGCATACTGCGTTCTTTGATTCCACGAGCCCACGGGATGCGCCAGACAGGCAATCCATCGAGGTCCGCTGCCTTGTATTTGACGAAGAATAGAAGTTAGATCTTTGTGTAGACAAGACAACTGAACGTACTGTGATATAATGTTGAACAATTGACAACTTGCCGTCACTTGTTTATGCGCGCGTCAAGGGTGAGCGGTAGACATGGATTGGGTGCGAAGGTACTGGGAGACGGCGCCTTGGAAAGTGACACTACCACCACCCTGACAATTCTTACCTGATGCGACGCAACGGGAAGGTTTCCCTGGGTTGGTATGGTGGGCAACAAAGTGCCAAAAAGCGTCGGAGGCTGACACGTGAATTCTAAAATCTCTCATGGCTGTGGCAGCTGTCACTCGTTGGGATGGAGCGAGCGCTGGAAATTAATACACATATGAGTAGATGCCAGGGATACGGCCTACTGTCGCGGACAAATACACAGGAGATACAGAAGAGTTGTGCGATGGAATAACTGATTTGTCGCCTGTAAGCAATCGCGTGAGCGTATAGATGTCTCCGATATAACCTACCATGGGTAAAAGGTAAGTCTTCGAGCATTATTCCTGGCAGGAAAGCGACTGCATGAGGCTGTGGCCACTGTGCCAGTGCAAGCTGTGCCGCCGAATTCCGACCATTTCCCGCTGGATTCAAAATCCGAAAATGTGGAGTTTCCATCGGCCATGAGATTTCACTCTTGTGCAGTATCGGTTTTGCAAGACATTCAGAGACAATAGCACTGTATGCGAGACGATCATGAGCGGGCTCAAGGAGAAAACATGGTGCGGTTGTGGCACGTGTCAAGAACGCCACCCGCCCCACCAACATTTCGGCACCGACCGGGCGACATCCACTGGCACGGCGGCGGCGGCACCGCTTACTGCCAGTGCTGTACCCATCACAAATACAGCGGAAGATTTTACGACAGACTTCTTGTCGCAACCGCTCGCAAACCGGAGCCGAGCCGTGACGACGCCATGCTGTGCGCATTGCAACCGTATATGCTTAAGTTTGCCATGTGGGCCCTATGGGTGGAAGCATCTACCTCGCCCCCACATCGCCGACTTTTCACCTATGAGCTCTGACCAGTACGTCAAAAGGAGTTTTACAGCCCCATTTATAAACTAGATGACTAAGTTTTACGCAGCGACACTCAAAAACCGCCCCGCAATCCGTTCTCTCTGTTCATCAGTATAATTAAGGAATGCATCGCACCTGGTGCCCCTTCGACACCAACAGATGGCCCTTCTGAAGGCCCAAACACAAACACAGTGTTGCATTTCACACATCATTGGAATGAGTTGATGAGTGAACGACGTCGACGTATGTTCAACATGTTTCGCTTACGGCCGTAGCTGACGCGGGCCTTTGGGTAGGCCGGGTGACGATCGACGTGCTCCCCGATGAGGTCCTCTTGGACATATTCGATTTCTACCGAGTGTACTCCATGAATTCTGTGGGTTACACGTGGGCGTGGCACAATTTAGTACACGTTTGCCGACGATGGAGAAGGGTCGTCTTTGCGTCACCACACTATCTGGATTTACGACTTGTCTGTAAATCTAGAACACCTGTAAGGAAGGTGCTGGACGTCTGGCCAGCCTTTCCTATCGGCATTCAGGCCCATCCCATTCACGAGGATGAGGATGGCGTCGTTGCCGCTCTCGAACACCCCGAACGCGTATCCTGGATCGAGCTCTCAGGCCTCACGAGTTTTCAACTCGAGAGATGCGCCTCAGTGATGCAGGAAACATTTCCGTTACTGACGTTTCTTTGGCTTGAACTAAACGACGTGATCGCGCCGGTTCTCACCGATGATTTTTTGGGTGGATCCGCTCCGCATCTACGAACGGTCTTGTTGAATGGTGTTCCATTTCCAACATTACCAAAGCTGCTCTTGTCTACGAGTGGCCTTGTCGATCTCCAACTATGGAATATCCCAGCTACTGGGTACTTTTCCCCAGAGGTTTTGGTCATATGCTTGTCTACGTTGACCAGGCTCGGATCACTTTCCATCGAATTCCAATCCCCGAGATTCCCTGATCGCACGAACCGACATCCACCTCCACTGACACGCACCGTCCTCCCTGCTCTAACTCGGTTGCACTTCCAAGGTGTCAGCGAGTATTTGGAGGACCTTGTGGTTCGGATCGATGCCCCTCTACTTGACCACGCCGCGATAACATTCTTCAACCAACTTATCTTCGATATCCCTCAACTTCCCCAATTCCTGCACCGCACGGAAATGCTCACGTCACCCACTAGGGCTGTGGTGACATTTCGCCCACACACTGTCAAGATTTCCCTCTATTCATCAAGTATCCAAGCAAAGCTCGACTTGCAAATCCCATGTAATGAGTCAGATTGGCAGATTTCGTCGATGGAACAGATCTGCGTCCAGTGTTCACCGATCCTCTCTCACGTGGAAGGGCTCGAAATCCGCGAGGGGTCTTTTTTGCGTCCAGAGTGGCTGGATGATCTGGATTCTGCGCAATGGCTAGAACTTTTTGATCCATTTGCCGCTGTGCAGAGTTTGCATGTATCCGAGGAACTGCAGCTGCTCGTCGCGCCTGCCTTCCATGGGCTCACAGGGAGAAGGGCGGCCGAGATGTTACCCGCGTTACGCACCCTTTTCTTGGAGGGATTTCAACCACACGGCTCCGTATCAGATGCTATTGAGCCGTTCACCGACTCCCGCAGACTCTCCGATCGCCCTGTGGCCGTGCTGCGGTGGCACCAGTAGGATTTTGCGTGTTATTCGAACGAGCGATGACCACCCCCCCGTGCCGCTACCGTCCTAATTTCCCCTACTCATTCCTTGCGATTGCTTTCACGCGCATCGCCATGCGAGGACCTTACCACTGTCTCCTTATTAGTATTATCTCGTGTAGGTGACTTGATATAGCTTGATAGGCTGTCGTGGTATCTCCAGGATGTGTGCACTGGGGTGCTTGGTACGGATTATATTACGACGAGGCTCTACATTATGGATTATTTATTTTATCTTTACACGAATGACCCGGCGTGAATCTCTAATCGCGGCATGCTTTGGCGACACGCCCAAAATTCATGAGACATGAGACTGCTGGGCCTCCGCTCAAAATTGATAATAAAGTTGTGCCTGATCCCAAGTCCTTTCTGTGTCAAAAGTCACCATTGGTTGATATTACAACAATTGCGAGGGTCTAGGCAAGCGTGATGTGATTAAATGGGTACCACCCTCGGAACGTAGTACGACAGGGATCTTGCAAATTCCTCACAACGACGCTGCAGCTGTAGCTTGAGCCAGGTGGAGAACGCTCGACTCGTCTAGTACGCGCGCGCAGTTGATGTTGATAATCGTGGTTTGTTCCGGAGATAAGGACTGTAGACTGAGGCTAGTAGTATTTGTTGGACTTGTAATCTGGAATCTGTCACACGGACTTTCGGCGCACTTGCTAAAAATGGAATAAAAAACCACGGCACCCAGGATTCCCGCGTGGTCCCCCACCGTGGTACTAACTGGGCGGCACCCTGGTTAACTGCGCAGATCGAACGGGATGCGGTGCTTTCAGAGTCCTATGGCCGTGGATACCATATATTATGAGGAATGGCTTATGTGCCGTTGCATTGACCTTGCGTTCTATTTCATTGTATACTTGTAGTATGCACTGCGCGTACTATATAGTACATCCATCTATCTGTTCTCTCTGCCGTGTCAAGACCCAGGAATCTCTGTTGCGGATTTCAAACGCTCGTTTCGGCTGGCTTCAAAGGGTACTACTAATGGGTGATGAAAAGTCTGAGCCGTGAGATGGGTGTGGAGACTGGCAATAGTGTCAACTATGAATTTGTAGTATTCGGCATACGCTAGAATATGCCAAGATTGATAAAATAGCCCTTTAGCTACGATGGTGAAAATGTCCTGGGTCGGATCAAGTGACAGCAAACCCATGTCAGCTTGAGTGACCGAATCATGGTGGCTGGGCCCCAAACTCCCGTGATAAACGTATGGTCATCCACGATGTCATGAGAAAGTCACAGAACACGACTTTTCCGTGATTTTATCCTAGGTTCGGGTTTCTCAGCGTGGTTCCGATGGTGAATATCGATGGCCCAGAAGGATAGAGTTCGCGATTCAGGTTTCTTCCACAGAGCGCAATGACAGCAAAGGTGAACTTGCGGTAATTTCCGCTACTTCTCAGGTTTCCCTTAGGGTTCCGTGAATGTGAATAATTCAACTTTAACTAACAAATTGTGTTCGCCCACGGGTTTTGTTTACACCGAAGTCCCCATACCACGCCCACACCCACAAACTTCGGGATGAGAGTCAACGCCCGCACCACAATCGTCGGAGACACCGTCGTCCTGGTCCCTTATCGGTACGCAAACTATTCCAGAATTCACATGGTTGTCAACACTTCGTCAACTTATTGGCCCCCAGACCGGAACATGTCGAGGTCCGTTGTTACCATCACCGAGCTCAGCGGTAATATTTTTTCGCTCATTCTAAGACAATTCGGTACATGTCTCGCCCCAACAAAAATGATAGCAATACCACACGTGGATGCAGAGCGCTGAACTACGTGAGCTCACAGCAAGTGAGGCGCTCACGCTAGAGCAAGAGTATGCAATGCAACGTGAGCGTCCTTCAACATTCCCCCACGTTCCCTTGATCAAACATGGGGCCCAACGCGATATGGGGGTAACCAGGAAGTTGGCAGGAGGACGAAGACAGTGCGTGGCTATATTCACCGCTGTCACGGTCATCCTACCATGCCTCACCGTACTTTTTTTCGTATCTTGTAGAACTTACATTTATCGTCCTTGCTCGTCCCCTGGAGCTCACACCGAGCGGCATCGAGATCACAAATGAGGATATCATGGCTCTTCCGATGATCGGCGACGTCAATCTCTTCTTCAAAAACTCGCGCGAGGACCCCGAGTTCGAAGTCGAGTGCGAGGTCATGATAGCTGGTCGGTGCTCCGCTGCTCATGCCCTTTATCACACCTGAATCCCTTCTAGAGCCCGCATACCGCGGTCAACGGCGCGCCCACGCGGCACTCGTCTTGTTATTGTCTTACGCGTGCGACAGGCTCGGCGTGGCGAAGGGATCCTTCGTAGCCCGCATCGGTGCAGCCAACGTGCGGAGTATCGCGTTGTTTTCAAGCCTTGGATTCAAAGTCGTCCGGACTATTTCCGTGTTTGGCGAAGTTGAGATGCGGGTCGTCGACGCGGATGTAGCTCGGAGCTGGCCAGGAGCGGGGCAGGTGCGAGAATATTCATTGGCACCACGATAACCTTATTACAGGTATGGCACATACGTACATTGTATGGCACCGTGTCGTCAAACTCCCACTTCTGATATATCGGACATGCTAACGTACTAATGCGCTTTATGAATGCACCATCCTTGCCTTGGGCTGCGTCCCAGGCGCTTCGCTTCAAGTTGTGAGCACGTGATCCTACCTTGATCTCAATTCGTTTTCAGGTTTCTTCCGTTAACGTGCGCCTCGGGGTACAGAACCCCATATCGCATTACATGTATAGTCGTCGCTTCTATGCTAATTGCTACGTGATGTGGTGATCCTCCCATGACCACCAGCTTGCTACTCACCTCGTACGCAAAAATATAGGGGGTAACAATAACTACAGAACAAATTTAATCGCTGGCGGCTCCTGTTCAAATCGAAACGACTCGAAATTACTAGCTGGACCAGCGAGAGCAACTTTCCGATATTTCCATACCGGACACCGTCTTAGGCCCCTTCCTTATCGCTCCCCTAGCTCGATGGGCCTTTAAGTATATGAGTGTGAGCTTTATCGACGCTTCGAGCATGATGCGTTGTAGCTGGTCGTCAGTAACTCACCATGTGCGTTCCATTCCCCACTCCCAGGACCATTGGTAACATGACGTAGCGCCAACCAGCACCCAACCAGCACGGGGGCCAAGGGGCTCTTCCCTGTTTCTCAAGGGCACACTATCTACAGCTTCTCGCGACCCCCGACGATTCGAATTATTCAACGAACCTACTCCCTGCTGTATCCTTGCCAATCTCACCCATGGGTTCTCGTCAGTTCGTTTTGGGAATTTGCTGAACCCATTTGCCCTAGTGACTGACCATGTCTCACACAGCCGTGGCAGGAAGTCTGCCAACCTCCACCTAGCCCCCTCAACAATCAACACCCTCCGGGGGTATTCTGAGGAAGATCCAGGCCTTAGTACGTCTTTTGTGCGGTCTCTGAGACGACCTCTGATAGTTTTAGAGTAGGCTGTTCGACAATAAACACACTTTCCGACGATGACCTCCTACGGATATTTAACTCCTATCGACGGGTATCTGTAGACGATTACAGCGCATGGCGGTGGCATGTGTTGGTACACATATGCCGAAGATGGCGACGTATCATCTTTGCATACCCCGGCCATCTTGATCTACAACTTGTATGCAAATCCAGAACAGACGTGAAGACGGCACTGGATATCTGGCCAGTCTTGCCTATTAGCATCCAGGCAAGTTTCTTTGATGACACGGATGAGGACGATATCATAGGCGCACTGGAATACCGTGATCGCATAGCTGGGATCCATCTCCGGGGTCTGACACAATCCAAACTCGATAAATGTGTCGCACTGATGCGGCAACCATTTCCAGTCCTGACATCTCTTTATCTTATCACGATAAACTGGGAAGCCGCGTTTGTCAGTACTGAGGTTTTCCTGGGTAGATCTGGCCCTCGTCTCAAGAGGGTCTCTTTGAACCATATCCAACTTCAAGCTCTACCAAAGCTTCACTCGTCTGCCAGTGACCTTGTCGAGCTCAATCTTCGGGATTTCCAAATTTCCGGTAGAGGGTACATTTCGCCGGAAGCGATGGCTACCTGCCTGTCCTTGTTGAATAGACTTCGGTCCCTCACTATTGAGCTCCAATGGCAGTCAGCAACACCCCTTCCAGCAAGCCAATGTCTACCCTCGTTGACACCCATTGTCCTCCCGGCTCTCACTCGTTTCTCGTTAGAAGGTCCCACTGAGTACTTGGAGGACTTGGTGGCCCGAATCGAAGCCCCTCTACTTGATGATGGCCACTTAGAGCTCTATGGGAAACCCATCTTTGACATCCCACGAGTCCTCTGGTTCATCCATCGAACCAAAATGTTCAAGTTCCTTGGTAGGGTCGCCGCACACTTCTGGACAGCAGACGTTTCACTGGTACTTCACTCTTCAATCGGACCTGCAAATTTTTACTTGGCGTTCCCGTGCACTGAGTTACGCCTGCAAATTGCGCTAATGGAGCGGATCTGCACTCGGTGTCCGACCATCTTTTGTCATGTAGAACGGCTCGAACTCGATGGGTACCTTTCCTTGGAACATCAGTGGGAACGTTCGACGTCGTGGCTGGGATTTCTTCGCTCATTTACCGCTATGCAAACTCTGCATCTCTCTGGTAAAGGAATAATGCCTTATGTCGCACGTACGCTGGGAGGAGTCGCAGGGGAACGGGCTACAGAAATGTTGCCCAGCCTCAACACCCTTGTGTTGAGTCGGTCACGGAGAGAGGTGTCTAAGGCCGCTCTCTTATTAGAACCATTCATCATCGCGCGCGAGCATTCCGGACATCCTGTAGTTGTGCAGCATGACTGTCCATGGGAAAGCGACTCGGATTCAAGCGACTTCGAGTAGTCGATAAGCAATCACCGCCCTGCTCTCCCATTTCCTCTAGTTATTGCCCGGCAGATCCTTTTACATCATTTTTACACCAACGGGCTCGTCATGGTGCTGATCTCAGGCCTAACTGGATCTGAACTCGGTCCTGCCCCGTTTCCACATTCCCAATGTAATAAGAACGTGGTTTATTTTCGAAATACAGTACTTTGAGTCGTACGAGGGAAGAAAGATTGAGGCACTCAATGTCGATTCGTCAATATCCGATTGTCCGTCTGTGCCAAATTCAGCTACAGCGCAGAAGCTACCCACCGTATCGTTCAAGCGATCAATCGATCAACAACCCCGATGGACCCCGAAAAATCGTGAAAAAAGGATCATGAACGCTGCCGTGACCATTCTTTGTGGTGGTAGGGTATCCTCGGAACAATTATCGTTGGGCGGCGTTGATCGAATTTGATCTCTGGCCATCCCGTAACCATGTTTCACGTTGAGGATGTAGCTCTCGTTCCCTTGCTGTCGCCACTGTTCTTTGATGCAGGTTAGAATATTCATTGTACAAGTCACAGTTGTAATTATATTCCATAGGTTTGAAATATAGGTATCGTACAAGAGACGCGATTGCCGCCTTGGCAGCGGAAGTACTAGTGCTCTGATTGGCATATAAGGGGCCAAATAACTTGAACATACGTAAGAAGAATGACTGATAGTAAGTAGATGACAGTAAACGCTGATAGCATAGAATACAATAGGGAGAGTCCTCGTCAATTACCGACCTCCTGCAAATTTCCTACCCTCTTTCCCAACGGCGAACAGCTACAGGGTGACCAGACAATTGTCGCGTAGCAACAAAGTGCTCAGCAGCGTCATGGACGGGTCCCGATGGCTGGAGACCCTCAAGGAAAAGGCCTTGTAGCACGGATAACACCTCTGTAACCCTCTCCCGAGCAATCTCTTGCAGGGCGGGTACGACATATAGCGCAAGGCCTTCGGATACATACAAATTCTTCACAGAGGGGAATGGGTGTAGAAGTTCTAGCCATTGCGTGTTCTCTATATCGTTCTGCCAATGTGGTCGTGTATCTCGGTCCCCGAGGATGATGTCGAGGCGTTCCAAAAGGGAGATGGGACTCGGAGGCCAGGAGCTACAGATTTGTGCTAGAGAAGAAAGCTGCCACTCTGACACTTTGCACGAGATTCCAACCGTGAGTTCTGGGCAGTTGACCGTCTCAGTCTGCCGGGAAAGAACGACCCTAGCAGAGTGACTGAGAAAGTCTACCTTTACTTGATTGAGCGCTTTGAGATTCTCTGTGCGGCTTATAAACCGAGGGAGTTGTGGAATGTTGAAGATGAGCTGATTGAAAAACATTATCCAGACGAAGTAGAGTTGAGGGGCATCGATACGATCCACCAAGTCCTCCAAGTACTCGCTGGAGCCTAGGAACCAAATGTCAGTGAGGGCGGGTAGGACAGTGCGCGTGAATAGAGGCCAACGTCCGCTTGTTTGGTTTGGGCGAGAACTGGGGGAACGAAAGCCCAAGTGAAGTGTTTGGAGCCTTGTTAAAGAGGAGAGGCAAATGACGATCGCCTCTGGTGAAATGTAGCCGGAATGAGGAATATTCGAAAGTACAAGGCAGTTTAGATTAGTAGAAGTCAGAAGTAGTTTGGGTAATGCCGGAAACAGAACAAAATCCAGCGAAAGTGTGTGCAAACGAGGGGCAGATCCATTCAAGAACGAATCGGGGAGGACCGGCGCCTGTGCGGTCGACTCATTCTTTGCATTTGCATGAAGTTGTAGCAATGTCAGTTCCGGGAACGGCTTGCGCATGACTCCTGCGAATAGTTCCAATTGCAAAGTTGGAACGTCGAACAAATGGACCGCCCACACACGATCATTGTGCTCGAGCGCAGCGGTGATGTTATCCGCATACTTGTCAGACTTTGACTGCTTGCTCAAAATGGCGATGTGCAAGGCTGGCCAGAAATCCAGCATCTCCCTCACGGGTGTTGTCCCTTTGCAGAGAAGTCGTAGATAGAGACGACGTGGAGATGCAAAGACGAGGTAGCGCCAGCGTTGGCACACATGCACGAGCACGTGCCATTCCTCCAAATAATCGGATCCATCCACATAGAAGGCGAACATATCCAGGAGCGCAGTAACTGGGAGTGCTCCTATGGTCACCTCTCGATGAAGTGGGCCTGTAACAGCGTCCCAACTCAGTAATGGTTACCAGAGGTACGTGCTTCTCAACACCCATACTCACTCCGTTCGACCCCCAATTCGGGGGCAGCGCACTCTTTTGCATTTGAGCCCTCAAAGGTTGGTATCGAAGAGGTGGTTGGAGACGCGTAGTCGCTGACGCAAATGTCTTGTTGTTGGGACGGTCGGCTGATGGGGTTTAGAGCATGCCGAAAGACAGGTTGGCAAGTTCGGAGTCAGCTAATTTTCTCAACAACACATGGTGAACGACTTAGACACACCTGTCAGTGCTCATAATGATAGTGGTGAATCAGCCAGAAGACTTGGTATGCATGGCAGTCGCTGACGTATTCACCTGATTGTTGAGACCGTTGAGGTCACGACCCTAGGAAAACTCACTAAATTGGGTGAATCTATCCGAGTACTAGTAGTATTTCATATATCATGGTCCGAGTCCCTGAGAAAACCTTACGACAAGCTATTCCGACAATGACAAGGCACACCGTCAGACCTTCACGGAGCCTAAGGCCTCATCAGCCAGCACCTCATCGAGCACGAGAAAATCGCGAGAGGGGAAGACAAGCCAGCAGATTCGGCACGATGAATTGTGGGACTCGGGGTGACTTGGGCATAGCGAGCAGTCACTTACAGCGCTTACACATCGATGAAGACAACGACGGTAGCAGAGACAAAGAACCACCGCAGGCCTCTCCGATACTGGTACTGTAGCTAGCTACAGGACAGTATCCGATCTTGGTCGGCAACTGGCTTCAAGTTGGACGTCGCCTTGGCCAGGACTCCGATGATGTTGCACCTGTTTGGTTCCGCAAAGTCCCGGCGCATGGCGCATGGCCGCCCATACAATCACGCGACTCACGTCGGTGATGAGAGCCAACACACACTAGGCCCACTAGAATCACTAGCGATAAGTACCATCCCGTCGTTCCAGTCCCCTATTAGTACGCAATCTTTTCCAGAATTCGCGTGATCATTGACTTCATAGCTCCCAGGATATTGCACAGCAATCTTCAGCGATTATCACTTCACTCATTTTCAAGACATCTCTGACCATGCCTCCAACCGACGGAAACACGACAGAAGTACGACGTGTGGATGCAGAGAACGAACCATGTAAGCTCACGGCAAGTGGGGAGCTTGGCCAAGAGTAGGAGTTGCGATGCCACGGGGACTTGCTTTCCTGCATCCCCCCCTTTTCATCCCTCGATGAAACCTGTGGCCCAGTGTCGGTAAACAGGAAGGAGGAAGGAAGACAAGGATAGTGCGTGGCCATGGCCATCGCTTCCATCCTTACCATGACTCACCTTCGTTTTTTTTCCGCCTTGCAGCACTTACATTCATTGTCCTCGTCGTCTGCTGGAGCCCACGCTTAGCGACACCGGGCTCACAAACGAGGATATCAGAGTGGCGCCCGACAATTGGTGAAGTCGATGTCAATCTCCTCTTCAAGTATACGCACAAGAAGCCCAAGTTTGAGGGTCGACATTTGGCTTGGTATTGTTCGACGAGCATCATACTGCCCACCGATTACTCACGGTCTGCGTTCCCTATTCCCGTAACTCTCAGTTTAAGTATGGCCTAACGCGACACAGGGACCTCTACCCTGTTTTTCTGTTGGGGACACACTTCCTGCACCTCGCGACCGCAACAGTGGAGACCCACCAAAATCTATTCTTCTCCCTGTTAAATCTCCACGAATCTGACACATGGGCTCTCGCTAGTGCGTTCTCGGAAACGCGCCGTCCCAAAGTGACTGACCAAGTCCTACACAGCCATGTCCAGAAGGTTGCCTACTACCATCCAGCGTCCTCAAGTATCAAATAACCACGGGTATTCAGGTGGAGACCGAGGTCGCCGAGGTACATTCTTTGTGCGGCGTCTCAGACTGCTACGACTGCCGACCACTGCACTTTAGGTCATGTGACAATCGACACGCTCTCGATGATTTCTTCCAATCTCTGACTCCTGGTGACGGGATAATGAGGACGAAAATAGTACATGGCGGCATAATGGAAAAGCTCAACCACTCACTCCACGTATGCTGCCGATAATTTATCGTTCAAGTTATCGGTCGAATCGGCATGCGACACTTACATAAACCACCCAGTTAATCTTGGCATAACCAGACCTAGGCCTCTGCCCGTACTGTACAGTTACGAAGGTTTTGTAACGCCCGCCTAGCTCAATCGGATAGAGCGTCAGACTCTTACAGTGGGCGGTACGGTGATCTGAAGGCTGCGAGTTCGACCCTCGCGGTGGGCTAGAATTTTTTGTTTGCTTGGGTGGCCTAACAGTACGCTACGTCAAAATAAGGAGTGTTGAATAGGCAAAGTATAGCTTCTTATTCGGGTGAGTATGTTTGGCAAGATAACGTGATCAAGCGAAAAAATCTTGCGGCCCCAGCCGAACCCGGCACTTCACGTTGCCGCCTCTGCTCTTGCCCGCCCTCTGTTGTCTCTCTTTCTCTCAACCCTCTGTTTTATGTCTTGCTATACACGAGGCCTAGTCTTTACCTTCTTTAATACATACTTATCCGTTCATTCCGGTTTACTAATGAGGATCAATACGGGCGCTACCACGGTGGATTCTCGCCCTGTCTAGCAACGGATCCACATGATCACCAGAATTACACCATCCTTGCTCGCACCCCCAGGAAATAACCCACCACGCCCTTTCTCACGGAGATACCCACCACGCGTCCCAGATTACCAAACGAGTTATCCACTCATGGTTCACGACCCTTACGCAGCGCCATACGGGCAATCTCTCCCAGTAATCTCCCTCACAAAATTGCTACGAAACACATGCTACCCTCTTATCATCTCCATTCGCCTCACATGCTCTCTCCACACTGCTACCACTGCCTCCCTTTCGGCCCCAACTGCAGCAGCAGCAGCATGTTGCCTTCGAGCCTGGCCCGCCCTACTGCTGCCGACCTCAACATCCCTCCCACCTTCGTTGAGCAATCAAACTCCCGCAACTTCATTCCAACCGTATGAAGATCCGGATCGCGACCTTGGAGATGTGGCTGATTTAACCCTCCTCCCCTCCTGTGAGTCCCCATCCGAATATCCGTCATGGTCAAATCTCGCAACGCGTCCGACGGAGGTAGAAGACGGAAGCACGTAGACCGTGTCGACTACTATATTCAACTCGTCCGCTTATGGAACTGGTGACTGGCTGACCCCACCCGCTCCCACTCGCTTACTCAGACTCTTCCACAGCAACTTTGTGCTCGACTCGGCAGTCCCAACGAAGTTGCTCGACCTCTGTGTTCATAACGACGTTCGCAAATCTACCCTCGTGCGCAATTCTGCTGCGACTAGTGGCCCAAACAACTTCAAGGACAATGGCTTCACCCATCAGGTGCACTGGGGTCTGCCCGTCGAATGGAACTATCCATCCTCATGACCGTGTACAGCGAGGCCAACAACCCCTTTGCAAGTATCATGCACGGTATCATGAAGATCATTACCGATTTGGGTAGATACTGGGGTAGGGACGATTGGAAGAAAGTGGTCGTCTGCATTGTCAGCGACAGTCGTCAGAAGATCAACTCGCGAGCTCTCAGCGTTGTCACAGACATAAGTGTTTATCAACAAGGCATCGCGACTGAAGCCTGTGGTGGTGCATATATATGAGTATACTACTCAAGTACGTCTCTCGGTGCTTGGCTTTCCAGCTGTCTTAGGTCTTCTGCAGTCTCCGTTACCCCGTCGAACAATTCCCACGGCCAAAACTTCAATACGTTTGGGTCCAATCTTCAACCCAACAAGTACATCCTCTTTAGGGTGCCATGCCCAGTTCCAGTTCGATTTATCATCCGTTGAAGGCGTTAGACATCAGCTCGAGTGTTGGCAGGGCTTGCGAAGAATTAGTCGCTCTCAAGGGCAATACGGGCAGAAGCTTTTGACTCCCCTTGGTCCATCTCCCACAGAAGGACCATGACTGTGACTGAGACTTGTGAACGCCCGTCGCTGTGAGAAATCGCAGCACTGTTGTAACAGTATGGGGCTCAGGAGCCCTAATAGGGCTAACTCGCATTATATGAAAAATCGCACCACCGCCAACGCCACCGGCAATTAATGAGAGGACAGTTTATTAGATATCAGTTCATCAGCTCACGAGTATAAACAAAGGCCTCAGGTGCCAGGCCTGGGCTTCTCTGACAATCCCACGTCGTTTCCCTTTCCAATCACGCTCCGGTACTAGTACTCTAGCAGCCATCTATGTAAAGTCGTATTCCTCCATTACTACTGTAATAAAACAAAATTTTGACTGCAATGAGGTACCTTTGCGTTCCTAAGGTCACTTGGTCAATGATGAATCAAAGTCAATACATGGTGCGCGTCATCAAATCAACCTAAAATTGAAATCGATTTCCCGATCTGAAATTGTTGTTTTTTGCAGACGTAGCACGGCGTTCGCAAGTTCAGGAGGAAGGCGGAGTCGAGAGATAAGACCGAAGATACTGGAAAGATTGGAAGGTGGGAGCAGCGCCACTACCAGGGCCAGCGCGACGATAAGCAGGAAGTGGGTAAGAAACGAGATAGAAGAGGAAGAAGTATCGAGGCTTCGAAGCTGGGGTGCGCGACAACTCTCATCGCCGAGTCGCTCTGAGCTAAATTAGAAAGGGTAAGCACTCGGAGAAGTCCGTACCGAGTCAATGCGAGGCGTCCTCGCTGGATGGACTGCAGCCTGTAGCAGCAGTCAGACGAACTGTACAGGCTTTTTGTACATGAATACGCACATTCTAGGGATAAAAGGCTGGGCGACACTAACCGTTGCCTCTCAACACCCACGACGACCCCCTCCGGCCCTCAACTCCTGAGCGACACATTCCTTTGCATTCGGGCCTTCGGAAGATGGGAGACGCATGTCTGCTCAGGTGGACGTCTAATTGTGGCAGCGGTCAACTGATGAGATTCAGAGCATGCTGACAGCACATTGGTAAGTTCCGAGTTAGTTGCGTTTCGCAACAACGCCTAGTGAGTGGCTTTAGAAGTACTCATTAGTGATCATGATGGCGGCGGCAAATCAGCCGAGTTTTGATGTACATACTGAAGCAGTCGCCGATGTGTTACCCGCACGATGAGGCCATCGAGTCACATGAATCAAAGTATTTCATAACACGTAACACAGCTCCCGCGAAAACCTGAAACCAAAGTTATCCATCCCGGACAATGATAAGTCACAAATCCTCGGCCTCATCAGCCATTACGAGAGAATCGCGAGAGAGGGAGACAAGTCAGCACATGAACAGCGGGGGTGACTTGGTATACTAGCGGCCAGACACTTACAGCGCTTACACGTCGATGAAGACAACGACGGCGATAAAGAACCACCGCATGCCCTCTCGGATAGCCACAGGACAGTAGAGAGTAGAGTAGAGTATCTTCATTAGCAGCGGGCCAAGGTCAAGATTTAAGATTTGAGGTTGTTTGTACCGCAAAGTCCCCGCCCCGCTGACGGCCGCCGTTACAACGCGGCGTCGGTGATGCCGTCGTTCCCTACGGTATTGACAAGTAATCTATTCTAGACCCCAGAACATTCCATGTCAAGGTCCGGTACCACCGCTGTCTTCAGCGGTTATGATTTATCTCATTTTCAAGACATCTCTGACTCGGACCATGCCTCTCACCGACGGAAACACGACAGAAATACCACATGTCTATGCAAAGCGCCGAACTATGCGAGCTCAAGGCAAATAAAGAGCTCGGACTAGAGCAGGAGTATGCGACACGATGTGGGCTCCCTTCCCCCGCTTGATGAAACCCGTGGTCCAGTGTTGTACGGAGGTGAACAGGAAGCCTGAGGACGAAGGAGGACAAGCGCAGTGCGATCCCTACCATGTTTCACTTTGGTTTCCTTTTTTCCTTTTTTCTTTTTTGCGACTTGCAGAACTTACGTTCATTTCCTTGCTGTCTGCAGGAGCCTACACATAGCGGCGCAGAACACACAAACGGGGATATCAGAGCGCTCCCGACAATGGGCGACGTCAATCTCTTCAAAACCCGTGGGAGGACTCCGAGTTTGAAGGTCGACAGTAGCTTGGTATTAATCGATCGACAAAGGTGTCACAGTCTCCCCATTCCCGGAACCCTTAGTAATAGGTGGTACGGGTCATAGGAGCCTCTCCTACTGCTGACTCCTCACCAACCTCACTCATGAGCTCCCGCTGGTGCGTTTCTCTGAAACGCACTGGTCCCAATGTGGCTGACCAAGTCCAACATAGCCATACCCAGAAGTTTGCCTGCCGCCATCCAGCTTCCTCAGACATCAACAATTCCTCAAATGACCAGGGGTATTCAGGTGAATATCGAGGTCGTGTGCGGCGTCTGCTACGACTGCTGACCGTTGTGCTTTTAGGCCATTTGACAATTGACAAGCTTTCCGACGATGTCCTCCTACGCATATTTGACTCCTATCGACGGGAGTATGAGGACGAAATAGGACATGGCGGTGGCATGTGTTAGTACACATATGCGAAAGATGGCGACGTATCATCTTTGTATGCCCCGGTCATCTTAATCTGCAACTTGTTTGCAGATCCAAAACAGACATGAAGGCAACACTGGATATCTGGCCAGCGTTGCCTATCAGCATCCAAGCAAGTTTCTACAAGAACCGCGCGGATGAGGGTGACATCATTGGCGCACTGGGAAACCGTGATCGTATAGCCGGTATCAATTTTGGGGGTCTAACGCATTCCAAATTCGAAAGATGTGTCGCATTGATGCAGCAATCATTTCCGATCCTGTCATCTCTTCGTCTTTCCACCATAGACGAGGAAACTGCATATGTCAGTTCTGACGCATTCTTGGGTGGATCTGCCCCTCAACTCAAGAGGGTTTTTTTGAGTGGTATCCAATTTCCCGCTCTGCCAAAGCTCCTCTCATCTGCCAGAGGCCTTGTCGATCTCCGTCTCGGGGATATCTCGATTATTGGCAGTGGGTCCATTTCACTCGAGGCGATGGTCACATGCCTGTCCGTGTTGACTAAGCTTCAAGCCCTCACCATTAGCTTCGCATGGGTGATATCGTTCCCGTTCTCTGATCTAACAACCCAATATCCGATTCCGTTGACATCCACTGTACTCCCAGCTCTCACCGACTTCTCGTCAGAAGGTCCCTACGACTACTTGGAGAACTTCGTGGCCCGAATTGATGCCCCTCTACTCGATTACGGCGAATTGGCGTTCTACGATGATGAAACCATCATTGACACCCCACGAGTTCCTCAGTTCATCCATCGCACCGAAATGTTCAAGTCACTTGGTGGAGTCGACGTGTTCTTCAGCAAAGAAAGCGCCCCTCGCAAAGGACGCATTCTCCTCTATCTTCACTCATCAATCGGTCCTGCAAGGTTTAAATTGATGTTCCGGTGCAGCGGGTTATCTTGTCAGGTTGCGCTGATGGTGGATACTTGGATTCAATGCCGGGCCCTCCTCTCCCATGTGGAATGGCTACAACTCGGCGGGGATTCTCTGGAGGAGTTGAAGTTGTGGCCTGTCCCGTGGCTGGGATTTTTTGAACCATTTACCGCTGTTCAGACACTGCATCTTTCTGGGGAAGTATTAATACCTCATGTTGCAGGCACGCTGGGAGCACTCACGGAGGAAGAAGCCATAAAAGTGTTGCCCACGCTCCACACCCTTGTGTTGCAACGGTCAGAGGTTGTATCTGAGGCCGATGACCTATTAAAACCATTCATCTTTGCACGCAAACATTCCGAACATCCTGTAGTCGTGCAGCGTGAGGACTTTTGATGATCTACCCATCTTCGCCATCGATAACTGCTCGTTGTCCTGCTTTTTCATTTCTCTACTTTATTGTCCTTCACATATTTGTTTTGGTTCGCGTCTGCTATTAACTAATCCTTATCGAGTCAATTTATGAAGAAAGAAATAATGGCTCCGTTTTGAAATACTGGACTTGTGGCTGACTCCGCGCGGGAACAAACTGCTTGTGGGCCACTTCGTATCCGTATCCAACCGTGACGCTCCCAATCGATCAGTGGCGTGCACGTCATCACTATCCTTCCTCTGGCTAGATCGATGCGCATACACTATAGTAGAAAATGACTATTAATATCGCTGGAAATAGGAAATAAATGAATGATATTTCTTATTGGGTGTCCACGCGATGTAAACTCATCAAGCTGGACAAGCTTACTATAGTAAAATTTTCTCATATGCATGTTATATGTTGTGCTGTAGAAAGCACGTGCAAGTCAAAAAAAGCTGCCTCGTCGCGTCACAGTGACCTAACGATAGTACTATGGTCTGGACCAACTAACACTAACCCTCGGACCTCGGCCTCGGAACTAGGTCAGCCGGTATGGGCCTCTGTTTCTCTCAGGGGCACGCTCCTGTCACGCACGGCCATCACTGCACTGGCAGTTCTGCTCTTTGTTTTGAATCCTCGTCAACCTGACCCATGTCCTGCCGGTGCGTTCTCGAAAGCTTGATAGCCCCATGTCCCTGAGTGACTGATCGAGTCTCATACAGCCCTGCCCGAAAATCTGTGCGCCTCCGCACTGACGAAGCCTCCTCAAGAAATTCAAGTAAAGATCAAGGTCAGCTTGAAGGTACGTCTCTTATGTGGCGTCTGCCACAGCTGTTGACAGTTACAGTTTAGGCAGCTTAACAATTGACAAGCTTTCCGACGATGTCCTCCTATGTATATTTGACTCATATCGGCGGATATCTGAGAAGATAAACGGTTCGTGGCCGTGGCATGCGTTGGTACACACGTGTAGGAGATGGCGAAATCTTGTCTTCGAGCGCCCCGGCCATCTCAATTTGCGACTTGTATGCAATTCCAAGACTGACGTGAAGGCGGCACTGGATATCTGGCCGGCCTTGCCTATCGCCATCCATGCGACTTTCAAACATGGCGTGGATGAGGATGACACCATCGGCGTACTGGAAGACCGTGACCGTACCGTCGGGATCACTCTCCGGGATCTAAACCAGTCCAAACTCGAAAAATGTCTCGGATTGATGCAGAAACCATTTCCGGTTCTGACATCACTTGACCTTCACACAGAAAACGACAAGGTCGCACATATCAATACCGAGGCGTTCTTGGGTGGATCCGCTCCTCGACTCAAGAGGGTCTCTTTGATTGGTATCCGATTTTCAGCTCTGCCAACGCTCCTCTCTTCTGCCAGTGAGCTTGTTGACCTCCATATTGGGTATTCCCGCCAAGAACACATTTCACCCGAGGCGATGTCCACATGCCTGTCCTCGTTGACTCGGCTTCAATCCCTCTCCATTGGCTTCGAATGGAGCCCAGAGTTCACCTATCCAAGGAGCCAACATCCACCTCCATCCACACTAGCACCTACTGTCCTCCCAGCCCTCACCAAACTCTCGTTGGGAGGTCCTCATGAGTACTTGGAGGACCTCTTGACCCGACTCGATACGCCTCTACTCGAAAAGGGCAACTTATCGTGGTACGATGTACCAGACTTTGACAACCCACACGTTTCCCAGTTCATCCATCGCACAGGGATGTTCAATTCGCCTAGTGTAGTCGACGTGTACATCCGCAAAGCCCCCTACCTCCAGCTTCTCTCGGACTCGTCAATCAGCCCTGAGAAGGAGTTTATCATGTCATTCTCGAGCTCTGACTCTCGTTTATATACGGAGGTCTCGCTGATGGAAGAGTTTTTCGCTGGGTGTCCGCCCCTCCTCTCCCATATAGAACAGCTCAAACTCAGCGGCAGTCTGGAAGGTTGGTATATGCGGCCACACACCGCGCCATGGCTGGAATTTCTTCAGCCATTCACCGCTGTGCAGACTCTGCATCTTTCTGGGAAAGCAATGATACTTGGCGTCTCTCGCACACTGGGAGAACTCGAGAAAGAAAGAGCTACCGAGGTGTTGCCCGCCCTCCACACCCTTTGGTTGGAGTGGCCACCGCGAGAGGTGTCTAAGGCCGCGCGCTTAGTAGAACCATTCATCGTCGCGCGCAAACACTCTGAAAATCCTGTAGTCGTGGAGCGGGAAAGCGACTCGGATCCAAGTGACGCCGATTCAAGCGACGCCGATTCAAGCGACGCCGATTCAAGTGACGCCGGTCCAAGTGACGCACTCAAAATTGCCTTGCTTTCTTATCTTCTCCGCCGCTGATTGTCCTCCAAACAACTCAACTCTTACACACATTGGGGCTCGGCATTATCCCAATACTATCTCGTTCTAATCTCGTCGCACCTGTTATCGAATTTCCCATGTAATAAGTATCTTGTCGAAATACAGTACGTTGGCCCGATAGAGACCACGCAATTCATGTAGCTCGCTCACTACCACGTGGCCACGTCCAGTCCAACTCGGTTTTCTCGTGATCTGCGCCCATCCCCCACCTAGGCCTCTTGTGCGATGTTCACACTATCGCAAACCATCTAATCCATTGGCGTACTGAAACTGGCTGAATTTTCGTACTGTAATCGAACATGTAGAGATCAATGGGTCAAAACCCGATGGCGCTCTCGAGAAACACAGGACACCCACCTCGGACATGTCCAATGCCACCTGACAGCTCTCTCGTACTACAACAGGTATATCCTTCTGTGTCATATATTCTTTGAGATAGGAGATAGGGAAATACCTCTGGAGTAGCGATACCTCCGATCGCTTCGGCCGCGGCGCACGATGTCCGATTCTTGGGTATTTTGGAGGACCTGGGATGGCGCGGGAACGGCATGGGGAGACAGGAGCTGACCAAAGACGAAAGCAATATATCACAGGCGACCGTTAGTATCTTTCATGGAAGAGAATATATGAGGATGGGCCTACTTAAATAGCGCGCTGTCGTCAGAAAAACCTGCAGCAAGGGCATTAACCGCCGCGGAGGAGCCAATGTTCAGAGCAAATATCGTACGATAACGCTTAGACAGCGGCCGAGCAGCTCCAAGCGCAGCTTTTCTACGCTGAATTCCATGGCGGCCCCAACCCTGCCGACAAAGGGGCAAAAGTCGGGGGGCGCAGGGTCAGGTTCTGAAGAGAAGCGCGGAGAAGGCCGAGCCTGAGTTCAGTGCGGTAAGAGCCACGACTCGGACTCATCAAAATATTGAACAGGTCGCACAGTTCTATCCGGTGGAGACCTCAGAATTTCCATCGCACTTGTCCTCCTGGAGAGCTACGGCTCACTTCCACCGGACATTCGCCAGAATCTCGTACAGAACTTAGTCATGCTCGGGAGCAAGGATGTAATCACATCTGTTGAGTAAGGAAGTTTGTATTCTCATCCTTGGAGACGCTGAATGTCACTGCTTTAGTCTTCTCAAAACAATATTTCCGCTTCTCCCTAGGACGACGTCTTCCTCACTGCGCGCGACTATCCGAAGGACTATCCTCACTGATATCAAGACCGCTAATCAGCGCACCAAAAACCACAAGCTCAATCGTGCCATACAGGCCATGCTCTTTGGCATGATCGAGCGTGGAGTGGGTGGGACGGTCATGGGGGACAAGGGCAAGCTGATGTGGCGAAGACGAAACGTCTACGCGGTGTGAGTTCGAGGGGTGGTCGGAGATCCGAGATGGGTCCGCGATCCCGAAGGGAAAGCGAAGGCGTTAAGAGGGGAGAGATTGTAAGGAGCGGAAGGAGTGGTCTGAGGCGGCGGGCACACGAGCGAAGCGGGGGACGAGCCTGAGCTGTTATTCTCTGTTTCTCTTGGCCAAGGCCAGTGAGGGGTTATATACAGGTATGCTACGCACAAGGGCTGAGCTAAAGAGGAAATATGAAGGAACTAACGAGTATAAGCAGCCTGTGCTTTACACAAAGAACCACGAGGCCGTCAAACCCGAAGGCTGCGGCAGGCGAGCAGGCGGTGCATCGGTTAGCGGATTTGGAGGATCTGCGCAGACTGGTTGCTGCAGCAGAAAGCGAGGGTTGGCTTGAAGGGGGAGGTGGCGATCCTCTTGATAAGGTAGAAGGCGGAGGCGAGGCGGACAAAGGGAAGACAAGGGGAGGCTATGCGTGCGTGCAGAACAAGGAGGAGCGCGGTCGAGCGCAGTCGAGCGTCACGTGCAGTGGTCGATTCCGAGGCTAGCGCCTGCGCTGGCCTTACACTGAGGAGCAACCCGAGCACAAATGCAGAGGATCCGTCGAATAGCGGTGACGAAGCCATGTGGGCTGTAGTGTTGACCAAAGAGCTCTGGAAGAAGGGTGTTTGGTATGTTCCCTCAACACCCCACCCGGTAGTAGTGATTGACAAAAAGTTCAGGAATGACGCCAAGTCTGTCGCCATTGTCGCGTTAGGCTGCTTTCATCCTGTCACGAAGGTCCAGAGTGCGTCCTTGCACTTCCTCCTCGGCAGCGACGTGGAATCCGAGGATAGTGACGAGAGCGACGATGACGTAGGTCCTTGCTTGACAAAAACGACTCTATCCTAAGCAGATGCGCAAGACGCTCAAGACGGCGAGCAAAGTTCGGCCATTCCTACTCGTCTTATGACATATCTAACGCCTGTTTTCAGAGGCAGAAACGTAAAGACATATGAATCACCACAAACTTCTCGGATTTGGCGAAAAGCTATATGACCTCTTGCAAAGATACGATGCTCGCTTTTCGCTCGACCACAAGATCCTGATCATGCAACTCTTGGCGCGCGTTACCGCGTTACACCGACTTAGCATTCTTAGCATTCTTGGTTTCTACGCATACATGCTAAAATTCCTTACCCACCATCAAGTACGTGCCCCAGCAATCCTCGCTGTACTCGCCCAATCCGCCCATGCCCTGACACCACCGGACGCGCTGACACCAGCGATTCACAAATTAGCTCACGAATTCGTCCATCCAGGCGTTGGGCCAGAAATAGTGGCAGCCGGTCTGAACGCGATTAGAGAGATATGTCGCTGTCAGCCGTGGGCTATGGAGGACGACCTATTAGGTGACCTGCTTGCCTATTGGAAGAGCAGGGACAAAGGTGTCATGGTTGCAGCGCGAGGGCTGCTACAATTGTACCGTGAGGTCAACCCCGGCATGCTCAAGCGACGCGAGAGGGGAAAGTTGGCTACTATGGACATGACTAAGGGTAATGGACCTACGCCATTCGGTTACGTCGACCAGCCTGCAGAGGATATTGATGGCCTTGTGGTATGTCTTTCCCTATCCGTTTCGCGAGTCGGTATGAACTGTACCCCACCGTAGCTCCTCGAGGATCACCTGAAGACAGCTCATGGCGATGATGGGGAAGACGATGACGAAGAGGCCTGGGAAGGTTGGGAAATGGAGTCGGCTTCGTCTGATGATTCATCGGACTCTGGCAGCTGGATCGACGTCGAGAGCGATGGAGAAGACCATCTCAGCCTCAGTGACAGCGGTGGCGAAGATGAGAAGGAAAAGCCTTTAGAGAACGATGGTCCTGTCAACGATGCGAACCGGACTTCAGCTTCAGCCCTCACGACGACAAAGGTGCGTTATGCCTATCTCTTGACGGACAGACGACCTGATGCGCACTTTTGTTCCTTAGATTCTCACGCCCGCTGATTTCGCACTAATCAACGACTTGAGAATACAAGCCGCCACGAAAGCCGTCGAAAACGGGGGCGGCTCTGCCGCAAAACGCAAACTCGCATCCCTCGAAACCAACAAGAAAGCGGCCGCCTCATCTGGCCCAGACAACGCAGTGGCGGCGTTCATCTCCGAGAACCCCATTCTCGGCCCGCGCAAGAAGGTCAAGGCGGACTACGAGGAGCGCATGGCATCGATAGCACGCGGTCGCGAGGGCCGAGAAAAGTTCGGCTCGCAGAAGGGCAAACGGAAGGAGACGCCGAGTAGCTTGATGAACCGCGAAAAGGCACGGAACAGGTGATCATGATGATCATGGGCAGCAAGGGGGTCAGGGGAAAGAAGAAGCAGTCCTTGCGGGAGAAGCAAAAGCGTCTGCGGGCGCACATCGACAGGATGAAAAGGGCTCATCATTGAAACCGTGGAGTTGACGGGACACCTAACAGTAATATTGCAACTTGTGATGTATTATCTGTGTACCTCACCGCACATGGCGAAGTTCGCGGTTCTCCCCATGCTATCCTGCTGAGGTGAGCCGGTGCGCACACACCCACAAGTATCAACGCTGCATGGATCTTCTGCGTCAATCCTTGAATCAGCGCACCGTTGAAGCAGCCACGCAAAAGGAAGAAATCGTGAGCGGCCCATACCGTTTCGCGATTATTGTAGTAGCATGTGGAAAAAGTGATTTCTGGGTTGTATGAGGTTCTCTGGAGTTATGAGAAACACGATAATGCTGGGGATCATTGATGGCTCAACTAAACCCTGTACGGGCTCTTAACAGAATGTGAACGAAATGTGAGACCATACTATCCTCGCCTCAGGCATGGCTTATGATGCGGTGTGGGCGAAACGTCCATTCACAAAGGCATTAACCACCAACCTGAGACAGACTCATACTGTGTCATACACACCGGGTCCATCTCATTACATCGTCTTTCACTGGGTCGCATATATTTGTTGCTTATTGGTTTATTGTTTTGTCTCCGCTCCGCTTATAACGGCCTTCCTCGACCAAAAGCTAATGAGGTGCTTTTAAGTTTGGAGAGGAGTGCCCAACCGCAGTTGCGCGTTCTTCTGTCGCCGTCCTTTCAGGACTCCCGGGCCTCTGTCTTCACTGTAAGCATATCCTTTGTATGTAGCGAAAAATTTGCCGCGTCCACAGCCGACTGATGACATAGTGACCCAGGTCCTGCCCACTGCTGCAGCTGGTGAGGTATGGACATGAAAGGAGTGAGTCAGAGCCAAGATGATATTGTATTTAAAAGGAAAAGATGGGATTTTTCGGGGCGAGTTGCCGGCGGCGCGGCGAGAAATGGGAAAGAGAGGAGAGATCTGTCAGTTGTGCTTATTGCGGTGTACTGTACTTGTCTGTGTTCAGAGGACGACCACACTCTTGATTTTATCATTACTTTTCTCGTCTTTACTCTACGCCCTCTAATCATCATCTCTTCTCATCCCTCCCGGTTCACAGATGCCCACTGTCGCCGTTTCACCAGCTTCATCCCCAACACCCTCCAGTTAGCACTTAGCACCTTTGTCCCTCGTTCTTGTATCCGTTCTTGCATTCTTTGCTATGCTCATCGTTCCACATAGCCTCGCATAACAGACCTGCGAATACCCTCGATGGCATGTCCGTCGCAGAGATAAAAGGACAAGCAAGACAGCAAGTGCAACGCGCAAGTCGAGCCGTATCTGCGCTCCCTCTCATTAGATCCGCTAAGGGCCAGATCTCCCTCGCTCAATCACGCGAAGGCGCCGGAGACCTCAAGGGTGCTCTCAGCGCGTTAACAAAGGCCGCAAGTCTCACCCGGGCTTTCACGGATAGGGCAGAGTTCAAGGCGGAAAGTGGTCAGGGAAAACGGGGTCCACTCTGGAAGGAATTCGTAGACTTCCAGCAGGTAAGTGGCACCCTGTATTCACGCCCTCCATCATCATCTTCATGCTCTTTAGCGAGAAGGCAGCGACCTTACGCAGCGGGTACTCGTCATAGAAGATAAATTAATTCAAGTTGAAAGATCCGCTGTCTCACAGTGAGCCTACTTTGCGTCTCCAACCACATATATCTTCTTTACATTCGCTTGCCAGGGTCAACGGTCAACGGTCACCACCATCAGAAAATGGGGTCCAAAAACTGTCAGGAGGAAACATTGCAGACCGAATGCGATCATTGCAGGACGTGGGCTTGGCGGTGAGCACGAACAAACGCGTCTCTAGGAAGTTCCCCTCCACCCCGGCGGTACCGCTTTCGCCAACCGTGACATCGACCTCCTCGGATGGCACGCGCTCAATTAGGAACTCCCTACAACCACTTCCTCTGTTATCGCCACCCATCAGCCACAGCGCGTCTGCGTCATCCAAGATATCGAATCCGACCCCCCCGACCCATTCTTTTGTGTTCCCTTCCGCTCTTGGCCCTCCATCACCAACGTCCTCGGCCTCTTCATCGCCCCGCACGTCTTTCCTCACCCCCTTAGAGTTTGCTCAAAGGTTGCCTTCCATCGATGAACTCGAGGAGATCGATATCGACGAGCCGTCCCCAATACCAACGCACACCCAGACAGCTTGAATGGTGTAAGGTGACCCTTGTCGTTGCCCGCAAAACCTCGCATTTTGTCAAAGTCTCTGCAAGTCCGCCCCTCAAGTTTCCCTTTGCGTCCGTCTCCCCTGCCTCCCAACGCCACCTCGCGTGCCAGCTCCACTCCTGATCGCCTTCACTGCCCATTCCCCTCGCTTCCTTTGTCTTCATTGTCTCTTTCCAATTCTTTTCTCATCGCCATCGCACCTGCCATCCCTTCGACTCCGACACACCACCGCACAACAGCCCCAGATGACGCGGTCTCAACTTCAACACGACCTCCCTTCCGTTGAAAGCGATGGATTTCGTATGGTTCCGTCTTCGGGCTTCGTGCCTACATTCGATCTTCCTGTGTCCCCTCGCGCATCCTTTCCTTTCATCCTCCCTGACCCTTTTCGTTTCCCTTCAACTCGCCTTTCTTCCTAGAATATTTCCTGTGCTCAACGTTGCCCGGTCTCCTCGTACGTTACATTTTGTTTCGAAGTTCTCGGTGCTCCGTTTTCGTACTTTACAGAGCTCTGAATTGTATATAATCTGACCTGATGTCTCTGCTGAAAGGAAATCAACCTGTTTTCCGTTTCTCTCTCTCTTCTGCGTGCCCTTCAAACTACCGTCTTCGACCTATCGACGTTGACTCTGAGCCGCTGTGCCGTTCAGCCTTGGTTGATTCGAAGATCCCTACCAATCAAGATTCCCCTCGCGTTCTCGTTTCCTCTCACTTTTGCGTGCCCCCTTCAAGCTCTCTCCTTCGATTCTTCGACGATTTGACTTCGAGCCGCCGTGCCGATTCAGCTTCGAAGACTAGAAAACCCTCTGCCACTTCACCCTTTTCTCATCTCGATTCCATTCCGACAACGTTTGTTTTGCCCCATCCACATCTCTTCATCGCGTGGCTTTTCCTTCCCAATTAGGATTAGCTTTTCCCTTTCATCATTCCCGAACCTGATCTGCCTTGCGTACTCACACGCGAGACCTTCAATCCTCGCTTCAATGGCCAAGTCTCTGAGCGGCCCGTCAGTAAGTCCTTCCCCGTCCTCCCCGTCGACCTCGGTCCGCGTCTATCAAGCACACCCATCACCCCCGTCATTGACCATTTCGCGAGTCGGCCCGCGTCCCCCGTAAAGGGGCCACTCGGCATTCGCAGTTCCGGCTCGCCTCTTGTTCCTCCTGCCGAGCTCCCAGTTAAGAGCCTGGCGGAACCGCGCGAACTGTACGATTACATGTACAGGAATGAGCTCAAGGTACTTATGCTGGACGTGCGGACTCGCGAGAAGTTCGATTATGAACACATTCGGGGTGATGCCCTTGTATGTATTGAGCCGTTCGTGCTCCTCCGTGAAAAGTGAGTCCCTGGTTCCCATACGCCATTTCCCATTTACCGAGCGTTTATGTATGGTGTACACGCCCATAGCGTATCTGGCGAGTCCATCGAAGGCTCGCTCACCGTCGCACCACGTGACGAGTTGGTGTTGTTTCTTAACCGCGACAAGTTTGACCTGATAGTCATCTACGACGATGCCTCCGAGACGCCTGGACCGCCAGATGCTCCAATTTCCAATCTTATTCGCGCGATATACGTGAACGCATTTCGCAAGATCCTCAAACGCGTGCCTGTGCTACTCATTGGCGGCATACAAGCATGGAAGCGCTCATTTGGTGCCCAAGAGGTCCGAGGGCTCGGAGTTGAGGATGTTCCTGTACCGTTATCTATACCCGTGGCACAGCCTGCTGTAGCGAAGACGGAAAGTCTACGCGGTGAGTTCGAGGGGGTCTGTCGTCCGATGCGTGTCCGCGTTCCCGAAGGGGACGCTGGAGGCGCAAGGGGGGAGAGGAAGTGTGTGTGAGTGTGAGTGTGAGTGTGCGGGTGCGGGTGCGGTTGCCTACCTCGATCGACCTTTTCGTTTCACCCCCTCTGACCCTTTTCGCTTCCCTCCAGCTCGTCTTTCTACCTAGAACATTTCCTGTGTTCAACGTTGCCCGGTCTGCTCGTATGTCACATTTTACTTCGATGTTCTCGGTGGTCCATTTTCGTCCTTTTCAGCTGTCTGACTTGTATATAATCTGGTTCGTTGTCTGTCTGTGAATAATCAATCCTCCCGCGTTCTCGTCTTCTCTCTTTTGCGTGTCTCTAACTCTCGCCTTCGACTACTCGACGTTGATTTGAGCCGCTGTGCCGTTCAGCCTCGAAGATTAGAAGACTCGCCTACTTTCATCGCTTTCTATATATCTCATCTCGACTCAAGACGCTTATCATCTTTCATCAAACATCTCTCATCGCGTGGCTTTTCCTGTCCCAGATAGGATTAGCTAACCCTTTCCCCGCATCATTCTCGACTCTGATCTGCCTTACGATCTTACACGCGAGACCTTCATTAAGCTTCATTCCTCGCTTCGCCATGCAATAAGTATCTTGTCGAAATACAGTACATTGGCCCGATAGTGACCACGGACTCCATGTAGCTCGCTCACTACCACATGGCCACGTCCAGTACAACTCGGCTTTCTCGTGACGTCCCCCACCTAAACCTCTTGTGCAATGTTCGCACTATCGCAAACCATCTAATCCATTGGCGTACTGAAACTGATCTGAATTTTCGTACTGTAATCGAGCCAAGGAGACCAGAGAGTCGCGTGCCGAGTGGGGGCCCCAGTGCGCTGCGCGCGGCGGCTGAGGCTACGCCCGAGTGCCTCCTGATGACGATGATGTTGAAGCGAACCGGCGGGGCGCCAGGCCCTCGCGTGGAGTAAGAGTACGCAATGATATGGATCGCATAACTTTCTTTGTAATTTTCTCGGAGGGTTTTGATATGTTCGGTCCTTTTGAAAATAAGGTGGGTGGGTGGGGTAGCGGCTGTCGTCTCTGACAGTCAAAGTCGTGGAGCTCAGTGGTGGATTTGCTGCAGTGTTGCTGAAGCTGGCCCAGATCTAACCGCTCCCGAAGCACGGGCCACCGCTAGTTTGATAAAACAGCTTCCTGATGTTTTTTCCACATAAAGCTAAAATAGAAAAAATGTATTGTGAATTAATGCCCACTGAATATGTCCAGATTAACTCCGTTTCCACTTCCACAAAACAGGGCATGCAGAGATCAATCGATCAAACCCCGATGGCGCTCTCAAGAAACACAAGACACCCACCTCGTACATGTCCAATGCAACCTGACAGCTCTCTCGTACTACAACAGGTACATCCTCCCGTGTCATATACTCTTTGAGATAGGGAAATACCTCTGGAGTGGGGATACCTCTGATCGCTTCGGCCGCCTCGTGGCGCACCATGTCCGACTCTTGGGTGCTTGGGAGGACCTGGAGTAGCGCGGGAATGGAATGGGGAGACAGGAGCTGACCAAAGACGAAAGCAATCTCGTGTCTATCTCAGACAACCGTTAGTATCCTCCATGGAGGAGAAGAGATGAGGATGGGCCTACTTGGATAGCGCGCTGTCGTCAGAAAAACCCTGCGGCAAGGGCATCAACCGCCGCGGGGGAGTTCCGCTTCAAACATCGGTAGTTGCGCATTGATTAGCTTCAAGCACAGCTCTTCTACGCTGGATGCCATGGCGTCCCAACCCTGCCGGCAAGGAGGCTGGAAGTCGGGGGCGCAGGGTCGACAGAGGTATAGATCCTGCCAGTGCCAGTGACGGATGAGAAGTGCGGACTCGGAGAAGGCCGAGATCGGTGCGGTAAGAGCCCACGCTTATTGGACTTACAGTTGGAGGCCACTGCAAGTCACTCACTGGAGGAAGGAATAACTCTGCAAGGCATGTGAGTCATGTCATTCCCTTGTAACATGCCTTATAAAATATCTTTATATGTCAACTTATCAAGCCTATGACCCCTTTTGCCGATGCGTCGCGTCACCGTGTCGCGTGTGCACCCCCCTTTCTCAGAACTACTAGGTCAGCCGGTACAGTATGGAGAGGACCGTGGTGCTCCCCTGTTTCTCCGTCAGGGGAAACACTCCTCTTGCTGGCACGCCCATCACTGGCAGTTCTTTCCTCACTGATCCTCGTCAGTCTGACCCATGGGCTCTCGCCGGTGCGTTCTCCAAACCTTGTTAGTCCCGTTTCCCCGAGTGACTGATCGAGTCTCACACAGCCCTGCCCGAAAGTCTGTGCGCCTCCGCACTGGCAAAGCCTCCTCAAGAAATTCAGGAAAAGGTAAAGATCGAGGTCAAGGTATGCCTCTTGTTCTTGTGTAGACGCCACAGCTGTTGACAGTTATAGTTAAGGCAGGTCAACCATTGACAAGCTTTCCGACGACGTCCTCCTATGTGTATTTGACTTCTATCGACGGGAATCCGAGGAGGAGGACGAGAGAGACAATACGTGGTCGTGGGATGTGTTGGTACACACATGCAGGAGATGGCGAAACATTGTCTTTGGACACCCCGGCCATTTCAATTTGCGACTTGTATGCAAATCCAAGACAGACATGAAGGCGGCACTGGATATCTGGCCAGCCTTGCCTATCGTCATCCATGCGAATTTAGGAGGAGATGCTGTGGATGAGGATGACACCATCGCTGCACTGGAAGACCGTGATCGCATAGTCGGGATCAGTCTCTGGAGGCTAACCCAGTCCAGAGTCGACAAATGTCTCGGAGTGATGCAGCAACCATTTCCGGTTCTGACATTCCTTGACGTCCACATGGAGCACGGGAGGGTCGCACATGTCAATACCGACGCGTTCTTGGGTGGATCTGTTCCTCGACTTGAGAGGTTCTCTTTGAGTGGTATCCGGATTCCAGCTCTGACAACGCTTCTCTCTTCTGCCAGTGAGCTTGTTGACCTCGATCTGGACGATTTACCAGTTGAACACATTTCGCCCGAGGCGATGTCCACATGTCTGCCCTCGTTGACTCGGCTTCGATCCCTCTCCATTTGCTTCCAAAGGTGCCCATCGTTCACCTATCCAACAAGCCAACGTCCACCTCCGTCCACCTCTGTTCTCCCAGCTCTCACCAAACTCTTCTTAGGAGGTCCTCACGAGTACTTGGAGGACCTCTTGACTCGAATCGATACGCCTCAACTCGAAAATGGCCACTTACAGTTCTCCGGTGTAGCCAACTTTGACACCCCAGGAGTTTGCCAGTTCATCCATCGCACAGGCATGTTCAATTTGCCTACCGAAGTCGACGTGTACATCCGCAAAGCCGTTTTCTTCAAGCTTCTCTCGTTAATCGGTCCCAAAAAGGAGGTTTACATGTCATTCTCGGGCTCTGACTTTGATTTATATACCGAGGTCGAGTTGATGGAAGCGTTTTCCACTGGGTGTCCTCCCCTCCTCTCTCATATCGAACGGCTCAAAATCGGCGGAGATGATGTGGACGGTTGGTATTCGTGGCCACACACCGCGCCATGGCTGGAATTTCTTCAGCCATTCACCTCTGTGCAGACTCTGCATCTTTCTGGGGAAGTAATAATGCCCCATGTCTCTCGCACGTTGGGAGAACTCGCGGGGGAAAGAGCCACAGAAGTGCTGCCCGCCCTCCACACCCTTATGTTGAGTTGGACACGGGAACTGGTGTCTGAGGCCGTGCGCTTAGTAAAACCATTCATCGTCGCGCGCAAACACTCTGAACATCCTGTGGTCGTGGAGCGTACCAGTCCATGGAAAGATGACTCGGATTCAAGTGACGCCGAATAGTCGACGACGAGACTAATGGCCTCTCATTGCCTTACTTTGTCGCTTTCTCTGCTGATTGTCCGGCAACTCCCTTACATTGGGGCGCGTCCCACTCGTTCTAATCTCGTCCCACCTGTTATCGAATTTTCCATGTAATAAGTAACTTGTCGAAATACAGTACATTTGCCCGATAGAGACCACGGACTTATAGCTCGCTCACTACCACATGGTCACACGGTTTTCTCGTGACCTGCGCCCCCCAACTAGACCTCTCGTGTAATGTCCGCACTATCGCAAACCATCTAATCCATTGGCGTACTGAAACTGACCTGAATTTTCGTACTGCGATCGGTACATGCAGAGATCAATCGATCAAAACTCGATGGCGCTCTCGAGAAACACGAGACACCCACCTCGTACATGTCCAATGCCACCTGACAGCTCTCTCGTACTACAACAGGTACATCCTCCCGTGTCATATACTCTTTGAGATAGGGAAGTACCTCTGGAGTGGCGATACCTCCGAGCGCTTCGGCCGCCTCGTGGCGCACCATGTCCGATTCTTGGGTATTTTGGAGGACCTGGAGCAGCGCGGGAACGGCATGGGGAGACAGGAGTTGACCAAAGACGAAAGCAATCTCGTGTCTATCCCAGACGACCATTAGCATCCTCCATAGAGAAGAGACGAGGATGTACCTACTTGAATAGCGCGCTGTCGTCAGAAAAACCTGCGGCAAGGGCATCAACCGCGGCGGGGGAGCCAACGTTCCGCAGCGCAAACATCGCTCGATAACGCTCGAAGAGCGGCAGTTGCTTGTCGAGCAGTTTCAAGCGCAGCTCTTCTACGCTGGATTCCGTGGCGGCCCCAACCCTGCCGGCAAGGAGCCCGGAAGTCGGGGGTGCAGGGTCGACAGAGGTGTAGGTTCTGAAGAGAGAAGGTCAATGAGGGAAACGCGGAGAAGGTCGAGATCGGTGCGGACTGGGGCTCGGAGGGTGTGCTCGCGTGATGTTGTTGCCCCTCTTCAGAGTTGTCCCATTCGATCTTCGCAAGCGCGATCTCGCAGGTCTCTCGCACCGAGCGATTTGCGTCGTTCAGATACTTTTTGAGTATAGGCAAAGATGACGCCGAGGAAATGGCACCCATGGCCTCGGCTGCCTACGCATAGGAACGCGTGCCGCTGGCTGAGTATATGGATGCGACGATGTGGGAAAGACAGCGACGCACCTCATGCCGTACCATCGGGTCTTCCTGCCCATTTGCGAGTACGGATTCAAGGATAGGGAGTGCTGTCGTGTTTTTCATCTGCCCTAGGCAGTACGCCAGCTCGTGCTTGAGGAGAGCAGAGGGATCCTGGAACGCTGTATACATGTCAATCGCTATCCCCGCCTCTGGCGCTGGAGAGCAAGCCTCACCTTTTGAGATAATACGGACGGCATCGTCACTCTTTAGAGCCTTGAGCGTGAATAGGGCCCTAAAGCGATTGTGTAAGGGGATATTGCCCGAGAGGTTGAGAAGTGATGTCTCGAGAGTACCGAGCTCTGCTTGAGAGAGATTGAGCATCGACAAGGTTGATTATTTTTTTTCTGCTCGTTGCTAAATCGAGATATTATTCACTCTTCTTGCGATGGCGAGGTCCAAGAGACAAAAGCTCGGTCAGTTCAGCCCTTCCAACCTCACATAAATGACCATTGACAAACGCCGTAGTATCTCTGACAAAGGTCGCAAAAAAGACCAGGGAACACAAAGGAGCCCAAATATCGGAGGTGAGGGCGAACTATCTTCTGAACACACTCACCACCATCGCTGAGGCACCGATTCTCGACTAGCTTCAGGCAAATGCGGAAAAATGGAGATATTGTTGGCTCATCGAAGTTGGTAACATGCGCAATGCGCATCTAAAAACAGTCCGAAAGTTGTGGAAAGGGTAGGTTAACGTTTTGTCTACATTCTACACTTCTAATTCTGTGTTCTGCACGTAGTTCCGCACGTCTTTTTTTCGGACGGGGGTCCCTGATGGCCAAGGCACTTGGTACAACGCCAGAGGAGGAGCACCGGCCAGGCTTAGCATCGCTAGCCAGGGTGAGTGACAATTTTACTATTAAAGCACACAATTGAAGCCAAATCACGCGGTCATTCAGCAAATAAAAGGACAGGTTGGGCTGTTATTCACAGATACAGAGCCACAGGAGGTGATCGAGTGGTTCAAAGACTTTCATCAACCCGATTTTGCACGGTCTGGTAATCGCGCGTCCCGCACCGTGGTACTCCCAGCAGGCCCGGTCATGCGACATCATTCAGACCCGCCCGAACCGTTCCCACACAATGAGGAACCTCAGCTGCGCAAACTTGGTCTGACGACGGTCATGCGAAAGGGCGTACCAACTTTGGAGAATCCGCACAAGTTGTGTGAACGGGGCAAGGTGCTTACCGCGGAGCAGGCTCAGCTGCTCAAGTTGATCGGTGAGAAGATGGTGGAATTCCGGGTCGGGCTCAGGACGCGATGGGATTCTGCGACAGGGGAAGTTGAGGAAGTGACCGATCCAGGTGTGAGGTTGGACAAGGACGAGAATGCGGACGAGGACGCAGAAGGGGATAAAGACGATGATGACGAGGCGATAAGCGAGTGAAAGGCCACATGTACTGTATCCGTGTTTCCATCCAGGGACATACATCATCGTCCACTCATCACTCATGTGGTTTTCCCGCGCTGCACTCTTAGGGTTCGCAGCCCAGGTACCTTTTATGTCACCTCCCCCCGCAAACGTCCCGTCTCGCAATATGTCTACGATTGGAGAATTCAGCTTTAAAGCGGGGAATGACAGATTCACTCCTAAAGATCTCATCGAGCTTACTCGTCCAGACGTTGGCAAAGCAAACCCGGCCGGGGACCTGGTTCTCGCGTCCGTCTCCGAATACTCCTTCGCAGACAAGAAGTGAGTCCAACCTGAGATTTCCCTATTTCCCATGATGACCGCATTTCGTTGATCCCTCCATAGAAATCACAAATCTATCTTCATCACGCCGCTCGAATCTACCCTCGAGCCCCTTGAGATCCCCACACCCAACGGTGGAGAGGCATTCTGGCTCGACGACCGCACTGTCGGTCATGTTGTTACCGATGACGAAAGCAAGACGGCAGGCATCTATGCCATCTCGGTCGTTTTCACCGACGAGAGCCTCCACGTGACTTCGGATCCACCCGCGCTCCTTGGCAAATTTCCAACTGCGTCTCCATCCAGCTTTCGCTACGCGGCAAGAGCTGGTGTGCTCGTCTTTTCGGACAACGTCCACGAGGACGGTGATCTGACCAAAGTCCCCGAAAACGACGAGAAATGGCAGGACCGCGGTAATACCGCTCTCGTATACGATGACACGTATGAGAGACACTGGGACACGTGGACTGGCCCGAAGCGACCGTCGCTCTTTACGGTCAAGCTCTTCAAGGATGCTGGGAAGCACTGGCACTTTGGGGATAAGTTCTACAACGTGTTGAATGGCACCGGACACGTAAGTCTTGACCGCTCTTTTGCTCTTCTTGCATTTGACACCTCGACCAGCACACGCCCGTTGAGCCATTTGGCGACGCGGGTGATTATGACGTGTCTGAAAACTACATCGTCTACACTACGAAAGATCCAGAGCTACCCGAGGCGTGGCACACCAAGCAAAACGTTCGAGCTTCCACCCTATCTCGAACCAGACTACCAACCGAACCGTATAGGTGTACATCGTAGACTTCACTGGTAGCCAGAAGCCGCGCGAGTTGACCTCAGGAAAACAAGGCGCGACACACGGTCCTGTGTTCAATGCGCAAGGGGACAAAGTGGCCTGGACAGAACTTGACGAAGATGGTTATGAGGCCGATAGGTTGGTCGCTCACACCTTGTCATTCTACCAACTGTCGTGAGTAACCACCCCATGCAGGGCAAAGATCGTCATATACGACCTTAAGAAAGACGTTCGCTATACGCTCACGCAGCCTTGGGACCGATCTGCCGAAGAACTTGCTGTGAGGCCTGATATCTCTGTCGTCTTGCGGGGATAAACGTTGACATATCGCAGTTCTCCGAGGACTCTAACTTTCTTTACCTCACCGCCGGCGATCATGCGCGCAACAAGCTCTTTGTCCTCCCAATTCCTGGTACCCCTGACAAGTCTACAACTCACCCATCTCTTCCACCCGAGTATGTTACCCCCCAGCCGCTTACTCACAGCGGCGCCGTCAGCGCCGTCCAAATCCTGCCCAACGGCAGGCTGATATTCTCCTGCTCCTCACTCCAGGGACCCAACGACGTCTTCCTTATTCGTGATCTCCACGATCTCGAAGCCGACTTGGCCAAGGTCAAGGGCGACTTCAAGTGGAATGGCACACCTGATCAGGTCACCTCCTTCAGCGAGAAGGCCCTTGTCGGGAAAACGTTGCGATCGCCAGAGGACTTTTACTTCGAAGGAGCCGAAGGGAAGCAGGTGCACGGGTTTGTCGTCAAGCCGCACGGGTGGAAGGAAGGCGAAAACAAGAAGTGGCCGGGACTGCTGTTCATCCACGGAGGTACGTCAGCGCTCGTGAGCCCTGCGGGACGTATGCTGAAAAAGGCTTTTCCAGGCCCTCAGGGAGCGTGGGATGATCGGTGGTCCACGAGGTGGAACCCGAACATCTTTGCAAACCAGGGGTATTTTGTCGTAGCAGTCAACCCGACGGGCTCGACCACCTTTGGCCAAGGTTGACTCTTGGCCCCATCATGCATGCATCGATGAACTCTGACACACATACTTTATTGACAGACTTCACGGATGCCATCGCCAAGGATTGGGGCGGGAAGCCCTTTGTCGACCTTCAAAAGGGCTGGAAATATGCCCTCGAAAAGTACCCTGAGATCGACCCTGATCGCGCAGTCGCAGCGGGAGCCAGTTGGGGTGGCTACGCCATCAAGTGAGTCATGCACGTAGCATTCACGTTCCCGATTGCTCATCTGTAGCAAAGCTGGATCCAAGGTCACCCTGAGTACGGGTTCAACTTCAAGGCCCTCGTGTGCCACGATGGCGTCTTTGACGCGACCTACAACGGCTATTCTACCGATGAGCTTTTCTTCGTGAGTGGTCGCGTCCCTCATCCTTCCAGGTATACCCCGATTGTCTGACCGCGAACAAAGTTCAACCACGAATGGGGTGGCCGTCCTTGGGATAAGGAAGCGAAGGAGCTGCTCGACAAGTACAACCCGATCAACTACGTACAAAATTGGTCGACGCCGCAGCTTGTCATCCACGGCAGCAAGGACTACCGTCTACCTGAAACAGATGGAATCGGCGCATTCCACGCGTTGAAGCAGTGCGCATATATTCGCGTTTCATGAGATTGTTAGGCACTGAAGATTGCGGCAGGCAAGGAGTACCAACTAGATTGGTCATCTTCCCCGATGAGAACCACTGGATTTTGAACCACGGAAATAGGTAAAGCTGATTCTTTCACTGCATGATTGCCGCGTTGGTGACCACGGTGTTCCTTTTCAGCTTGAAGTGGCACTACGAAGTCTTCAGGTGGTTCGATTTATATGTGGGAAAGGGCGATGGCGAGGTACAACTAGGGAACTAGGGGTTGTAATGGATATAGGCGCAAAATATGTTGGAGTATCTAGAATAGCATGTTCAACTAACAATCACGAGCATCGTACATTGGATGTGCGTATGAACGCCATCCAGAAGCCACTGCCTAGAGCGACGTAACCTCAAAGAATGAGGGGGGTGCACAGTATTCCTCAAGATGTCCACGATCGGGCCCGTAGTGGACACAGTTGACTCAGCATCCGAGTGTGAGGCCCCTCGTCTTCTGAGAGTTCCGTCTTGTATCACGGAGCGCACTCGCCGATGGCTCATCATCGACACGCTCCGAGCCCGCCACAGCGAGCATGGGAGCGATAGACAAGGTTCGGGTGAGAGGGTTGGGCCAATCGGTCATCCGCCATGGACCGCACATCGTCCCGAGCACGCTTCTGAAGCCGGAAAACTGCATCGCGGCGGCGAGAAGGGACACTACAGCTGCCATCGTCTGTTCAACTGGTCCGTTCCGCGGTGTCACAAGCTACCAGGGAGGCGAGCTCGGCCGAGAAGGTCGGGCATGGGCGACGCGAAGTAGCGCGAGATGATCCGAAAGACGCGCATACCGGACCACGCCCCCTCGTCCAAGAATCTCAGCAATTGGTAGTGCATTCGTTGGAAGCAAACCACAAGTTCTTTGCCAGAGGTTACATTGCGTAACGTCAAGAAGAACAGCGATGTTAAGTAGGCGGCTTCAAGATCAAGAGACAAAAGCCTGAGCATCAGGAACCTGATGGCCTGATGGGTCAGTGGTCTCGTGACCTGGGGCAGTCACGAGGGGCCGCGGACGAGACACACGACTCGAACGCACTCCCCGACTGACTTTGCCCATCAATCTCAACGAGGAAGAAAGATCGACAACAACGGGGGCCGCACCATATCTATGCCTGATCCTCTCGTCGCCGTCACAGTAGCGGAGGCCTTCATGCAGTTCTCCCAGGCGACCGTCTCTGCGGTAGGTAGGGCTCGCCCGGCATCCCTCACCCTCACCTCCATCCCGTTCCGTCGTTCACTCATTTCAGCTCCGCGCTTACGAACAAGGGACGCGTGCAAGGTTAATTGAGGCCGAGGACGAACTGCGCGCCCTGCGGCACGAACGCGACGATGCGCTCCGAGACCTCAACGCCTGCAAGGACCAAA